>Ga0255338_1002044_pt1 | contig 32958 bp, 31 predicted proteins | sample MeOH1_35cm_T4_19_FD_203715 | JGI IMG/M metagenome (GOLD analysis project Ga0255338, IMG submission 203715) | Sandy soil microbial communities from University of British Columbia, Vancouver, Canada - MeOH1_35cm_T4_195 | ecosystem: Engineered > Artificial ecosystem > Sand microcosm > Unclassified ... | reverse complement strand
CAGCCGTTGGAGGTACGCCTCGAACCTTTCCTCGGGCGTGCTTGCTCGTACCGACATGGCTCGCAGTCCCCCTCTAGAGTCGGCAAAGCCTAACGTTTATGACACAGTAGTAGTAGTGAACTTACCAGAAACGTTTCGGCAGTCATAGATCCGAGCGCATGAGGGATGCGTGCGCTTCGGGGCGTTGCCGCCGCCACGCAAGGTGAGGTGGAGCGGTTGCTGATCCCTCAAGCGGGGGCAGAGCCGAAGCCACAAGACCCCTTACGTGTTCTGTCGGCCGGACGGCCAGCCGCTCACCGCTGGGATGCTCAGAGGGTGTTGAGCCAAGGCAGTCAGGCAAGGCGGCCCAGCATTAGCCGGATCATCCCCAGGTAGACGAACGCTTCGGAGGACTCCTCCTTTCGCTCGTAGTCTCTGGCCAGGCGGCGCTCTCGGCTCAACCACCCGAACGTGCGCTCCACGATCCAGCGCTTGGCCTGAACCACGAACCCGGGTGTGGTATCCGAGCGTTTCACCACCTCCACCTCGACTCCGGCTTGCTGCGCGATGAGTTCGACGCGCGGGCCCTGGTAGGCCGCATCCGCCCACACCTTCTGAAGCGAGGGGAACTGCTCGGTGGCCAGCGGCAACACGGCAGCGGTGGCGTCCCGGTCCTGCACATCCGCCGAGCTGATCCACGCCACCAGCACCAAGCCCAACGTGTCCACCAGCAGGTGACGCTTTCTGCCCTTCACCTTCTTGTTGGCGTCGTAGCCTCGAGTGTCTGCCTCCACATCCGTCTTCACGCTCTGGCTGTCGAGAATGCCAGCGGTCGGCTCAGGCGCGCGCCCGGCCTGCTTTCGCACCTTGCCGCGCAGCACGTCGTGAATGAGCTTGAGCGTGCCGTCCTTCTTCCACTGCCGGAAGTACGAGTAGACGCTCTGCCAGTCAGGAAAGTCGTGCGGCAGGTAGCGCCACTGCACGCCGGTGCGCGACACGTAGAGGATGGCGTTGAGCACCTCGCGCCGCGAGTGCACCACCGGCTGCGGACCGACGGGGTTGCCGCGCACGAACGGCTCCACCAACTCCCACTGCGCGTCGTTCAAATCCGAAGGGTAGTGCTCTCGGGCAGCAACCTGGGGCGTAGGGCTCATGGCCCGGGCCATAGAACGAGCGTGCGTTGCAGGCAACCCTTGCAGTAGCCCCCGCCGTGTCCCACCTGACAGAGCAACAAGACAGACAGGAGGTTGGCTGGCTGAGTGCATGCTCCTTGTGCTGGGTCGGCTGCTGGGGGAACCCTACATCTTGGGCCTGCTCACCCCGGCTCAACACCCTCTCAAGCACCCGTTGCTGCGGGCACTGCGAGGGGCGGGCATCACCCGCGAGCATGGGTGCATCGGGTGGCACGACATGCGCCACACCTACGGGAGTCATCTCGCCATGCGGGGTGTAGCCATCAAGGTCATCCAGGAGTTGATGGGGCACGCGACCATCGAGATGACCATGAGGTACGCGCACCTGTCGCCCCAGGCGCGGGAGAGCGCGGTGCCGGAACTGGATCTGCCCATCCCCCAGCCGCGCGCCGCTCTGGGCTAGAAACGCCAGAGGGGCCCATAGGGGGCACATGAAGAATCAGAGACCAAAGAAAAACCCAGCAACCCGTTAAGATTGCTGGGCTTCTCGGGAGGGAGGCGGCGGGAATCGAACCCGCCGCCCGGCGCCTCTGGCGACAGCGAGCCAACTTGGTCGCACGCGGTTTCTAGCGAGGTTCTCGCTGCACCCTTGCCTGAATAGCGGCACCGCGCCCCTGCAACTCAGGAGCGCGGTGTCACCGTTACCGTGTCAGGTTCACGCCGTGGGTGGTGCCTTCTCCACCCGCCTCACTTCCTCACCGCAGCCGGCTCGGCCACCAGCGCCGCGGCCAGCTTCGCCACGTCCGCCAAGGGGATGCCCTTGAAGTCGAGCACCGGCGTGCCCTTGTCGTTGCGCAGTTGCACCCGGACCCGGGCCTCCTTGGGGAAGCGGCCCGTCACTGCCTCGCGGTACTGATTCGCGAGGGTCAGGTCCGCGTCCGGCAGCGGCTTGCTGGACGTCGGCTTGCGCCTGGCCTGCAGCGCCATGCGCATGTCGTTCACGGTGCACGCCGAGAAGGGCTTGGCCGTCACCGCCCCGGTCTTCCCCGGCACCTCGATGAGCGTGCCGCCCGGCTCCTCGTGATTCACCTGCACGCCCGCCGCCTCCTTGTAGCTCAGCAGCAGCGACAAGCAGGTGACTCCGAACCGGGCGGAGACCGACTCGCTGAAGGACTCCGCCACCACCGCGTACATGCGCAGCGACGACGACGGCAGATCCGCCAGTTCCTTGTTGAAGTACTCCAGGGCGTTCTTGTGGCCGGCATTCTCCGCCAGCTTGTTGTCCACCACGTAGTTGTAGAGCTGCCCCATCCGGTAGTGGTTGGTGTTCTCCTCCGCCATCAACTGCAGCATGGCGGCACGCACCTGCGGCAGGGTCATGCCCTCCGGGAGGGTGCTCTTCGTGGCCTTAACCTCTTTGAACTTCAAGCCAAACAACATTGCGTACTGCTCCTTCAGGGGATGTTTCATAACTCCAACCACCGCCCCCCCTGTGTTGCCGATGATTGGCGGATGGCGGACAGAGCACGCGGCGGGCCAACGTCTCGGCTCAAAGAAAACAAGCACTTACGAAGGCAGTACACATCGGCACCGTCCGCAGGCGTGGATGGGGGAGTCCACGGTGAGAGACGGGTCCATGAGCTCCCTTCACCTTTCGGGCGTGCTGACTGGTCAGCACCGCAGGAATCCCGAGCGTGCTGACTGGTCAGCACCGCAGGAATCCCGAGCGTGCTGACTGGTCAGCACCGCAGAAACCCTCGGAATTACTGACGGATCAGCACTCCACGAGCCTTCCAGAGTGCTGACTGGTCAGCACTCCACGAGCCTTCCAGAGTGCTGACTGGTCAGCACTCCACGAGCCTTCCAGAGTGCTGACTGGTCAGCACTCCACGAGCCTTCCAGAGTGCTGACTGGTCAGCACTCCGCGCTCACGGGGCGTGGACTTCGCCCGGCTCCACCAGCGGCACCTCGGCCCGCGAGCGCCGCAGCACCACCTGCTCCATGCGGCACTGCTCCGGGGCCTTGTCCGGCCGCCAGCGCACGAACTGCGTGCCATGCCGGAAGCGGCCCTGGCTGAAGTGGTCGTACGCCACCTCCACCACCAGCCGCGTCTGCAGCGGCTCCCAGGCCCCGTCCCGCTTGCTCCAGCGGCTCGGTCCTCCCGGGGCCTTGCCCGTAAACCCCGGGCCTCCCCGGATCGACTCGAGCGGCTCGATGAGCTCCTTCTTGTCCTTCGCGGAGAAGCTCGAGCAGTAGCCCACGTGGTGCAGCAGCCCATCCTTCCCGTACAGGCCGAGCAGAATCGATCCCACCCCACTCTCCCGCCGCTCCGCCCAGCGGAAGCCGCCCACCACACAATCCGCGGTGCGCTGCGGCTTCACCTTCACCATCCCCGTACGCTCGCCCGAGGTGTACCGGGCCGAGAGCCGCTTGGCCACCACCCCATCCATGCCCGGCGAGCCGAGCCAGGCCCGCGCCACCTCCTCCGAGTGCGTCGCCGGAGACAGCCGGATCTGCCCCTCCTGATCGAGGTAGCGCGAGGCGAACGCCTCCAGCCGCTCCCGCCGCAGGAGCAGCGGCTTGTCGGTGAGGAGCTGCCTCCGGGAGTCCACGAGCAGATCAAACACGTAGAGGCGCGAGGGGCTCTGCTTCGCCAGCATGGCCACCCGGCTGGCCGCGGGGTGGATGCGCATCAGGAGCGCATCGAACGAGAGCCCTCCCTCCTCGGGGATGACGATCTCTCCATCCAACACGAAGCGCTTGGGAGACAGCTCGAGCACGGCGGCGACGAGCTCGGGGAAGTACCGGCCGAGCGGCTGTCCCGACTTGGACTGCAGCTCCACGTGCTCCCCGTCGCGGTAGGCGATGCACCGGAAGCCGTCCCACTTGGGCTCGTACTGCCAGTCATCGCCGGGAGGGATCTCCCGCACGAGCTCCGCCTCCATGGGCGGGTACGGCGGCGTGAGTGGCAGGTCCAGCGTCCCCCACGAGGCAGGCGCGGCGGTACGAGGCGGCTTCACAGGAACCTCCCCAGATCCACCCGCCCCTTGGGAGACAGCAGCGGCTTCCAGAGGTCTCCCCGGCGCTTCACGCGGGCGGGCACATTGCGCAGGGTGAAGTCCTCAATGCGCGCCCCGGCCTCGAGCTCCTCCCAGGTGACGGGGGTGGACACGCTGGCGTGGCGCGTCGGGCGCACCGAGTAGATGGACGCGAGCGTGCGCCCCAGGGCGTTCTGGTTGTAGTCCACGAGCACGCGTCCCGGGGGGCGCTTGGCCACGCGGTACTCGGCGGTGATGAGCTTCGGATGCTCCGCGGCCAGCTCCTGCGCGAGCGCCTTGGCGATGGTCCACACCTGCTTCTGCGTGGGCCCTCGGAGGATGGGCACGTAGAGGTGCAGCCCCTTGGAGCCCGAGGTCTTCACGAGCGTGGGCATCTTCAGGCCCTTGAGCACATCTCGCAGCACGAGCCCGGTCTCCACCACCTGCTCCCAGGCCGCCTGGCCCGGGTCCAGGTCGAAGTGGAGGTAGTCCGGCCGCTGCACGTCATCGCAGCGGGCATACCAGGGGTTCAGGTCGATGCAGCCCAGGTTCACCACCCAGAGCAGCGACGCGAGATCCCCCACCACGGGGAAGTCGATGACATTGCCCGAGCCATGGGTGATGGAGCAGGTCTGCACCCAGGCCGGGCGGGGCACGGGGGCCCGCTTCATGAAGAAGAACGGCCCGAAGGCGCCGTTCGGGTACCGCTTCATGACCATGGCCCGCTCAGCCACGTGGGGCAGGAGCACCGGCGCCACCTGCGCGTAGTAGCGCAGCAGCTCTCCCTTGGTGATGCCGAGCTCCGGCCAGAAGAGCTTCTCCAGGTGGGTCAGGCGCAGCTCGCGGCCTTCAATCATCAGGGTGCGCTCCCCGCTCGCACCTTCCTCGAGGTTGGCCAGCGCCTCCGCGTTCATGCCTCCCAAGGTAAGGATCCGATCCCGGGCTCGGCACACCCACGGACGCGGGAACGTCCTGCAAGCGGGCGATCGACCGGGGGCCTCCGGAGCCGATTTTCAGCCCTCGACACGAGGGAGAGAAAACCTCGCAGGAGAAGTTCACGCCTCCCACCTTTGAGGTAGGACAAGCGAGAAGGCAGCTGGCGCTAGAATGGGATTGCCTTGGGAAAGTCCTACGACGCGGTGGTGATCGGAGCGGGCCCCAACGGCCTGGCGGCGGCCATCACGCTGGCCCAGGCGGGGCGCTCGGTGCTGGTGCGCGAGGCGAACGCGGCGGTCGGCGGCTCATGCCGGTCCGCGGAGCTGACGCTGCCCGGGTTCATCCACGACCTCTGCTCCACCGTCCAGGCCCTGGCCGTCGCGTCGCCGTTCCTGCGCAGCCTGCCGCTGGCGGAGCACGGGCTGGAGCTCGTCTTCCCCAAGGCGAACTATGCCCAGCCGCTCGATGACGGCACCGCGGCCGTGTCCTATCGCTCGCTCGATGAGACGGCCGCCACGCTGGGCCGCGACGGAGCCGCCTGGAAGCAGCTCTACGGGCCCATCGTGCGCGACTGGGAGAAGCTCGTGCCGGAGCTGCTCGGCCCCTTCAACCCCTTCCCGCGACACCCCCTCGCGATGGCGAGCTTCGGGCTGAAGGCCCTGCGCTCCGCCCGAGGCCTGGCGCACACGTGGTTCGACGGTGAACATGCCAAGGGCCTGTTCGCAGGCGTGGCGGCGCATGCGATTGCCCCGCTGGAGTGGATGGCGACCAGCGCGTTCGGGCTGGTGCTCGGCGCCAGCGCTCATGCGGGGGGCTGGCCCGTGGCGCGGGGGGGCTCCCAGAAGCTGGCGGATGCCATGGCGTCGATCCTGCGCTCGCTGGGCGGAGACCTCGAGCTCCAGGCGCGCGTCGAGAGCCTCGACGAGCTGCCACCGGCCAAGGCCATCCTCTGCGACGTCACGGCCCGGCAGCTCGTGAAGCTCGCCGGCTCCCGGCTCCCCGAGGGCTACAGGAAGCGCCTGCAGGCGTTCCGCTACGGCCCCGGCGTGCACAAGGTGGACTGGGCGCTGTCGGAGCCCATCCCCTGGAAGGCCGCCGGCTGCCGGGATGCCGGCACCCTCCATCTGGGCGGCACCTTCGACGAGATTGCCGCCTCCGAGCGGGCCCCGTGGGAGCAGCGCTACGCCGAGCAGCCCTACGTGCTGCTGGTGCAGTACCCGTTCGATCCCAGCCGCGCCCCCGCGGGGAAGCACACCGCCTGGGCGTACTGCCACGTCCCCCACGGGGGAGACCTGGACGTCACCGACCGCCTCGAGCGCCAGGTCGAGCGCTTCGCCCCCGGGTTCAAGGACACCATTCTCGCCCGCCACGTCATGGGCCCGGCCGCGATGGAGCGCCACAACGCGAACCTCGTCGGAGGCGACATCACCGGCGGGGCCAACATGCTCTCGCAGCTCTTCACCCGGCCGGCGCCCCGGGTGAACCCGTACAAGACGCCCGTGAAGGGGCTCTACCTGTGCTCCGCCTCCACTCCTCCGGGGGCAGGGGTCCATGGCATGTCCGGCTACCACGCGGCGAAGACGGCGCTGCGTGACGTGCTGCGCTGACTGCGGGCCAACCTCTCGGAAAGACTCACGCCGAGGCGCGCCAAGAAATCCGGAGAAATTCCCCCGGGAAGATCCCCGGGAGGCGCCGTTCTGCCAGCGAGACACGCAACACCTCTCTGGAGAACGACGACATGAAGAACCTTCTACGCAGTGCGCTGGCCTTCCTGCTGACAGCCGCGTCCGCCGCGAGCGCGGGCTCCCTGCCGGTGCCGCTCGAGCCTCAGAAGACGAGCATGTGGTGCTGGGCGGCGAGCGGCTCGATGATCATGCACTACCTGGGCGCCTCGCGCGTCACCCAGTGTGACGAGGCCAACCGGCGCCTGGGCCGCTCGGACTGCTGCAACAGCCCCACGCCCACGGAGTGCGTGAAGGGCGGCTGGCCCGAGTTCGAGAAGTACGGCTTCAGCTACAGCACCTCCGGCGCGCTGAGCTGGTCCTCGCTGGTGAACGAGATCAACTACAACCGGCCCGTGGCCTTCTCCTGGGGATGGACGGGCGGTGGCGGCCACATGATGGTGGCCAAGGGCTACTCGGTGACGCGCACGGACAACCTCGTGCACGTCAACGATCCGTGGGCCCCCAACATCGGTGACGAGTACTACATCACCTATTCGGAGTACGTGAGCGGCAGCGATCACGTCCACTGGACCGACTACTCCAACATCAAGAACAGCCCGCCCTGCTCGCGCGACTTCCATGATCTGCCCGCGGGCAGCTTCCAGGGCTGCTTCGACTACTGGGCCTGGCGTGACCGGTGGCCGGTGACGCTGGCGGCGTACTCGCCCAGCGGCAGCACGCTGATGGCGGGCTCATTCCAGGACGTGAACAGCCGCCCCGTGCGCACGCTGATGACGGGGGACCAGTTCCAGACCTACTTCAACAGCTACTCCGCGCAGGGCTGGCGCCCCGAGCAGATCAGCGTGCTGTCCACCGCGAACGGCCCGCGCTTCACCGTCATCTGGACGCCGACGGAGGGCACCTTCCAGACGCACTTCGGCCTGACCGAGGCGCAGATGTCCGCGAAGTGGAGCGAGATGTGGAACGCCGGGTACCTGCAGGTGGACATGGCCGTGTACGAGGACAACGGCACCAAGTTCGCCTCCACCTGGGTGAACAAGGCGCACAGCGGCTACGCCACGTACTGGGGCATGACGCAGGCGAGCTACAACACGAAGTTCAACGACTTCGCGAACCAGGGCCTGCGGCCGGTGCGCTTCAGCGCGTACCCCACGGCGAACGGCACCCGCTACGCCGCCATCTGGCAGCCGACCTCGAGCGGCTTCATCCACTACTACGACATGACGAGCGCCACCTACCAGTCCAACTACAACAGCGTGGGCAGCCTGAACGCGGGCTACCGGCTCTCGCAGATCAGCGGCCTGGGCGACCGGCTCTCGGCCATCTGGACCCAGTAACCCCCCGCGCCTCTCTCTGAACTTCCAACCCTTTTGATTCAGGAAACAACGCCATGAAGACCCTTCTGCTGACCGCGCTGCTCGTCATCCTCGGAGTCTCCACCTCGGCCCAGGCGCAAGCCTCGGAGGCCCGCACCGCCAAGGCGGCCCGCGTCCTCCAGGAGCTGCCGGAGCTCGTAAACAAGGACAACCACCGCTCCCTCGGCTTCGAGAGCGTCGAGGAGGCCCGGGCCGGCAAGCTGGGCGACGCCCTCCCCGTGTTCATGATCCGCCTGGATGCGCTCCAGCAGTACCGCGGCGAGGAGCCGGGCCGGCTGCTCACGGACGTACAGCGCGCCGTCTACCCCGTCGAGGTGGCGGGCCAGGTCCGGACCACGGTGGAGCTCCATGCGGTGGGCGGCCAGTGGGAGCTGGCCCGCCTGGGTGGCGCCCAGAAGATCCGCGCCCTGGACAAGCAGCGCCGCACCGCCATGAAGGCCCGCGGCCTGCAGACCTCGGACTTCTTCGAGGTCCGCATCCCCGCCCTCAACCTGAGCTTCCTCGGCCACCAGGACGCCGATGGCCTCATGCTGACGCCGCTGGCCGATGACGCCTCGCTGGAGCTGCAGGCGGGCCGTCCGGTGCTGGCGAGCCAGCTGCTCACCCGCCTCGTCCCGCTCGCCCAGGCGACGCCGGCCGACATGCCCTGATGAGGGTGCAGGCCGGGCCGCCGCGGTCCAGGGCTACCCGGCCTCCAGGGGCTCGAGGCGCAGCTTCCAAGGCAAGGCGCAGGAAAAGACGGTGAGCATGGCCCATCTTGCAATGGTTTCCGCCATGCTGCGTACTCCCCGCGCCTGGAGTTCCGGACCAGGCGACAAAGGAACAACTCCATGGAAACTACCGAGGCCGTCGTCGTCATCATGGTGGTGGGAATGACGTGCGGCATCCCGCTGCTGGGCCTGACCATCCGCTTCTCGCTCAAGCCGCTGGTGGAGGCCTTCATCCGCCTGCGCGAGGCGCAGCTCGGCACGGCCCAGCTGCAGGCGCTCCGCGACCGCGTGGTCCACCTGGAGCGGCAGCTGGAGCTGCACGGCATGCTGGACCGCATCCCCTCCACGCCCCTGCAGCAGATCGCGCCGGAGCACCTCCCCGCCGTGACGAAGGACCGGGAGCGCATCTAGCTCACGGCTCCGGCGCCAGCGAGAGCAGCACCGCCAGCAGCGGGTGGGCGTGTGCGCTCTTGCGCCAGGCCGCGTAGATGGGGAACTCCCGGGCCGGCTGAGTCACGGGCTGCGCCACCACGCCGGGCACCCGAGGCCCCTTCGGCAGCAGCGACGCCAGCAGCGAGTAGCCCAGCCCCGCCGCGACGAAGCCGAGGATCGTCTCCGACGAGTCCGCCGCGTGCAGCCGCCGGGGCGTCACCCCATGGTGCGCGAGCGCGGAGAGCTGGAGCTCCCGGAGCTGAAGGTCCGCGCTGTAGGTGATGAAGGGCTCGTCCCCGAGCTGCCGCGGGTTCACCGTCCCCTTCCTGACCAGCGGGTGGTTGGAGGGGAAGACGAGGAAGGGGCGCGTCCGGCCCACCTGCCGCGCCTCGAGCTCCGGGGGCACCTCGGACAGGTGGTCCACCAGCAGATCCGCCTCGCCCGAGCGCACGAGCGCCACCGCGGGCACCTTCGACTCGAAGAGCTCCACCTCGATGTCCGGCCGCTGGCTCTGCAGCCGCCGCAGCCACGGGGGCAGCAGGTAGCGCAGCATGTGCCCGGAGGCGTGGATGCGCAGCCGGCCGCCCACCTCCCCCGAGCGCAGCGAGCGCGCCACCGCGGGCAGTCCCTCCAGGAAGGGCGCGACGTAGTCGTACAGCGCGCGGCCCTCCGGCGTGAGGATGACGCGGTCCTTCCCTACCCGCTCGAAGAGGCGCGCGCCGACCTCGGCCTCCAGGCGCTTCACCTGCTGGTGAACCCCGGGCTCGGAGATCGGATACGGGAAGGAGCGCGCCGCCCGTGCGTACCCTTCACACCGGGCCACCCAGTAGAAGCCTTCGAGTCGCTGGAGCTGAATCATTCACTCCACGTTATCGAAAGCCGATGGATTAGTTCCATGCAGTTGACGAAGAAACGAGGCATCTTGTCTCTCGTCAACGCAACCGAACCCCGGAGGCACCCCATGAACCACACGCCCAACACCCCCGCCATCCAGTCCGCCCACAGCAGCGCCTGGGTCATCCAGACCTGGCTCTCCTGGGTCCTCGCCGTGGGCGTGACGGCCATGGGCGTCTGGTTCCTGCCCGTGGATGGCTGGATGAAGGCGTTCCTCGGCATGGGGATGCTCTTCACCGTGGGCTCCACCTTCAGCCTGGCCAAGACGGTGCGAGACGTGCACGAGCAGCAGCGCATCGTGTCCCGCATCGACGAGGCGCGGATGACCAAGCTGCTCGCCGAGGTCGACACGCTCTCCCCCAAGCTGTAACCGCGCTCACTCCCCTGCCGGCCCCCGGAAGGGCCGCAGGAAGTCATCGGCCTCGGCGGCGATGCGGTCCAGCGAGGCCACCAGCTCGTGGCCATCGTCCACCTCGACGAGCCGGACGTGGCGCTTGCCTCGGGCCCACTGCCGCGAGGCCATCATGTCGGTGGTGTCGTCCTGGCGGCCGTGGATGAGGAGCGTCGGCACGCGCACGTCGGGCCAGCCGCCAGAGCGCGCGTCGATGGCCTCCACGTCCGGGACGAAGCCGAAGTCCACCCGGGCCTTGCGCTTCTCGGCGTAGTCCTCGATCTCCATCCAGCCCGTCTCCTCCCAACGGCGCATGCCCTCCGCGCCGGCGCGGCGGCGCATCTGCTCCATTGCCCGGAGGGCCGGGGCCAGCAGCACGAGCGCGCACACCCGCGCGTCCTCCTCCGCCACCCGGCAGGCCGTCAGCCCGCCCAGGCTCGAGCCGAAGAGGATGGCGCGATCCTGCTCGCCGCCGATGGCCTCGCGCACTGTCCGCATCATGGCGCTCAGGCGCAGGTGCTCCAGCGACGGCTGGCGCAGGTTGAGCCGCTCCAGGTGGAGGCCCTGCCGCGCGTAGTGGGCCGCCAGCGCCACGCCCTTGGAGGACTCCGGCCCCGAGGCGAAGCCATGCAGGTACAGCCACCGGGGCCCTGGGTTCGCTCCATGCTCGACATTCATGGACTGGCAATGTACCTCGCTCCCCCATGCGCTTTGCCATCGTGGGCTCGGGTGCGGTCGGCGGCTACTTCGGTGCACGGCTCGCCCAAACGGGCCATGACGTGACGTTCCTCGCCCGCGGCGCGCACCTGGAGGCGATCCGCCAGCGGGGGCTCGAGCTCCGCGGCCCCGCTGGAGACTTCACTGTCCTCGCCCGCGCTGAGTCCGATCCCGCCCGCGTGGGGCCCGTGGACGTGGTGGTGCTCGCCGTCAAGACGTACGACAACGTCACCGCGCTGCCCATGGTGAAGGCGCTGCTCTCCCAGGCGGAGTCCCCGGCCTCCGCCGAGGGCCTGCCCATCGTGCTCCCCCTGCAGAACGGCGTGGACAGCCCCAGCGAGCTGGCCTCCGCCGTGGGCGAGCAGGCTGTACTGGGCGGCTCGGCCTATATCTCCACGGCGGTGACGGGGCCGGGCGTCATCACCCAGACGGGCACCCACCAGCGCATCACCTTCGGGGAGTTCTTCGGGGACACCTCCCGCCTCTCGCCGCGCGTCTCGGCCCTGCGAGAGGCGCTGGCTGGCGCCGGCATCCACGCCGAGGCCGTGCCCAACGCGCGCGTGACGCTCTGGGACAAGCTCATCTTCCTGGCGCCCTTCGCTGGCATCACCGGCTGCTCCCGGCTGCCGCTCGGCCGGCTGTGGTCCGTGCCCACCTCGCGTGAGCTGTACCTGGCCGGCGCGGCCGAGGTGGCGCGCGTCGCCACCGCCGAGGGGGTGGCCATCACCACCCGCATGGACGCGCTGGAGCGGACCGTGGACGCGGTGAACCCCGATGTGAAGTCCTCGCTGCTCCTCGATCTGGAGCAGGGCAAGCCCATCGAGGTGGAGGCCTTGATGGGCTCGGTGGTGCGCCGAGGCCGCGCGGCGGGCATCCCCACGCCAGTGCTGGCCACCTTCTACGGGTTGCTCAAGCCTCACGAGCAGGGTCGCCGCCAGCCCTGAGCCACCCCAACGGGTGTTCAACCGCCGCTGCCTGAAACCGCGCCGTCGCCCGGGGCTCGCAGCAGCGCCAGGGCGCGCTGGAAGTCCTCGGGCAGGGGCGCCTCCACTCGCACGAGCTCCCCTGTCGAGGGGCGTGGCAGGGAGAGGTGGAGCGCGTGCAGCGCCTGCCGTCCCAGCGCCTGGGCGGCCGGGTGCGAGCGCACCGCCGCGGGGCCGTAGATGGAATCGCCGAGGACGGGGAGCCCTGCCTCGGAGAGCTGGACGCGGATCTGGTGGGTGCGGCCTGTCTCGAGCCGCACCTCCAGCAGCGTGGCGCCGCGGAGCCGCTCCCGCACCTCGAAGGAGAGCGACGCGCGGCGGGCCGAGGGGACGCGGGTGGTGAACTTCCGCGGGTCCTTGGGATCCCGGCCGTAGGGGCCCTCCAGCCGCCCCTGCTCGGGGGCCTCTCCCAGCACGAGCGTCCAGTAGCGCTTGTCCACGCGCTTCTCCTGGAACGCGCGGTCGAGCGCCGCCACGGCCTCGTCGGTGCGCGCGAGCGCGAGGCAGCCGCTCGTCTCCCGGTCCAGCCGGTGGACGACACCGGGCCGCGCGAGGCCCTCCACGTCGAAGGGAGGCAGCCGGGCCGCGAGCAGCTCCACCACCGAGGCCTCGGAGCCCCCCGGCTCCACCACGAGGCCCGGAGGCTTGTTGACGATGACCAGGTCCGCATCGTCGTAGAGCACGGGGAGCTCCGGCCCCTCCACGGCGCGCCTCATGTTCGGGCGGCGGGGGGGAGGCCGCTCGAGCTCGATCTCCTCTCCGCCCCAGAGCTTGCGGGTGGGCTGGCACTTCTTGCCGCGGATGCGCACGTGCCCCTGCGCGATCAGCGCGCGGGCGCGCTCCAGCGAGAGGCCGGGCACATGCTTCGACAGGTGCTTGTCGAGCCGCTCGCCAGCGGCCTCTCGGGGGACGGTGATCTTCTGCGACGCCATGAGGCCCTCTTGGCGTCCCGGTCCTGACCGGTCCTGCCGGGGTGGACTCAACAGGCGTGGGCGTGGAGATGCAAGCGGCCCCCGCGCAAACCCCGGTTAGACTGCTGACTCGTGAGAAGACTCCTCCCCGGCCCCGCGGCGGTGCTGGCGCTCCTGGTGGCGCTGCCCATCGCCCTGTCGCCGCTGAAGAACTATGATCTCTTCTTCCACCTGGCCGGGGGCCGGTGGCTGCTGGCGCACGGCTTCACCCGCGAGGATCCCTTCAGCGTCACCGGCACCGCGGGCTGGGTCCCCCATGAGTGGGGCTTCGGCATCCTCGCCGAGCTCTCCCTGCGCGTCTTCGGCGCCGCTGGCCCCGAGCTGCTCGTCGCCACCCTCATCGCCACCTTCGTGCTGCTCGCCTGGCGCGCCATCCGCTCGGCCTCGCCCTCCCCCGGGCTCGTCGAGCTGGCCGTGCTCTGCCTCACGCTCGTGTCGCAGGCCTTCACCTGGTACCAGGAGCGGCCCTACCACCTGGGCCATGTCCTCTTCGCCCTCGCCGTGCTGCTGACCCTGGCCTGGCGCCGGGGAAGCCAGCTCGCGCCGTGGCTGCTCATCCCCCTCTGCGCCCTCTGGGCCAACCTGCACGGCAGCTGGATCCTCGGCCCGGCCCTGCTGGGCTCCACCGCCGCCGGCGCCTGGCTCGATGGCGGAGACGCCGCGCACCGCCGCCGCTGTGTCCTGGCGATGGGCGCCGCGGTCCTCGCCTACCTCGCCTCGGCGCTCTCTCCCAGTGGCCTCAGCATCTACCTCTACCCCATCCTGCACTCGAGGCTCGCCTCCACCCTGACGCTGGAGGAGTGGCAGCCGCTCGATCTGACGTTGATCTTCGCGCGCTACTACCTGGCCTTCGCCTTCCTGGCGGCCTTCATCTGTGGCGGCGCCCGTCCCCGCTCGTGGGCCATCCTGCTGCCCACGCTGGGGCTGACGGTGGCCTCCCTGGGCGCCCAGCGGCACGCGCCGTTCGCCGCCCTGCTCCTGGCCGTCTTCGTCGCCGAGCACCACTCCCGCATGGCCCCCTCCGCGCTCCCCGAGGCCGTCCGCGCCGCCTGGAAGCGGCTGGACGGCTGGGCCTCGGCGTGGCTCCAGCGGGCGGATGGCGCTGCCTGGCCCTTCGCGGTGCTCGCCGGCCTCGCCCTCTCCGCCGCGCTCCACCCCGCCTCCGTCCGCGAGCGCCTCTACCCCGGCCGCTTCCCCCTGGCCTGCTTCGACACGCTGAAGTCCCTGCCGCCGGGCAAGGTGCTCAACCGCTTCATCATGGGCGGCGCCATCTCCTACTTCGCCGGCCCCGAGTACAAGGTCTTCATCGACAGCCGGAACGATCCCTTCCCGCAGGAGATCCACGACGACTACGACAAGTTCGTCTACGGGCTGCCGGGCTGGCGCGAGGCGCTGGCGCGGTACTCGCCGGACTACGTGCTGTGGAACCGGACCGGCCCGGGCAGCGTCCTGCCGGATGCGCTGCAGCGGGAGGGCGGCTGGGCGAAGGTGCTGGAGCCCGAGGGAGAAGACTGCATCCTGCTGCGGCGGGAGCACCCATGAGCCGCCTGGGCTGGGCCGCCTTCCCCGTGGGGACGTTCCTCTTCACCCGCGCCGCCATCCTCGCCTTCACGAGCTGGTCGCTGCGCATGGACCCGCGGCTCCACTTCGAGGGCCCGCCCCTGCTCGACGTGCCCTCGCTGGGAGGCCTCTGCCGCTGGGACTGCCTCTACTACACGCACATCGCGCTCGAGGGGTACCGCGAGCCCTTCTGGACCAACTTCTTCCCGCTCTTCCCCCTGCTGGGCAAGGGCCTGTCCCTGCTCACCGGGCTGTCCCTGCCGTTCGCCCTCGTGCTGCTGGCGAACCTCGCCGGGCTGGGCGCGCTGCTCGCGGTGTACCGCGTCTTCCTGGAGACGGAGGGCGAGGAGGTGGCGCGCGCGGGGCTGATCCTCTTCGCCTCCTTCCCGTTCGCCTTCTTCCAGGCCGCCGGCTACCCCGAGTCGCTCATGGTGCTCACCAGCGCGGCGGCCATGCTCCTGGCCATGCGGGGCCGGCACGTGGCGGCGGGCGGCGTGCTCGGGCTCGGGGTCCTCGCGCGGCACCTCACGATTGTCGCCGGCCTGTCCCTGCTCGCCGCGCAGGTGCGGGAGCGAGGCCTCCACCCGCGGCGCTTCCTCCTCCACCGCTCTTTCCTCGGGCTCGTGCTGCCGTTCGCCCTGGCCTCGCTCTACATGCTCTACCTGTACGCCACCCGCGGCGAGCCGCTCGCCTGGTGGACGCACCGCAAGGAGGGCTGGGGCGAGCTGGCCTGGTTCGGCCTGCCGGATCTCCTCCGCGGCGACAGCCTCCCCCTCGAGCTCTACCTCTACGTGCTCCTCTCGCTGGTGCCCGCCGCCGGTACGGTGCTGCTGCTGCGAGAGCCCCGGTGGCGCGTGCTGGCGGCGTTCGCGGCCGGGCTGATGCTCACCCTCTGGACGGTGGGGCTGGCGGGGCTGGGGCGCTACAGCGCGTCCTGCTGGCCCGCGTTCCTCCCGCTCGGCGCCTGGCTGGCCCGGCGCCCCGCGCTGCTGATGCCCGCGGTGTGCGCGGGAGCGCTCCTCCAGGGCCTGTTCCTCTACCTCTTCGCGCACTGGTACAACGTCAACTGAGTCCGCTCAGGCCGAGGCACCGCCGCACAGGCGCTCGACGAACTTCTTCAGGCTCTCGCGCTCGAAGGGCTTGTGCAGCAGCTCGACCGACCGGGACTCGATGAACTCCATGGCCTGCGGGCTGAAGACGCCGCCGGACATGAGGCCGGTGCGCCGCGCCAGCTCCGGCGCGCTGCGCTCCAGCTCCTGGAAGAACTGCACCCCGGTCATCTCCGGCATCATCACGTCGCAGACGATCGCGTCATACTGCGTCCCGCTGGCGATGCGCCGGAGCGCCTCGCGCGCGTCCTGAAGGGCCTCCACCTCGTGGAAGTCCCGCAGCAGCCGGCGCACGGCGGTGCCCACGGCGGGCTCGTCATCGATGAGGAGCACCTTGCGGCGGAGCCCCTGAGCGCCGCTCTTCTCCCGCCCGGCGCTCGCGGCGGCCTCGGGGGCCTCGCTCTTCGCCCCGAAGGCCGGGAGCACCAGCCGGAAGATGCTCCCCCACCCGGGCTTGCTCTGCACCTCGATCCAGCCGCCCATGATGCGGATGAGGTTGTTGCAGATGGAGAGCCCCAGGCCGGTGCCGATGCCCACCGGCTTGGTGGTGAAGAAGGGCTCGAAGATCTGCCGCTGGATCTCGGGGCTCATCCCCTGGCCGTTGTCCTCCACCTCGATGAGGACCCACTCCCCCCTGCCGCGGGTGGAGATGCTGACGCTGTTGTGCTCGGCCGAGCGCTCCTGGGGGAAGGCCTGCAGCGCGTTCACCAGCAGGTTGACGAGCACCTGGCCCAGCCGCGCCTCGTTGCCACGCGCCGCGGAGACGGTGTCGAGCGAGCGCGTGAGCCGGGCCCGGTGATGGAACTCGTTGCGGACCAGGCGCAGCGCCCCCTCGATGACGCGGTGGACATCCACCGAGCCCTGGGTCTCCTCGTCGGCGCGCGCGAAGGACTTCAGATCCTGGACGATGACCCTCACCCGCCCGGCTCCCTCCAGGGACTCCACGACGGCGTCGCGCAGCTCGGTGCGTTGGGTGGACGTCAGCTCTTCGCGCGAGAGCTGCTCGGCGACGTAGGTCAGGTTGGAGGAGATGTAGGCCAGCGGGTTGTTGATCTCGTGCGCCACGCCGGCCGCCAGCATGCCCACGGAGGCCATCCGGTCCGCCAGCCGCAGCTGCATCTCCAGCCTCCGCCACTCGGTGACATCGCGGATGATGCCGACGATGAAGGGCTCGCCCCCCCTCCCCGTGAAGGGCGCCTTCTTCGTGAGGAGGATGCGGGAGTTGCCGGAGCTGTCCGTCAGGGTCTCCTCGTTCTCCTTGGGCTGGCCGGCGGCGAAGACCTCCTCGTCCTTCTTCCAGAAGGCGTCCGCCTCGTGAGCGGGCACCACGTCGTAGTCGGACATACCGAGCAGCTCCTGCTCGGTGCGCCCCAGGACGCGGCAGAACGCGCTGTTCATGACGACGAACCGGTGCGCGCGATCCTTGACGAAGATGGGATCCGGGAGCGCGTTGAGGGTGTTGCGCAGGAAGTCCCGGGTGCGCTCCAGCTCGGACTGGACGCGGAGGCGCGCCAGCTCCGCGCCGGCGCGGGCCGCCAGCGCCCCCATGAGGGAGTAGTCGATGAGGCCGGCCTCGAGCGGCTCGGTGTGCGCGACGGCCAGCACGCCGATGGGCTTCTGCAGGGGATCCTTCAGCACCACGCCCAGGAACCCCACGGCGTTCAGCTGCTGGAGCACCGTGTCCTGGGGGAACCGGGCCTGGACACCCTCGGAGACGTGGCAGCTGCCATGCGACACCACCTCCCCGTGGGGCGCACCGCTCAGCGGCCACGTCACGCTCCTGCGGAAGCCCCCGTCCACCCAGAGGGCCAGGGTCTGCAGGCTCTCCCCGCCCGGCGCCAGCTCTCCCACCAGGGCGATGGAGATCCGGAACGCGGAGGCGAGCTGGGACACCAGGGGCTGGAAGAAGTCGTGGCCAATCTCCGCCGAGGTGTTGGAGAGCAGCAGATAGAGCGCCTCCAGGGAGCTGAGCCGTGGCCGCTCCAGGCGGGCGAGATCCGGAACGTGCGGGCTCTCCGGGTGCAGGCGCCGGTGAAGGGCGATGAGCCGCACACCCCAATTCTCCCCGGGAGGGGCCTGGCACTCATCCGCGCCGGCCCGTGCCAGCGCTCCGAGCTCGGCGGGGGGCCGCTGCGTCAGGACGGTCAGCTGCGTCTGCGCCCAGCAACGACGGGCGCGGAGCTGCCGGCAGAGCTGGGTCAGCTCCTCGAGCGAGCCTCCGGGATCCCCCAGCACCGCCAGGGCGGGGGCGGAGGACTCGGGGAGGTCCTCCAGCCGCTCTGCGCGGTGCACCTGGAGGTGGAGGTCCGTTCCCCCTTCGAGCTGGAACCGGCGCTCCAGCTCTTCCTCCAGCGACCGTGGCACCTTCAAGAGTAGGACTTGCACGAATCCCCCTGGCTAGAACTGCCCCAGGATCACGCGAGCACGCCCATCCATGGGCAGGGAGTGTTCCTCCACCGAGGGGAAGCCGCTCTCACGTGCCAGCTCCGCGAGGTAACGCATCCAGGGATTGTACGGCATGCTGTTGTCGGAGCAGCAGGGAACCACCGCGAAAGGCAGCCGGTGCTGGGCCGCGTACTCGATGATGATCCGGGTGGCCCCATCCGGGTGCATGCCCACGAGCAGGTCCGCCTCGCACGGCTCTTCCAGGGTGAACGCACGCTCAGCGAAACGCACAGGTAGGTGTTTGTGGCGCAGGTCAAAGGTGGTGACGGTGCGCCCCAGCCTGGACAGGGCCTCATTGAGCCGGCCCTGGCCGCCAGCGATGTCGAAGATGCGAGGGGCGGGAAAGCGCTCGGCGATGAACTGGGCGAAGAGATCGAAGCGGCGCTTGTCGGCCATGCGCTGTCTCTACACCACCGCGAGCGGGATCTTGGAGGTGGAAAGGGAGCCTCAGCGGAGTGCGCTTCCGCGGCTGGCTGCTGAGAGGGCGGCGGGCATCGGTCCCTCTCCTCCTACCCGTGAGGTAGAGCCCGAGCGTCACGCGGCCCAGCCCTCCACAGGAGGCACGCAGAACTGACTTCCTACCCGTGAGGTAGTGTGTACAGTGAGCGAGCAGCTTGCACTGGAGGGCTCCCATGCCACGCCACTTCAACACCGCAGGTCCCTGCCGCCCGGACTGGCACTACATGATCCCCGCCGAGCGCAGGCTTCCCGAAGCCGAGGGCCTGATAGAGCAGGCGGGTTACTTCGTCGTTCACGCTCCCCGGCAGACGGGGAAGACCACCGTCCTGCGCGCGATGGCCGCGCAGCTCACCGCCTCAGGCCGTTACGCCGCGCTCCACTTCTCCTGCGAGACGGGCGAAGCCGCGGGCGATGACTTCGCCGAAGCCCAGCGTGCCGTCCTGTCGAGCATTCGCCGCAGCGCGGAGATCCATCTTCCCGCGGAGCTGCACCCGCCTGCGTTCCCGGACGCTCCCAGCAGCTCGCTGCTGAGCGCTGCTCTCACCGCCTGGGCTCGAGCCTGTCCCCGTCCCCTGGTGCTCTTCTTCGACGAGATCGATGCCCTGCGCGGCCAGAGCCTCATCAGCGTGCTGCGCCAGCTGCGCGATGGCTTCCCCGATCGGCCTACCTTCTTTCCGGCCTCTGTCATCCTCTGCGGTCTGAGGGATGTGCGCGACTACAAGGCCGCCAGCGGCGGCAACCCCGAGCGCCTGGGCACCTCCAGTCCCTTCAACATCAAGGTCGAGTCTTTCAGGCTCGGCGACCTCTCTGCCCGGGAGGTGCGGGAGCTCTATGCCCAGTACACCGCTGACACAGGCCAGTCCTTCTCCGAGCAGGCCCTCTCCCGGACCTTCGAGCTGACCCGAGGCCAGCCCTGGCTCGTCAACGCCCTGGCGCGGGAGATCACCGAGAAGCTGGCCGTGCCGCTGAGCGAATCCATCTCCGCGGACCATGTGGAGACGGCCAAGGAGCGTCTGATCATCGCGCGTGCCACCCACCTGGACTCGCTGATGGCCCGGCTTCACGAGCCGCGTGTCCGGCGCGTCCTCGAGCCCTTGCTCGCAGGCAACGTCACCACCAGTGACACCTACCAGGAGGATGTCCAGTACATGCGGGACCTGGGGCTGTGTGCGCCCAACAACCCGCTGCGCGTGGCCAACCCGATCTACCGCGAGGTGATTGCGCGCGTGCTGGCTGGCGCGGTGGAGCTCCAGGTCGAGGCAGAGCCCAAGAGCTTCGTGCTGCCAGAGGGGCGGCTCGACTTCGACCGGCTGCTGCGCGAGTTCACCGCCTTCTGGCGCCAGCACGGCGAGGTGCTCGCCGCAGGAGCGCCCTACCATGAGGCGGCGCCGCAGCTCGTCTTCATGGCCTTCCTCCAGCGCGTCGTCAACGGCGGCGGCTTCGTGGATCGCGAGTACGGCGTGGGCCGGGGCCGCATTGATCTGCTGGTGCGCTGGCCTTATCTGGAGCAGGGCCAACGCCGTTGGCAGCTCCACGCCGTAGAGCTCAAGCTCTGGCGTGAGAATCAGGCCGACCCGCTCTCTGACGGCCTGGCTCAGCTCGACGCCTACCTGGAGCGCCTGGAGCTGCAAGCGGGCGTGCTTGTCCTCTTCGATCGCAGGGCTCAAGCCCGGGCCACTCCGCCCGGCCGCTTCGAGCAGGCCCGGACTCCCACCGGGAGGAGCGTGACAGTGCTACGGGTGTGAAGGGCGTGTACTACTGGCCCCTCCCGGACAGCGCCTCCCAGATGGACTGAGCGTCCGGGGAGTCCACGGTGCCGTGCACGCTGGCCAGCACCTGGCCCTTCTCATCCAGGGCGAGGACGTAGGGCTGCCGGCTCGTCGCCAGCCCGAGCAGCTTGGCCATCTTCGCGTCCTTGTCCATCCACGTATCGCTCCAGAACTCTCGAGGCACCTGCTCCTTGGCACGGCCGCGCGCCATGCCCGAGCTCACGTAGAACGGCAGGCCGAGCGAGATGATGGAGGCGCGATGGACCTCCTCCGGGATTCGGGTCGCCGCCGTGTCGAACCACCGGCGCATCTCGTCCCCCCCGTGCTGATCGGTGATCATCACGACCAGCACCCGCCGCCCCTGCCACTCGCGGCTCGCATGGCTCTGGCCGAGCAGATCCTTCGCCGTGAAAGAGGGAACTGCCTCCCGGGCCGCGGGCAGCGCCACCACCGGCCCCGGCAGCACCAGGGCCACCAGCCACAGCGCCGCCCAGGCTCCTCTTCGTCCCTGCACCGCCTGCGCTGAGCGCCCCTGCTCCTGACGCGTCGCCATGCGCACCTCCCTCGCTCAGAGGTGTGCATCCTCCTGTCCCGGCTCCAGGGAAGGCGCCAGAGCTGGCGGGGCCCTGCCTGCCCGCCGCTACACCGTCCGGGAGAAGCGCGCCTTCGCGGCTCGCGCCAGGTAGGCGTCGAAGACCATCGCCACGTTGCGCACGAAGAGCCTCCCGAGGGGCGTCAGCTCGAGCTGGTTCCCCGTGCGGACCAGGAGCCCGTCCTCCTCGAAGGTGCGCAGCCGCTCCAGCTCGGGGGCGAAGTAGCGAGCGCCCTCCTCGCCGAGGTCCAGCCAGAAGTTGCACATGAGCTGGGTGATGACGGCGCGGCGGCGCTGGTCGTCCTCGGTGAGGCAGATGCCGCGCTCGGTGGCGAACCGGCCCTGCTGGACCTGGGCGGCGTAGCGCGGGAGCTCGCGCACATTCTGGAAGTAGGCCCCTGCCACGTCGCTGATCCCGGTGCTGCCCAGCGCCACCACATCCGTGGCGCTCTTCACCGTGTAGCCCTGGAAGTTTCGCCCCAGCGTGCGCCGCTCCTGTGCCCGCGCCAGCTCATCCTCCGGCACCGCGAAGTGATCCATGCCGATGGGCCGGTAGCCCGCCTGGGCGAACGCCGCATAGGCGGCGCGGAACAGCTCCAGCTTCGCGGGCCCCGAGGGCACCGCCTCCGCCGGCATCCGCTTCTGGTGCTTGAGCACCTCCGGCATGAACGCGAACGAGTAGACCGCGAGCCGATCCGGCCGCATCTCCAGCACCTGCTCCAGCGTGCGCGCCCAGCCCACCGGCTCCTGGTGGGGCAGCCCGTAGATGAGGTCGAAGTTCACGCCGGTGAAGCCCAGCTCGCGCGCGTGCTCCAGCAGCGCCCGGGTCTGCTCAGGCGTCTGGAGGCGGTTCGTCACCTCCTGGACGCGCGGGTTGAAGTCCTGCAGGCCCATGGAGATGCGGTTGAAGCCGAGCTGCCGCAGCAGCGAGAGCTGCCCGGGCGTCGTCACCGAGGGGTGTACCTCGATGGCCACCTCCGCGTCCGGCAGCGGCTTGAAGCGCCGGGTGATCTCGGTCCACAGGCGCTCCATCTGCTGCTCGGAGAGGAACGTGGGAGTGCCGCCCCCCCAGTGCACCTGGGCCAGCGTCCGCCGCGGCCCCAGCCGCTGGAACACCAGCTCCAGCTCCTGGACGAGGTGATCGATATAGGGATCCGCCGCGCTCCGGCTCTTGGAGATGAAGACATTGCACCCGCAGTACCAGCAGAGGCTCCAGCAGAACGGCAGGTGGACATAGAGAGAGAGGGGCGCGGCCTCGCCAGCGGCTCCAGCGGCCTCCAGGCGTTGGGCGAAGTCCTCGGGCCCGACGTGGTGCTTCCACTCGGGAGCGGTGGGATAGCTGGTGTACCGGGGGCCGGGGATGTCGTACCGGCGCAGCAGCTCTTCGGAGGGGGTGGGAACTTCCTGAGGCGCGAGCATGCCCTCTCTCATTCCAAGGTTCGTGCCAGCCCTTCCCGAAGGACCACCCCCGCAAGGAGTGCGCCCACGGCCCCCGAGGCTGCAATTCCTGCGCGGGCCCGGCGCCTATGACGTCCTCTCCGCCGGCCGCAACCCCGCAGGTGTGAGGGGGGCAGAGGCTGGGCACCACCCGGCGACTCCTCCTCTTTCCTCTGGCAGCCCTCTACCCTGCTCTCTCCGCGCACAAAGGGGGTGACACATGAGGCTGTGGCGAATGCTGGGGCGGAGTCTGTGGCCGGTGCTCTGGCGGACCAACCCGCTTCTCCTTGCGTTGGCGGTGGGGTGCAGCGGAATCCCGCCAGTCGCCCGTGTAGAGCCTGCTGGCCCGGGGAGAGCCGTTGTCCACATTCCCCGCACGGCGGACCTGCAACCCATCGTGTTGGAGAAAGAGGAGTTCCAGAAGGCCCTCAGGCAACTGGCGCGCGAGGCGCGTCTGTCAGGCACGCCGCGTCAGACGGTGGAGAAGATGTTTCAGATGGACCCGCAGTTCGGCAATTACCTCTACCTGCCCCGCGACAAGAAGCTCGTGCCAGCAGGGTCCGGCGAGCTCTGGGACGGCACGTTGACGAAGGAGGATCTGGAGACGGCGGAGCGCTACAGGCTCTGGTGCCAGCGCGTTCACCACTTCTACGGCGACTGTCTCGGGGGCGCGCTGGTGGGTGGGCGCTACCTGGACCTGCACGGCCGCTATATCTGGGCGCTGGCCCTGAGCAAGAGCCCCGTGCTGGACGAGATGCAGAAGGCGCTGGGAGAGATGGTGGAAGTCCGCGCGCTCATCAGCACGGTCCTGTGGACGCTGGGCGCCATGCTGCTGATCCTGGCGCTCAACCCCGTGGCTCCGGCGCTGGTGGCGGTGGTGGGCCTGGGGTTGGTTCTGTACGTGGGCATCGACACGCTCCAAAACCTCGTGGCGGGCTGGGTCGAGTTGATGGATGCAGTGAAGGTGACCACCACCTTCGAGCAGATCCGCGAGGCGGGCGAGCGCTTCGGGAAGCTGCTCGGGCGAGAGTCAGCCCGCGCGTTCGCCATGTTGCTGATGGCGGCCATTGGCTCGACGGCGAAGCTGTTCGCGGCGAAGGTGCCGACGCTGCCCGGCTCGGCGCAGGCGGCGGTGCAGGCCGAGGGCACGGCAAAACTCAGGCTGTCCGCGTTGGGCGCGGTGGAGGAGCTTGCGCTGACGGCGGAGGGGGTGAGCGTGACGGTGGCCGCCACCGCGATGACGATGGGGGCCAGTGGCAGTGGCGGCACGGGCCCATGCATCGAGACGCACCACATCGCCACCATCTGCAACGACACGTCCACTGCGCGCGGCGGCCCGTGGACGCCGAAGTTCCGGGAGATCTTCGCCAAGGCGGGAATGTCGCTGGATGACCCGGCGAACAAGCTGCCTCTGCCGGGGCATTACGGACCACACCCCGAGAGGTATCACCGCATTGTCCTGAAAGAACTCACCGAGGCGACAGAAGGTTGTCGCACCATGGCTCAGTGCCGGGAGGCGCTGACAGATGCCCTGAAGGATCTGGCCAAGGAAATTGCCACACCAGGTACGGAACTGAACCAACTCGTTACCCGGGCAAAATCGCGATAGACGAACATCATGGTCAGGCGCTTTTTCGAACTGTACGACGATGTTTACGTGCCTCACCGTTGGCACTTGGCGATGCCCAGGGATAGCCAGGGCCGCAAAGTGGACGACGGGCAGTTCAGGCGCGGGACACCTGTCCACATCGAGGGGCGCTTGAGCATCCCCATCGAGGTTGCGGGTAAGCCGCTGGATTTCTGCGAAGCGGGCATCAGCATCCCAGTCGTCCATGTCAGGGTCGCGTCCATGCTCGCGGAGGTTGCCCCTGCTGACGTGCAGTTGATCCCCGTGGACATCGAGGGCCATCCGGATCAGTACCTCATTCTCGTGGCCCTGCACCGCATCCGCTGTATCGACGAGAAGGTGTCCAGGATCCGGCTCTGGACGCATGAGAATGGGGTGCCTCACAAGGTTGGCCAATACAAGTCTGTGCGTGACCTGCGGATCGACAAGGCGGCGGCCGGCGCCGCCAAGGTGCTGCGCCCTGATGGCTGGGCGTCAACGCTGATCGTCTCCGAGGAGATCAAGGACGCCTTGGAGCGCATGGGCGCCACGGGCACGAAGTTCGAGGAGGTCTAGTCCGGGCCCCGGCGAGTGGCCACTCCCAACTGAGTGCGCCCACGGCCCCCGAGGCTGCAATTCCTGCGCGGGCCCGGCGCCTACGGCCCAGGGGGCCCGAGGAACCGGCCGTCCAGGCGCCGCGTCTCTCCGGACGCCGGGTCAGTCACCTCCAGGGTGAACGCGAGGGGCAGTGGGTGCTTCCCCCGCTCCACGGTCATGAAGAGGGGGATGCGGAAGCTCTCCAGCGAGCCGAGCCGGATCTCGCGCTGGGGCAGCACCACCCGCACGCCCTCGGGGGCCTTCACCTCGAGGACGAAGGTGGCCTCGCCCGGGTTCTTGTTCACGAGGTGCAGCTCGAAGTGGTTGCGGACGGAGCCCTCCTCCAGCACGTAGGGAGCCCCTTGCATGCGCAGCAGGTTGGCCTCGAAGGGCGTGCGCCGCGCCAGGCTCACCCCGAGCGCGATGATCGAGGCCAGGAGCAGGACCCCGTAGGCCACCAGCCGCGGACGGAGGAAGCGCCGGGCCTCCCCCGCGAGGCCGTTGAGCGAGTCGTACCGCACGAGCCCCCGGGGCTTGCCGATCCGGTCCATCACCTCATCGCACGCGTCCACGCACTGCGCGCAGGCCACGCACTCCAGCTGCAGCCCATTGCGGATGTCGATCCCCGTGGGACACACGAGCACGCACCGGCGGCAGTCCACGCAGTCGCCGCGAGGCGCGAGTGCCACAGCCGGCCCCTTCTGGAGCTGGCCCCGCGGCTCTCCCCGGGCCGCGTCGTAGCCGATGATGAGCGAGTCCCGATCGTGCATGGCCGACTGGAGGCGCCCGTACGGGCAGAGCACGACACAGAGCTGCTCGCGGAACCACGCGAAGTTGAAGTACAGCGCGCCCGTCACCGCCATGGACCACGAGAACGCGGTGCCGTGCCCCACCGGGCCCTCGCGCACCATGGCGGCCAGCTCTCTCGCGGAGACGAAGAGGCTGAGCGCCACGTGGGACAGCAGCAGGGACACCGCCACATAGGCCCCGTGCTTCAGCACCGCACGGGCCACGCGCGAGGCCGTCCACGGCCCCGAGGCCACCCGGAGGCGCCGCTCGCGCGGGCCGTCGATCCAGCGCTCGATGCGCCGGTACACGCCCTCCAGGAACACCGTCTGCGGGCAGGCCCAGCCGCACCACACGCGCCCGAGCGCCGCCGTGGCGAAGAGCAGCGAGAAGCCCGCCGTGGTGAGCAGGAACAGGACGAGCCAGAAGTCCTGCGCGTTGAAGGTGCTCCCGAACAGGTAGAAGCGCCGCGCCGCCACATCCAGGTGGACCGCCGGGTGCCCGCCCACCTGCACCAGCGGCAGCGCCACGTAGATGGCGATCAGCACCGCGAAGACGAGCCGGCGGCGTGTGAGGAACCGTCCCTTCACGTCCGCCGGGTGGACGGCCAGGCGCGAGCCGTCCGCCTTCATGGAGGTGAGCTGATCGACTCGGGGGCCCTCGGTGCGCGCCATGATCGTCCTCGCCCTACTGTTCGGGCTCGCCCTGCGGCGGCTTGCCGGACACGTTCCGGCCCTTGAGCGTCAACACGTACGCGGTGAGCGCCCGGACCCGGCTCGCGCCCAGGGTGCGCTCCCAGGCCGGCATGCCCTTGGCCACGGCGCCCTCGGCGATCGTCTTGTGGATGTCCACGGGCTTGCCGCCGTACAGCCAGGCGTTGTCCGTGAGGTTGGGGCCGATGATCCCCTGCCCCTCCACGCCGTGGCACGAGGCGCAGTTCTGCTGGAAGAGCTGCTTGCCGCCGCCCGTCAGCTGCTCGTCCTTCAGCAGCGCGAGCAGCGTCTCGTTCGAGAGCGGCTGGTTGTCGGCGAGCCGCTGGGCGGCCTCCGCGGCCTCCTCCTTGTACTCGCCGAGCGGGAGCGTCCCCACCTCCGCCACGTGGAAGTAGAACCAGTAGCCGAAGGCGAAGACGATCGTCGTCCACAGGAGGCCCAGCCACCAGTTGGGCAGCCGGTTGTCGTGCTCCTCGATGCCGTCATAGATGTGGTGGACGGCGGACTTGTCACTCATGACGGGGGCCTCCAGAGGCCTGCCCTGGTGCGCTCTGCTCGGCCAGCGGGAGCAGGGACACGGCCTCGAAATCCCGGCTCCGCCGCGCGAGGAAGAGCCACGCGACGACGCCCAGGAACACGGCGAGGAAGAACAGCAGCGCGAAGAGCGGCAGGTGGGTGAAGTCCATGTCTGCGTAGAACTGGCGGTACATCAGGGTGTCCCTCCAGAGACGACGGCGGTCTTCTGTCTGGCGGGAGTGGCCGGCACCACGTCCTGCGGCCCCCGCCCGAGCCGCTGCAGGTAGGAGATGAGCGCGACCAGCTCCGAGTCCCACGCCACCTGGATGCCCTGCGAGGCCAGGTCCGCGGTGATGGCCTCGGCCTGGGCCTTCTGCCGCACCTCGGCGCCCTCCACGTCCGTGCGGGTGTAGGGCACGCCCAGCTTCTGCATGAGCGCCAGCTTCTTCGGCGCCAGCTTCACGTCGATGCGGTTCTCCGCCAGCCACGGGTACGGCGGCATGTTGGAGCCGGGGCTGGTGGCCCGCGGATCCAGCATATGCGTGTAGTGCCAGAGGTTGGGGTACTTGCCGCCCACCCGGTGCAGGTCCGGCCCGGTGCGCTTGCTGCCCCACTGGAAGGGGTGATCGTAGAGGAACTCCTCCGCGCGGGAGAGCTCGCCGTAGCGCTGCGTCTCCGCGAGGAAGGGGCGGATCATCTGCGAGTGGCACGTGTAGCAGCCCTCTCGCACGTAGAGATCCCGCCCCTGGAGCTCCAGCGGCGAGTACGGGAGCTGGGCCTGGCCGTGCGCGGGCACCGCCTGCTGGATCATGATCGTGGGCAGCAGCTCCGCCACGCCGCCGATGAGGATGGCCAGCAGGGTGAGGACGGTGAAGGCCAGCGGGCGGCCCTCGATGAGGCCGAACCACGAGGGCTTGCCCGCCTCGCGCTCACGCCGCGTGACGATCCACGCGAACTCCCCCAGGGCGACGATGGCGCCGAGGATGACCAGCGCGCGCACCGGCTTGGCCCAGCCCATGAAGAGGGTGACGCCGATGATGCCCACGGCGAACACCAGCGGCCGGCCGGTGACCACCTGGACCCAGGAGGGCACCGGGACAGCGTCGGGCTTCGGCTCCTCGACGACGACCATCGCCTCGCCGTTGACGGGCTGGCCCGCGCGGGACGTCTTCCACAGGTTCCACGCCATGACGACGAAGCCGGCGAGGTAGAGCGAGCCCCCCAGGAAGCGGACGATGTACATGGGCCGGATGGCGAGCAGCGTCTCCACGAAGCTCGGGTACAGCAGCGTGCCGTCCGGGTTGGTGGCGCGCCACATGAGGCCCTGGTTGACGCCGGAGATCCACATGGCGACGACGTAGAGGAGGATGCCCACGGTGCCGGTCCAGAAGTGCAGGTCCGCCGCCTTCACCGAGTGCAGCTTCGTGCCGTAGAGCCTGGGCACGAGCCAGTAGAACATGCCGGCGGCCATGAAGCCGTTCCAGCCCAGGGCGCCGCTGTGCACGTGGCCGATGATCCAGTCCGTGTAGTGCCCCAGGGCGCTCACGGACTTGATGGAGAGCAGCGGCCCCTCGAAGGTGGCCATGCCGTAGAAGGTGACGCCGGCCACGAGGAACTTGAGGACGGGATCCTCGCGCAGCTTGTGCCAGGCGCCCTTGAGCGTGAGCAGGCCGTTGAGCATGCCGCCCCAGGAGGGGGCCCACAGCATCACGCTGAACACCATGCCGAGCGACTGCGCCCAGTCCGGCAGGGCGGTGTAGAGCAGGTGGTGCGGGCCGGCCCAGATGTAGATGAAGACCAGGGCCCAGAAGTGCACGATGGACAGCCGGTACGAGTAGACGGGCCGCTCCGCCGCCTTGGGCAGGAAGTAGTACATGATGCCCAGGATGGGCGTGGTGAGGAAGAAGGCGACGGCGTTGTGGCCGTACCACCACTGCACCAGCGCGTCCTGCACGCCCGCGAAGACGGAGTAGCTCTTCAGCGGGCTGAGCGGCAGGGCCAGGCTGTTGACGATGTGGAGCACCGCCACGGTGACGATGGTGGCGATGTAGAACCAGATGGCGACGTAGAGGTTCTTCTCGTTGCGCTTGGCCAGCGTCCAGAAGAAGTTGATGGCGAAGGCGACCCACACCACCGCGATGGCCAGGTCGATGGGCCACTCCAGCTCCGCGTACTCCTTGGAGGTGGTGAACCCGAGCGGCAGGCTGATGGCCGCGGCGACGATGATGGCCTGCCACCCCCAGAAGTGGAACTTCGACAGGAAGTCCGAGGCCATGCGCGCCTTCAGCAGGCGCTGGGAGGAGTAGTAGATGCCCGCGAACATCATGTTGCCCACGAAGGCGAAGATGACGGCGTTCGTGTGCAGCGGACGCAGGCGGGAGAAGGTGGTGTAGGGCAGGCCCAGGTTCGCCTGCCACCACGCGAGCTGCGCGGCGATCAGCGCGCCTACCCCCATGCCCACGATGCCGAACAGCACCGCCGCGAAGATGAAGCGGCGCACCGTGGTGTCGTCGTAGATGATGCGTTGCTGTTGCACGGCGTTACCTCGTGGAGTCGGACTGCGAGGGCGCGGAGGACGGGGGCGCGGCGGGGGCGCCGTCGTCCTCGAGCGGGATGAGGGAGAGCCGATCCGCGTGCTCGTGATCCCGGTAGCGGATGCTGACGGCGAAGAGCAGCACCGAGCCGAGCACGAGCATCAGGCTCACGAAGACCTGGAGGAGGATGACGTTCACGTAGGGACCTCGCGGAGCGCCTCGGCTCTCGCGGCCATGGAGCGGCGCGCGGGAGCGAGGCTGTAGAGAGTGAAGAGCAGGAGGGAGAGCGAGCTCAGCGGCATGACCACCGTGGCTCGCAGCGGCGTCATCCAGCCGGCGAGGCACACGGCCACCGCCAGCACGTTGTAGGCCAGCGCCACCGCCAGCACGCGGCGCACCACGCGCTGGAGCTCGCGGGACAGGCGCAGCGCCTCCCGGATGGAGCCGATCCCCTCTCCCAGGAGGAAGAAGTCGGACTTGCCGGGCATCACCGGCCGGTCAATGGCGGGCGTCCCCGCGCACAGGGCGCGCTCGAAGGCGAGGCTGTCATTCACCCCGTCGCCCAGGAACAGCGTGTCCGCCGAGTCCAGCGCCGCCACCACCGCCACCTTGTCCTGGGGCCGCTGGCCACCGAGCGCGCGCTGGGAGGGGATGCCGAGCCGCCGGGCCATCTCCTGGACTCGCTTGGGCGCGTCCCCGGAGAGGAGCCACACGTCCACGCCCTCCTTGTGCAGCGCGGCGATCTCCCGCTGCGCGTCCGGGCGGACGGAGTCACGCATGGGGAAGGCCGCCACGAGCCCTCCGTCCCGGGCCAGCACCGTCCCTTGAAGCGCGGGCTCCCGGGACACGGCCCACGAGGCGGCTCCCAGGCGCCAGCGCACGCCCTCGTGCATCAGCTCGAGCCCGTGGCCGGGGCGCTCCTCCACCTGAAGGCCTGGGAGGAAGCGGGCGCCCGCGCGGGACAGCTCCGCGGCGAGGCACCGGCTCACCGGGTGGTTGCTGCGCGCGGCCAGGTTGAACGCGAGGTCACGAGCCTCCGGCTCCAGCTCCTGGATCGCGGCGCGGTCCACCGGCTCCAGCCGCCCGAGGGTGAGCGTGCCCGTCTTGTCGAAGAGCACCTTGCGCACGCGGGGCAGGCGGTCCAGCAGATCCGTGGTGCGGATGAAAAAGCCGCCGCGGCGCAGCCGGGCCTGGGCCAGCTCATAGGCGAGCGGAACGGAGATGCCGAGAGCACAGGGGCAGGTGACGACCAACAGGGCCACCGCCACCTGGAGCGCCTTGTCCGGCCCCGAGGGCCACCAGAGCGCCAGCCCCAGCGCGGAGATGGCGAGCACCGAGAGCACCCACCGGCGAGACACCTGGCTCCAGAAGCGGGCATGGGCGGGGACGCGCTCCGAGGCGGCGGGGGCCTGCCGGAGCAGCGACACCAGCGGGGAGTCCTGGAAGTCCGTCCGGGCGCGCACGTGCACGGCGCTCTGCGCGGCATTGAACGCGCCCGCGGGGATCTGCTCACCCTGCTGCACGGTGCGCACCTCCGCCTCACCGGTGATCCAGTCGGTGGAGAAGCGGGCCTGGGCATCGAGGAGCACCGCGTCCACGGGGACGAGATCCCCCGGGGTGATGACCAGCACGTCGCCGGCGCGCAGCTCGGGGGCGCGGACGGTGTCCAGCCGATCGCCCTGCTGGCGGCGCACGAGGATGCCATCGGCGCCGTCATCCTCCAGGAGGAAGCGGCGGTTGCGATCGAGCACGCGCTGCTGGAGCCAGCGCCCCACGAGCATCAGCGTCATGAAGGTGTTGAGCGACTCGAAGTAGGCCAGGTCCCCTCGCCCGCTGCGGGCCTGCACCAGCGAGGTGCCGTAGACGAGCAGGATGCCCAGCGCGATGGGCAGGTCCAGGTGGAGCACCCCGCTGCGCAGCCCCTGCCACGCCGAGCGGAAGAAGGGCCAGCCGCCCACGAGCACGGCCACGGTGGACAGCCCCACGCTCAGGCGGGTGAAGAGGGAGAAGATCTCCCCGTCCGCGGGGGTGAGCCCCACGTAGAAGCTCCACGAGAAGAGCATCACGTTCATCGCGATGGCGGCGCAGATGCCGAGCCGGATGGGCAGATCCAGCGAGGCCGCCTCGGGGCGCTTGCGGCTGGGGCCGAAGAGGTACCCGAACGCCTCCACCTCGCGCAGGAAGCGGGCCACCTCGAAGCGGCCGCGCCGCCACCGCAGGCTCACCTTGCCGAGCGCCGGGTTGATCGTGATGGCAGCGCCCCCGGGCTGACGCCGGAACAGCTCGTTCATCAGCCAGACACAGGCGGCGCAGTGGAGGCCCTGGACATCCAGCTCCAGCGAGCACAGCTCCGCGCCCGAGTCCTCGGCGCGGGCCACCAGCGGCTCGAGCCAGGCGTGGCTGCGGTCCGGCTTCGGCTCGGGGACGGGAGTCACCTTGCCGTCGGCCAGCGAGTAGTAGCGCGTGAGCCCCTGGTTCAGGAGGAGGCCATGCACCGCCTCGCACCCCGCGCAGCAGAACGCTCCGGGCATACCCATAGGTACAGGGCTCCCGCAGTGGAGACAGGAGGCCGCTGACACTTTTTGCGCCGGGACGGACATGCACGGGCCGGTATTGCGAACGGCATGCCCATTGCGAGGAGGTGAGGCATGGACCTTCTGCAGGCCCCAGCGTTGCTGCTCGGGCAGATGACCTCTCCTTCACCGGGAGTGCTCGCGGGGGCGCTCGGTGCGTTCACCGTGGGCGTGACGGGCAGCCTCCACTGCCTGCTGATGTGCGGGCCGCTCGCCTGCGCCAGCCTGCCGGGCCTTCCAGGCTCCGAGCGGCGCCGGGCGGTGCTCGCGTATCAAGGTGGGCGAGTGGGGGCTTATATGGTGGTGGGGGGACTGCTCGGGGCGCTCGGCAGCGGAGTGGCGCGGGCGCTGGACCTGTCGGTGCGCCCTGCCCTGCCCTGGCTGATGGCGGCGGCGCTGGTGGCCTCGGCGCTGGAGGTGGGCAAGCGGCTGCGTCCCCTGCCCGGCATGTCCCACCTGGTGAGTGCCTTCTCGCGGGTCAGCGCAAAGTTTTCGTCGGTGGGGAGATCCGGCGCAATGGGTGCGGTGACCCCGCTGCTGCCCTGCGGGCTGCTCTACGGCCTGTTCGCGGCGGCGCTGGCGAGCGGCTCCTTCCTGGGAGGAGCGCTGGTGCTCGGAGCCTTCGCGCTGGGAGGACTGCCCGCGCTGCTGGGAGCGCAGCTGCAGACGGGGTTGTGGCGCCACCGGCCGCGCATCGCCACCTTCCTCCTCCAGCGGGCGCTGCCCCTGACGGCCGCGGCGCTCCTCGTCTACCGGGCCCTGGGCACTCCCGAGAAGCCCAGCTGCCACTGAGGAGGAGCCCGGCTTCGGGCCCCTGGGATTCGCCTGGGTTGCGTGCCCCCCTGGCGTGTCTGACTCGCAGGGCCGCCGCACCTGGCCCAAACCTGTCTGACAACCAGACCGTCGAATTAGCGGCCCGTGGCAGGGGTGGGGGAATGGCACGCGAATCCCCTGCAGTGGGGAGCAGAGGGGTGGTGCGCCTAGCAGAAGAGCAGAGTGGACAGGCGCAGCAGGAGC
>Ga0255338_1002043_pt1 | contig 32958 bp, 28 predicted proteins | sample MeOH1_35cm_T4_19_FD_203715 | JGI IMG/M metagenome (GOLD analysis project Ga0255338, IMG submission 203715) | Sandy soil microbial communities from University of British Columbia, Vancouver, Canada - MeOH1_35cm_T4_195 | ecosystem: Engineered > Artificial ecosystem > Sand microcosm > Unclassified ... | reverse complement strand
GTTGCAGGTCCAGGTTGCCGTCGGCGTCGATGCTCTGCTGCAGGGTCTCCGGCGCCACCGTGTAGCGGCCGTGCGGCAGGTAGATGGCGCCGCTGGCGAAGTCGACGCCGAAGGCGATCAGCCCGGGGATGACTAGAAAGAGAATGCCGATCGCGTCCAGGCCGGCCACCACCGGGTCGATCTTGCCCTCGATCTGTCCACGGCGGTCGGGGTAGATGATGGTGCCGCAGGCGCTCAGTTGGGTGACCAGGGCGACCGCCAGCAGTCCGGCTTGAATACGGAAACGGATACGCATGCTTCCCTCCTCTGGGATCGAAACCGGCGAACTATACCAAGGCCTTCGCCGCCGTGCCGCGGCGGTGCCTGCCGCGTCTTATAATCGCCGGCCTGCCGTGGAGTGCCCGATGAATCCGCTACCCATAGACGCCGTCCTGCCCGCCCTGCGCGAGGCCCTGTCCCTGCGCCACGAAGCCGTGCTCGAGGCCCCGCCCGGCGCCGGCAAGACCACCCGGGTGCCACTGGCCCTGCTCGACGAGCCTTGGCTGGCCGGGCAGCGCATCCTGATGCTCGAGCCGCGCCGGCTGGCCGCGCGGGCCGCCGCCGAGCGTTTGGCCGCCGAGCTGGGCGAGGCGGTCGGCGAGACGGTCGGCTACCGCATCCGCCTGGACAGCAAGATCGGCCCGCGCACCCGTATCGAGGTGGTCACCGAGGGCATCCTCACCCGCCGCCTGCAGGACGACCCGGCCCTGGAGGGCGTCGGCCTGGTGATCTTCGACGAGTTCCACGTTTTGCCATTTGCACCAAAATAATCCCCTTTTTTGTCAAAAGGATGTAGGTGTCAGGGCGCGCTAGGCAGTACTGGGTGAGCTCCCCCTGAAGCCTCTGGCAGTGCCATAAGCGGTATCGCCAATGAGGCGCTCTGGCGTGAGGTCGAACTGCGCCTCTACACGCTCGACCATCGTCCTGGGCGAATCAACTTCGGCGGTACGGTGCGTCGGGGTAGCCTCCACATCCATGATCACGCCATGCTCAGTGTCGATCAGGTAATTCGTGGAGTAGGCAAAGTAAGCCGGGCCGCCTGGCGCTGCGGTCCAACGGGACTGCGAATCGGTGAGCGAAATTTTCCTGGGAAGAGCTTCAGCCAGCGCCTCTTCATCAAGGGCTTCGAGGTACTCGCGCACCGCGCGGCTGCTGAGCGCGGGATCGCGCCAATTGACTTCATCTCCCGCCGCCCCACGTTGCCGGCTGGCATCCGCCTTGATGATGCTGGCGTCGACGGCGAAACCTTCACCCTTGACCAGGCCGGCCGTCATGCAACGCCGCAGCACTTCATTGAACGACCAGCGGTGCACCTCTTCGCACAATCGCCACTCGGAACGGATGCCATAGCAGTAGCCGACGACCAGCATACGCACCATCGACTCCGGGTCAATCGAGGGGCGCCCGATGGGGCTATAGAAATCCGCCAGGTAGGCGCGCAGGTCACTGAGATCCAGGCACTGGTCGATGCTGCGCAGGAGGTGTTGGGCCGGGACGTGATCTTCCAGATTGAACGAGTAGAACAGACGCTGCTGCCCTCCCGGTAACTGTCCCATCATGCTGTTCGCCCCCGCGCTCGCTGACAGAGGAATTCTGCCGACAGCATGGGGAAGTAGCTACTTTTTCAACAGAATCGGCCAGAAGCGGACAGTGATCCCAATAAATAAATCTGTCCTCTTTTCTGCTCATCAAACACCTCTGTGTGGCGAACGTCTTCGCCTAAAAACGTGTCCGGAATCAGTAGACCACTACAGTCAGCCCCATACAGGCGGGCGATCCCGCGCCCAGTGGTTCTCGACATGGATCGCATGTCTAAGCAGTGAACCACCCCAGAACCTCCGGCCTTGCCATCATAGTGATTTCATCGGCGATTGCTTGGTGTAATCTTGCTGGCTTCTAAACCACTCGATGTCTGGCGGCCTCGCTTTACAGGGCGGCCACAGACGATACATGCCAGAGTGAACTGCAGTCGCTCCGGGGTGAGGAAGGTGGGTTGTCAGCGAACTGGAGCAAGGAATGGCACGAAGAACGTTTTTTCCTTTCATTATCAAGAAGACGTGTGGCGAGTCTGGAATGTCAGGAACTGCTTGGTTGTCAACGACGATCAAACGCCGGATGGGTTCTTCGACGGCAGTGTCTTCGAAGCTTCCAAGAGGGAAGGCGATGAGGCGCTCAAGACCTTCCTTCATAACGGTCTCAAGAACACCTCTGTGACGTGCGTGCTTGCCGGTCAGTACACCGCTGCCAGGCGGTGGGTACGTTATGAGATCGTGCGCAGCGTTTTGAAGGGCAATGGGCTGCTCACCGTCGATATCCATGGCCTAAGAAACAACGCGAAGGAGCTGGGAGTGAAAGGCACAGATCCACTGGCTGAAGTGGGTGTCTATCTTGCCAACGACAAGATTTATTTCGCGGAGCTCAAGGACGGTAAATGGGTGAAGTACTCGGACTACGCCTCCGCCATCCCAGCCTCTGATTTGTGGTTTGACGCCCCTACCAGCAACACGGTTGTCAAGCTGTCCAAGCATTGCATGAGATACGACTTCGCGGCTCAAAACGGCCGGGAAAACATCGCTGGCTGGATCGAAACCGCAGCTGCCTTAGCCGGGCGTTAGAAATACGACCCGAGACTTACTAGCTCGCAGAAATCGACATTTCAGATCACTAGGTATTACACATGAGTGTCATGCAGCGCCTGGCTGGCGTTAGGATTCACCTGTCCGGGTCGAATAAAGAATTGCAAGCAGACATCGCTGATTTCGTACAGAAATTCGCAGCGAAAGTCTTCAGTGAAGGTGGCTCTATTGTCCATGGGAGTCATCCTTCGTTCACTGAACCACTGCGCAAAGCTGCAGAGGATTTCATCCAGGCAGGTGGAAGCAAGGGGGCGCTTACTCTGGTACGGGCGAAAAGCTTCTCAACCGACCAGTACACCGCCGAAATTGAAGAGCAGAGAACATTCGCTTCCGTAGAGATCGTGCCTGCAGATAATAGCGATGGCCCAACAGCTGACGGTCTAACACCTATGCGTGATTGGATGGCTGATCGTTCCGATGCAGTCATCTGCGTGGGGGGGGCATGGTGGGACCTCAACAAAGCAAAAGCAGGCGTTCCCAATGAGTTGGATACGATGCTTGAGCTCGGAAAGCCAGGCTTTGTAGTCGCAGGCTTCGGCGGGGCGATAGCGGGTTATCTCAAGGAAGATCCTTCGTTGCTGTCTCGCCTGCGAAACGGGCTATCTCACGAGGCCAATACGGCCATAGCCAACAGCACATCGGTTGACCAGGTCGTGGGGCTGATTGTTGAGCAGCTAAAGAATCTGCCCCTTGCCCGCCGGAACATCTCGCGGGGTCGCAACTTCCGCATCTTGGCGCTCGACGGAGGAGGGCTCAGAGGTACCTTCACTGCAGCAGTCTTGGCCAAGTGGGACGACATGCTTAAGGCCGGTGGCGGGAATGACCTGATCTCACATTTCGACCTGGTCGCCGGCACATCCACTGGTGCGATTCTTGCTATTGGGCTTGCCATGGGCCTGAAGCCGCGTGAAATCCTTGAGTTTTACGAGAAAAAGGGCCCTCAGATTTTTCCGAAGGATCGGAAGCTGCGGCACTGGCTCAAATCCAAGCATGACTCAGCAACACTTCGCGGCCTGCTGACGGAGGTGTATGGCGACAGAACGTTGGCTGCAGATTCTCGCTGCCGTCTGGTGATTCCCACTGTCAGGGCTAAGCAAGGTCACGCAGAGGCGATCGTCACCCCACATAGCCCAGATCGCACAGCTTATCGAGATATTTCAGCCGTCGATGCCGCACTGGCTTCCTCCGCTGCACCTACCTATTTTGATGAAGTTACCTTCGATGGGCCTATCGCGCTGGAGACGTTCCTCGATGGAGGCGTCTGGGCCAATAACCCCATCCTCCCGGCACTGGCGGAAGCAGTTCGCTACCTGAAAATTCCTCTAGATAGGATTGATGTACTGAGCATCGGCACACTCAGTAGCGAAAGCGACTTCACCGATCAACTCGGAAAGGGCAAGGCGGGCTGGGCACTTCATAGCGTTGATCTCTTTTTCGCCGCCCAAGAGCATGGGGCTCTGACATTAGCTGAGAGCTTCCTGGGCCCAACGCGTCACGTGCGCGTCAACCAGCAGACCCCTGTCGAAATCAAAATGGATGACGCCGAGGCTATCCAGGAGATGGCGCAACGAGGCAATGAGGCTGGTAAAGAGCACTTTGCGGAGGTGCGCTCCAGATTCTTTGATGGCCAACATGCTGATGCGTGGGAGCGGTTCTGAGTAGGCACAGGCGCTGGGAGGTTAGTCCTCTCGGCGTCCGTTTGATTATTGGCCCTTAATCGACCCTGATAGCGAGGCTGTCATGTCATTCATCTATCAGCTAGCTGTCTTGGGGGCACCCTCGGCCGCGCAAATCTCTGAGCTTGAAACCGCTGTAACAGATGCGGTTGCCATGTTTGGCTTGAGCTTGGGCCGGGAGATCGGCTGGGAGGTAGTTCCTGCTGCCTTCACTCCTCATCAGCAACGATCGGCTGCCGTTGTATTTTTCGGCGGAGTAGGCGCGGATCACCCCAGTTTACCGAGCTTGCTGCGAGGTGGTGTTCCTGTTGTACCTGTCGTGTCTGACTTGGGCCGAGTCTCGACTGAAGTCCCAGAGATACTGCGTCCATTGAATTGCTTGTGTTATGCAAATGGCGGAGCGAAACGTGTCGCCACGGCGCTTTTGGAATGTGCTGGTCTGCTTCCAAAGCAACGTCGGGTCTTTGTCAGTTATCGGCGAGACGAGGCCAGACAGGCGGCGCTACAGATGTTCGACGCGCTCTCTGCCAGGCATTTCGACGTTTTCCTGGATACCCATAGCATCGCGCCGGCAGAAGATTTTCAGACCATGCTGTGGCATCGGCTTTGCGACTCTGACGTGTTGTTGATGCTCGACACACCTGACTATTTCAACAGTCGATGGACGGCAGCCGAGTTTGGAAGGGCGCTTGCCAAGGGCATCAGCGTTCTTCGAGTAGGGTGGCCTGAAGCCCAGCGCTCCGCGCGCTTGGCAACTGCAAGCCTCGCTGAGCTTGATGCGAGCGAGCTAGATGTCATATCTGGACGGATTAGTGATCACGCGATTGATCGTATCTGTCTTCAGCTTGAGGAAGTCCGTAGCAAAAGCCATGCGGTGAGAACCGTTAACCTAGTGAGCAATCTGCGAATAGGCATTGAGGCCATAGGTGGCGAGGTGATTGGCATGGGCGCCGGGCGCGGGATTCGAGTGCGTCTTCCCGATGACCAGATGGTTGTGGTCTACCCAACGGTGGGTGTGCCGACCTCGACAACAATGCATGAAGCTTCAATGAACACCCCTGACGAATCTGTGGCCATACTCTATGACCATGTAGGCCTGCATCCCCAATGGCTGAGTCACTTGGATTGGCTGGGCCAATACATCCAAGCGACGCGCTGGGTTAAGGCTTGCGAGGCGGGCTGGCAATTTGCAGACTGGAGGGCATAGAAATGGGGGCGATTTTCCTCTCGGCAAGCATCCCCGTGATCGGGCGAGGGACGTACTACGATACCGCTGACCCGTTTCTAATCCAATGTGCTGTTCGTGAACTAGCTATCGCTACCGTTCGCCGGCACAAAATTGTATGGGGCGGCCATCCTGCAATTACTCCAATGATTTGGAGCATCTGCGAAGATCTCGGGGTTGATTACGCAAGCTCTGTGATCCTTTATCAAAGTCGCTTTTTCGAAGGTCGTTATCCGGAAGAGAACCAACGGTTTGACAACGTAATTTATACCGATCCCGTTCCCGAGGATATCCAAGGTAGCTTGCAATTGATGCGCGAACAGATGCTCTCTAGGGAAGATTTGGTCGGTGCAGTTTTCATTGGCGGGATGGACGGTGTTGAGGTCGAATACGATATTTTCAGGCGGCTCAATCCTGAGGCCTTCATTCTGCCAGTTGCCGCCCCAGGGGGAGCAGCGCTCAATCTCGCACGGGATAAAGGCTATTTCATTGGGCAGGAGCTCGAAGACATAGATTTCGCCACGCTATTCAATCGTTATTTACCCGCTCATTAATTACATATAGCATCTGCCAGGTCAAAATGCTTGGCAGGTACATGATGTCTAGCGAGTCCGATAGGTTCTCATGCCAGTTATACAGCACACACAGTGTTTTGAACTTATAATAAGGATAAGTTGATGTACGTAGGATTTGAGCTCAATGATTATAATTATTTGACAGTCCCACCCCAACACAAACTTGATGAGTTTCAGAGGCAAGCAAAGGGTCGTCATAATGACTTGTCGAGCTATCTAATTGGTGTTATTGAGAATAAAGAAGTAATCGACGCCCAAAAAATTGCCGACCATATCTTTCCAACCCATGAAGCCGATGTTTTTCTCTCTCATTCGCACGCAGATAAAGACAAGGCGATTGAGTTGGCAGTTTCCTTGCAGGCTAAAGGACTCAGTGTTTTTGTGGATTCATGCGTATGGGGTTATTTTCACGACCTCCTTGAAGATCTCAATAATATTTATGCAGAACCGGAGCGGACTTATTATAAAACCACTTACAACTATCGCAAGGCCACAGATCTGACCGCTGGCGTGCATATGATGTTGACCGGCGCTCTTCACACGATGATCAAGCGGTCTGAGATTTTTATCTTTCTGAACACAGACAAATCAGTTCCGCTAGAAGCTTACCAAAGCTTTGATCGCACATTATCTCCATGGATCTATTCAGAGCTGCAATTCAGTTTTCATGTTGGGAACGACACCCCTAAACGGCATCTTCGAGTAGCAAATGAATCCTACGACGATGCTAAGCCCCTGATAAAGTCAACCGCATCTGTGCGATCGGACGCTCTGCTTGCATTTAAAGCATTCAACCGGCATCTACCCAAGGTCACAGGTACAAAAATGCGAGGCTGGTACAGCATGAGCCATCAAGCTAGCGAAGAGCTAACACAAGGCGAGATTGCGATGGATGCGCTTTATGACACTCTTGGGATTGTGGAACAATTTGGTGATCTAAAGTACAGGGCAAATAAATCTGAATAAGCTAATAATCCGTTCGTTGGGCAGTTGTATCAGCCCTAAGGATGGACTGAAATAGCCCTGTATTCCCAGCCGACTTCAGGCCTTGTCGCTTTTAAAAGCGGCGATTCGATCAAAAATGATCAAGTCATCCGCTCATTTCTGCGTTTTTAGCTGCCGTGAGCACCTCGCAGCGGCCACTTTCCACATTACAGGCGCACCGCTCCTGAATTCATCAGTAAATGTCTGCGCACCATCCACAGGCCCGGCAGGGCGAACAGCGTCACCAACTGCGCCGTGTTCTTCACAAGGCCACGGAAGCGCGTCTTCATATAACCGAACTGGCGCTTGATCACCCGAAATGGATGCTCGAACTTGGCGCGCACCTGCGCCTTGGCCTTCTCGATCTTGCGCTTGGCTTTGTACAGTGCGCTGCGCTTACTCAGCTTTTTGTAGGTACTGCGGCGGGCCGCGATCTGCCAGATCACCTCACGGTCTTCATGTTCTGGGCGCTTCTCTACGCCGGTGTAACCCGCGCCGGCTCTGACCCTGTTTTCCTCACCGTGCAGCAGTTTGTCGACCTGGGTAACGTCCGCCACGTTGGCTGCCGTACCCACCACGCTGTGCACCAAACCCGATTTTTCATCGACGCCGATGTGGGCCTTCATGCCGAAGTAATACTGGTTGCCTTTCTTGGTCTGGTGCATTTCCGGATCACGCTTGCCGTCCCGGTTCTTGGTCGAACTCGGCGCATGGATCAGCGTGGCATCGACGATGATGCCTTGGCGCAAGGATAGGCCATGGTCACCCAGATAGCCGTTGATGACGGCCAGAATGCCGGCAGCCAGTTCGTGTTTCTCCAACAGCCGGCGGAAGTTGAGGATGGTGGTTTTGTCGGGAATTCGCTCCAGACTCAACCCGGCAAACTGGCGCAGGATGGTTGTCTCGTAAAGAGCTTCTTCCATCGCCGGGTCGCTGTAGCCGAACCAGTTCTGCATCAGGTGAATCCGCAGCATCGCCGTCAGCGGATAGGCTGGCCGACCACCTTCACCCTTGGGGTAATGCGGATCAATCAAGGCAATCAAACCCTTCCACGGCACCACCTGATCCATCTCAATCAGGAACAACTCCTTGCGGGTCTGCTTTCGCTTTCCAGCATACTCGGCGTCGGCAAAGGTCATCAAACTCGACGGGTGAAATCCGGGTATTTTGCCAAAATCAGGAAGTCTTCTTCAGCGTGTCCCTAACGACCTTATTAAGGAAGCTAAGAACTAGGCGCTGGGAAGTAGGAGCCCCCTTACGTGCGAAAGCACCTGTGCGGGATCAAGCATTCAGTGCGTTGAAGAAGTACAATTGCTAGCCATGAGCGACAACCCACTATGATGCGCGTCATGAATTGACTCTCGTGGCCTAGGAAGGAGGACTGAATGGCGTTTTTCGCCCAAGCAGAAGCACGCAAGGCAGCGTAGCAGGCCATACGGGGTCGCCGCAGTGCTAGTGATGCCCTCAACGATGCACAGAGGAACTACAAAGAAACGGATCGGTTTGACATCTTCCTTTCTCACTCCATGGTGGATGCGGAGCTCGTGCTCGGGATCAAAGTCCTTCTTGAGACTGAAGGTCAAAAGGTCTACGTGGACTGGATCGACGACCAGGCTCTTGAACGTGATCGCGTTACCGCTAAGACCGCCGACGTGTTGCGCAAACGCATGCGTCAATCCGAATCTCTTCTTTACGTCGCCACTAAGAACGCACTGAAGTCTAAATGGATGCCCTGGGAGCTGGGCTACTTTGATGGATTCAAGAACGGAGGTGTAGTGATTTTACCGGTGCTGGGCTGACCTCTGGAGTTAGGTTATCCAAGCGTACGATGAATCGAAACACGAGCATGGCAAGAAGATCACACCCTTGCTTCACGAGCTGGGCACCCCGGGCACCGACCTAGCGCGCGCTCACGACATTATCCTCTCCCTACTGTCCCTCATTTAAGGACGATGATCATGGCAAGAAAAGTATTTTTCAGCTTTCAGTACGAAGACGTGCACCGTGCGATGAACGTGCGGAACAGTAACGTGATCGCATCTGACACCAAGGTGGGCTTTATCGACAAGGCCGATTTCGAAGAAGTCGAGCGCGAGGGCGATGCGGCCATCAAGAAATGGATCAACGATCAGTTGCACGGCACGAGTGTTACGGTTGTTCTGGTTGGGGCGACTACAAACAAGAGCAAATGGGTGGAGTACGAGATCGAGCAAAGCCTTGAGCGCGGCAACGGCATCCTGACCATCGACATCAGCAAAATCGCAGATCTCAACGGAAAAACTACCGATTGCTGCTCCCTCCGCGTCCCAGGTGCCACCCACTATTTGTGGAACAAAGACAATGGCCGTGAAAAACTGGGCGAATGGGTTGAGGCTGCGGCGGAGGCAGCTGGAAAGCCATAAGCAGTTTCGCTCTTGAGGCGCCGATTAGCGCCTCCCCTTTCCCCAAGACAACGATTCTGACTTACCTCGGCTCGGGCCTGTACTTACGAGTCCGCCTGCGCCGGGGCACCCAAGCCCTAAGGTTACTGAGGCTTCGGCAACCCCTCATGCCCCATCAAGGATGAGTCGGCAGTAATGAGCCGCTAAATTCAATCCGTGTTGCCAGTATGATTGCTAATGACCGATTCTGTTGAAAAACTACAGGGCGTTCTCAATCAGGCCAGCCAAATGACGGCTGACACGAGGCTCAACATCGCTTGATAGTTCCTGGCCAGTCGCTCATATCGGGTCGCTATCCGGCGAAACTGCTTCAGCTTCAGGAAGAAACGCTCCACCACGTTGCGCGCCTTATAGAGATGCCGATCCAGTGTGCGTGGGTGCAGACGATTCCTTTTGGATGGGATCACGACCTCAGCTCCCATGCACTGGATCGCATCGACGAAGGCGGCGGAGTCATAGCCTTTATCTGCCAATACGGCTTCGCACGTAAAACCGTCAATCAGGGCTGCGGCTTGCTCATATTCCGAAGCTTGCCCCGGCGTTAACAGCAGGCGCAGCGGGTTATCGAGGGCATCCACGGTTGCGTGAATCTTGGTGCTCAAGCCACCTCGGGACTTACCCATGGCCTCGGCAGCCTGAGCTGTTTTTTTGCGGCACCATGCGGATGAACGCGGACAATGCTGCTATCCACCATCAGGTGTTCTAGATCTGCCTCCCCGGCGAGCGAGGCCATTAGTTTCAGCCAGACGCCTTTGCGTGACCATCGGTCATAGCGGACGTAGACGCGGTGCCAGTGGCCGTAGCTATCGGGCAGATCACGCCAAGGGGAGCCGGTTCGGGCCACCCACAATACGGCTTCAACAAACAGGCGGTTATCGCGGGCTGTGACACCTCGGTCGCTGGCTTTCCCCGGCAATAGATCCTTGATTCGCGCCCATTGATCATCGCGCAGCCAATAGAGCCTCATCCCGCCCCCAAATGGTTCAAGAGGATCGAACGACTCAAATCACCTCAAATGAGAACACCCTGTAGCTACCTCCTCAGACCGTCGGCAAAATCAGCGTGTCGGTGAGTGAGGGGGCATGCAGCATGATGGGGCAGCTATCGAGTGGGCAGCGTCCCCAGCTCGACGCCCTGCTCAGCTACGTGCTTGAGGACGACACGCTGGTGGTGCACAGCATGGATAGCCTCGCCCGTAACCTGGACGACCTGCGCCGCCTGGTGCAGCAGCTCACCGGTCGCGGCGTGCGGATCGAGTTCCTGAAGGAAGGGCTGACCTTCACCGGGGATGACTCGCCGATGGCCAACCTACTGCTATCCGTGATGGGAGCCTTTGCCGAGTTCGAGCGCGCCCTGATCCGCGAGCGGCAGCGCGAGGGAATCGTTCTGACCAAGCAGCGCGGTGCCTACCGTGGCCGCAAGAAAGCTCTGAACAACGCCCTGATAGACGAGCTGCGGCGTCGCGCCAACGCTCGCGAACCGACGGCCGCCTTGGCCCGCGAGTTTGGGATCAGCCGGGCAACCGTGTACCAATAATACTTGAGCACAGAAAGCTCAGTCGGGAGGCTGTTGAACAGCGCGCAGCCCTAAAAATGAGGCTCTTGAGTAACGGTCTAACAGTCCGCTCTAAGTTATAACGCTTATCTCGTATAACTACGAATAGGTTGCTAGGGCTAGAGGTAAGCGTATGGACAAGAACTCCAACCCTTTTAATCCCGGGGCAGGCGTCTCGCCGCCTGAGCTGGCAGGACGTACCAAGGTCTTGGAAACGGCAGACATCGCACTCGGGCGCACCAAGCGCGGGCGACATGCAAAATCCCTAATAATTCTTGGTCAGCGAGGCGTCGGTAAGACGGTGTTGCTGAATCAGATCAGAGAGCGAGCGATAGCGCAGGGTTACCTGGCGGAGATGCAAGAGGCTAATGACGGCGCTGAACTGAAGCAGCTGCTGATCCCCGTGCTGCACCGGTTGCTGCTTCGCCTGGATTGTATGCAGAACACGGTCGAGACAGTGAAGACGAGCATCCGCATTCTGCGTAGCTTCATCGGTAACGTTACCGTAGCTGCTGGCGGTGCTGAAGTTACCTTGGGCGTTGACCCTGAAGTAGGGTACGCAGATAACGGAAATCTTGAGGATGATCTCAGGGATGTGTTGGTAGCAACCGGTGAAGCTGCACGTGATGCGAGAAAACCGATTGCGATCCTGATTGACGAGTTGCAGTACCTGTCCAAAGAGGAGTTGGGGGCGCTGATTCGAGGCATCCATGCGATTAACCAAGCTGGCCTGCCTCTGATCCTGTTTGGCACAGGGCACCCACAGCTAGCAGGTCAGGCCGGTGATGCAAAAAGCTACGCCGAGCGGTTGTTCGACTTCTCTTGCCTTGATGCTCTTGAAGAAGCAGACGCTTGGAAGGCGATCCGTGATCCGGTGGAGGCGGAACAAGTGGACTTACCTCTATCAAAGCGAACGCCTTGAAGGATTTTGCCGAGATGAAGCGGTTGTTCCCAGTGACGGACAAGGTGGGACCACAGTACGTATTCGATATCGGCGGCAACAAGCTGCACCTGATCGCCATCGTTCACTATCAGACGCAGAAGGTTTTTATCCAGCATGTGCTGGATCATGTCGAATACGGCGAAGGCAAGTGGCGGGAGTAACCATGTCCGCACTGATCAAACGAAGGTTGGGGCTTTGCTGTCCGGTGTTGCAAAGAAGGTGCTGGAGGACGAGGGACAGCTAAATGTCCTTCTCTATCACACTGGGCGAGGGCGAGCGCCGCTGCGGCAAAACCTAGCAGTTCGCCTTGTTCCGTTACGGGTAGGTCGAAGTAAGACTCGGGCACTCTGTTTCCTTAGTAGCAAGGCTCAATGCAGACCGCATCCATTCCGGCATCTTGCAAGCCCAGAGCTTGTTTAGTTCTTCACTACTCAGCGTATTGGTAATCTTGGAAACCACCTTAGCGGACAGCCCCTCTTTCCCGATGTAGTGGAGAGCTGTGAGCGCCAACCCTACCTTCGTGCCGGCATGCTGCAAGCGATCCTTGGAGGCATGTTTGAGGCGAACCACTGCATTACCAACTTTGATTTCGCGTGAAGAGCCACTGGTGTAAAAGGTCGGTAGCACCTGCATTTGCGTGCTGAGGCCCAACCTGCGAACGGCCTCAGCGCCGTGTATCTGGATTATCTCTCCGTTCGCCTTCGTGATGACTTCCATAACGGTCAGCGGACTCGGGCGGACTCTGCCGGTGTACTTGCTCATTTTGGGGCGCATATAGACACCGCGAGTCACGCGTTCCAGCGAGCCTGATTGCACCAGCCTGGAGAGCGCCTTATCGACCGATGCACGGGAGCCGACTTGCGCGAACACTGAGCCGGCAAAGGGCCGCCCCTTTTGCATGTGCTTGATTCGATTCGAGATGGCTTCTGCAACGGACATAAGGGCCTCAAAAAGTCAGAAGACTAGAACATGAACAGGACATGGAGGGACAGCGATGGTTTTTGATGACTGCCCCATGTAGTCGTTACCCACCATAGTCTTTCATTCGATGTTTGACGCCGAGGGGGTGGAGGGATGGCGGCAGGCTTGAATGGACATGCTTGGGCTTCGAGTAGCCTCGACCCGCTCAGGTGGTAGCAGCTCGATCAAAAGCAAGCCAGCAACAGCTGCCGATAGTGCTGCGAAAAGCTGACCTGATAGCTCGGTTCAGCAGCAAAGTCACCTAGCGAGTAAGCACCCGCCGAACCTACCCCAAGAGCCTGCCCGGCCTCGCCACCGCTGCGGCCATCGGCCTCGCGGGCAGCTCCCATCCCACTAGCCATCGGGGCCGAGAGAGCAGCGGGCATCTGCACCTGGCCCAGCACTGCCAAATCATCCGGCAAGTCGTCAGCAATGCGCTCGGCGAAGCGCCGCAGCGTGGGCTCCGCCAGCATGAACAGCCAGGCCTGGTCATCGGGCTCGCCCATGCGCCGCAGCACCCGCCCTAGCACTTGTCGGTAATGCAGCTCGGTACGGATGCGGCTGAGATAGCAGCACACCTGCAGGCGGGGGATGTCCGTGCCTTCGCTGATCATCCCCACGGCGACTATCCAGCGGCAGTCGCTGTGTCTGAATGCATTGATCACCTGCTGGGCATCCGGGGTTCGGTTGGTCACGACCCGGCAGTCTTCTCCCCTGGCTTCCAGAGCTAGGGCAATCTGTTGGGCATGCTCGATATCGGTGGCGACCACCAGGCCGGCCGCATCCGGTTTGATCTGGCGCAGTTCGTCCAGCTTTTCGCATCCTCGCCCGAGCAGTTGATCGATCACCTCGTCATGACGAAGCAGGTCTTCATAGGTGACGGGAGATTCCCCCAATAGCTGGGCAATGCTGGGAAACAGCCTGACGGTGATCTCGGTTTCCAGCTCCTCCGTGAGTTTCACCTTCTGGTTGTCGAGGAGGACGATACGGGGCAAGCGGCACACCCTGTCCGCAATGGCGTCCTTCAGGCCATAGCGATAGTCGCAGATCAAGTGTCCCTCGGGCGATGAGTAGCGGGCCAGGGCAATGGCCCGGTCGTCCGAGCGCCACGGCGTGCCGGACAGAGCCAGAGTAAAGGCTGCGCGATCCTGTATCCGCTGCAGGATCTGCTGCCCCCAGGCGTTGCTCAGCAGCGGATCATGGCCGGCGCAGTGGTGGATCTCGTCGAAGACGGCAAAGACGCGGTAGTCGTCGAAGAGCTGCCAGAACGCCTCCTCTCGATACTCCATGGCTTGATAGGTGTACGCGGCCCCCACAGCACCTATCAAGCCATCCAGACGCCTGCCGAGCACCGCCGAGAAGGTTGAGCGAAAGCCGTCGACGACCTGGCAGGACGGCGCAAAACAAAGTACCAGATCGATCTTTCCCTGCTCCAGAAGGCAGCGGGCCAGCTCTGCCGCCATGCGCGTCTTGCCAGCGCCCGGGGTCGCCTGGCAGAAGAAGTGCGGCGTGGAAAGGAAGTGCTCCAGCGCCGTGTCGATGCAGCGGCGCTGCCAGTCTCGCAGCGAGGAGCTCATCGCGCTGAGGCAAGCGTCTTGAGCGTCTTCTCGACGGCGCGAAGGTGTCCCAGCAGGCGCGAGCTGCGATCTTTGGCCTCCAGGTACTCGCTTTCGACCTTGTCGCGGAGATGCGGCATTTCTTCGAGGAGCTGCTTGTATCGTTCTGCTTCCCCCATCGAAGACAGAAAGTCGAGCCGAATCTCCTTGAGGAGTGTTTCCAGATGCTGAGCCGCATCGGAGGGAGATGTTGGCAGCGGAGGGCTCTGGTCTGGTGCTGAGAGCTCCTGCCGTGGCTTGTGCACAGGCTTGAGGCGGTTCTCAAACCCGTTATCGACCAGCTCCAGTTGCAGGTGTTCTGGCAGTGGCTGCAGGTGGTAGACCTGACCCCGCGTGCGGCGCACTTCATCCTGAACAAGCCAGCCCGCACGCAGCATGCGACGGATCTGCTCATACACATACTTACGCACATCGCCGAGACGAAAGGTCATGCCCTCCAGGCGCTTGGCGTAGGCATCTCGCAAGTCACGGGTCGTGAATTGCGTGTACCCCTCTTCCTGAAGCAGCTCATACAGCCGCCTGTCGAAGATGAAGCCAGATTTCATGCGGGTTCCCGAGGGGTTATAGCGGAAAAATACGGATTATAATCCGTGGCTTGCACGTCCGCAAACGCCGGATAGTGCCGCCTCCCGTGGAATTGAGGCGGTCATGAATCAGTTGGCGAAAGCGTTGGGGGGGCGCATCCGGACGCAGAGAAAGGCCTGCCGGCTTTCTCAGGATGCACTGGCGCTGGCGTGCAGCATTGACCGCAGCTACATGGGGCGCATTGAGCGGGGGGAGGTGAACATCACGGTCGAGAAGCTGTACCGCATCGCCAATGTGCTGACCTGCGACCCAACTTCTCTCCTGCCTCCTGTGACGGAGCTGCAGGCCGGCTAGTCGATGCTGGAGCTCAAGAATGGCTCGGTAAGGCGGTCTTTGCTCATCTCCTCCACTTTTCCAGCGAGCAGCACGTCACTAGCGGTAGGGTAATGACGCAGCAGGCGGCGAGCCTCGTTGCGTACAGCCTCAGGCAGCGTTTGGTCACGGGACAGGCTGACCAGAAAATCTCGGGCCTGAATGATTGAGCGAGTGCGCTCATTCGGCATTGTCATATCTTTCTCCTCACATTCCGGCACCGCCAACCCCGCCCAACCCTCCGGCCGCAGTCAGCATCTTGTAAATCACCAACGCAAACGCCCGGCTTTTGGTCACGTTGTCGAGCACTTCCAGCGACAGCTTTTCATGGTCGGTCATGGCGTCCAGCACGATGTCTTCCACGCGCTTGGGGAACAGGCCGTGCATAACCTGTTCGGCGGGCTGGCTGTTGACCTGGGCCATCACGTCTTCCTCACGGCTGATGCGCTGGGCGATCCCGGTGAGGAAGTGCAGCTGGTCCTCGTCGCTGACTTCGGCGCCGAAGATGTCGTTGAGCGCTTCGATGATCTCCGAGAGCTGTTTCTTCTCTGGATCGTGGGGCTTGCCGCTGCCCACCGCGCTGGCCGGGTCGAGGCTGTAGTCCCCTTCTTCATCGCTCAGACGCAGGTCGTGCTCGGCGCGCTTGGTCAGGCGATAGTGGGTCAGTTGCAGTTCGCTGACGTCCACCTCGTCCTGCTCCAGGCGGTCCACGCGCAGCAGTGGGTGCAGGTGCTTGGCGAACACGCAGAGTTGCTCCAGCTCACGATCCTCGTAGGCGACGATCTGCGAGAGGAACTCGTACAGGCGCACGAAGCTCAGAAGGTTCTTCTTGAACAGGTCGAGCTGGTCGATCTGCTCGCCGGCCTCCTTGAGCGCGTGTTCGGCCTTCTTCAGGCCAGCGCTGTCGCCGTTCTTCTCGGCCGTCTGCTTGAACTCCAGCGCCTGCCGGCGTGCCTCCTGGCCGAGCTGGTAGCGCTTGGCGAAGCGCTCGCGGGCCGGCTTGCTATAGAAGCTCAGCTTGCTGGCCGGCGCCTTGGGATCGAAGAACGCGGTGGCGAAGGCCTCGACCTCTTCCCAGTGGTAGATGCCCTCGGCATCCAGTTTCTTCTGCACGTCGTAGACGATCTGCGGGTCGGTGACATCACTCAGCTCGGCCTTGGTGTAGTAGGGCAGGAAGGCGTCGAGGATGTCCTGGGCGTTGTTGAAGAAGTCGAGGATGAAGGTTTCCTTGCCGGGGAAGGTGCGGTTCAGCCGCGACAGGGTCTGCACGCAGTCCACGCCCTGGAGCTTCTTGTCCACGTACATGGCGCACAGCTTGGGCTGGTCGAAGCCGGTCTGGTACTTGTTGGCGGCGATCATCACGTTGAAGTCCGGGCTGTCCAGCGCCTCGGCCAGGTCGCGGCCATTCACGCCGGCATTCAGCAGGCTGCTGCTCTCGGTCACCTCCTCGGGGATCACCGCGTCCGCCGGCACGCTGCCGGAGAAGGCCACCAGCGGATGCACGTCCTGGTAGCCCTGGGCCTTGATGTAGTCCTTCATCGCCAACTGGTAGCGCACCGCCTCCTGGCGGCTGCTGGTGACCACCATGGCCTTGGCCTGCCCGCCGAGCAGGTGGCGGATATGGGCGCGGAAGTGCTCGACGATGACCTCGACCTTCTGCTCGATGTTGTGCGGATGCAGACGCACCCAGCGGGCCAGCGCCTGGCGTGCCTTCTTGCTGTCGACTTCCTCGTCGGCGCCGTCCGGGTGGGCGATCTTCCAGGCGGTGGCGTAGGTGGTGTAGTTGCGCAGCACGTCGAGGATGAAGCCTTCCTCGATGGCCTGGCGCATGGAGTACACATGAAACGGCTCGGGCTTGTTGCTCGCGCTGGCCGGCAGGCTCGGCTCGGGCCGGCGGCCGAACAGCTCCAGGGTCTTGGCCTTGGGCGTGGCGGTGAAGGCGTAATAGCTGATGCGCTGGTTCGGCTGGCGGGCGGCCACGGCGGCATCCAGTAGCAGTTCGGCGCTGACTTCCTCGCCGTCGTCCGGCGCATCGCTGCCGAGAATGGCCTTGAGCTTGCTGGCCGAGGAGCCGGTCTGCGACGAATGCGCCTCGTCGGCGATCACCGCGTAACGGCCGCTGGCCAGCTTGGGATGCTTGTCCAGGGCATCGAACAGCGCCGGGAAGGTCTGGATGGTGACGATGATGATCCGCGTCTGCGCGGCCAGCGCCTCGGCCAGTTGCTCGGACTTGCTCTGGCTGCCGATGTCGCGGGTGATCGGCCGCACCACGCCCTGGGCGTGCTCGAACTGGTAGATGGTGTTCTGCAACTGGCTGTCCAGCACGGTGCGGTCGGTGATGACGATCACCGAGTTGAACAGCTTGTTGCCGTCTCCGTCGTACAGCGCGGCCAGCTGGTGCGCGCTCCAGGCGATAGAGTTGGACTTGCCGGAACCGGCGCTGTGCTGGATCAGGTAACGCTGACCGGGGCCTTCGCGGCGGGTGCTGTCGATCAGTTGGTTGACCACTTCCCACTGGTGAAAGCGCGGGAAGATCAGGGTCTCCCTGGTGGTCAGCTGGCCGTCGAAGCCTTCGCTGGTCTTGCGCTGAAGATGCAGGAAGCGGCCCAGCACCTTGAGCCAGGCATCCGGCTGGAACACCCGCTGCCACAGGTAGCCGGTGGCGTACTGGCTGTCGTCGGCCGGCAGCGGGTTGCCGGCGCCGCCTTCCGCGCTGCCCCTGTTGAACGGCAGGAAGAAGGTGTCCTTGCCGGCCAACTGGGTGGTCATCGCCACCTCGTCCTGGCTGACGGCGAAATGCACCAGCGCGCCGCGCTTGAAGGTCAGCAGCGGCTCGGGCCTGCGGGTCAGCGGGTCTTTCAGCGGGCGGTCGTGGCGGTACTGTTGCTTGGCCTTTTCTACCGACTGCTTGAACTCGCTCTTCAGCTCCAGGGTCGCCACCGGCAGGCCGTTGACGAACAGCACCAGGTCCAGGCGCGGGTTGTACTTGCCCTCCTGGGCGTGCGGCGAATAGGACACCTCAGGCACCACGCGCAGGCGGTTGCACTGGTAGCGGCGCAGGGAGTCCGGGTTCATGGCGTGGTCGGGCTGGAAGCTGCACAGCTCGACCTTCACCCCCGGCAGCTTGAAGCCGTGGCGCAGCACTTCCAGGGTGCCGTCCTTGTCCAGGGCCTGTGCCACCTTCTGCACCAGCACGCCGTCCGGGTCGTTGGGGTTGGCCTTGGCGAACTTGTCCCAGCGCTCCGGCCAGGCTTCCTTGAAATAGACCAGCAGGTCTTCGGTATACAGCGCGCTGCGCCGGTCGTAACCGCTGGCCGGGCCGGTGAGCCAGCCCTGAGCGGTCATGGCCTGGATGATGTCCTGCTGGAACTGGGCTTCCTTGCTGTCTGCCATTACACGGCCTCCCGTTCGCGGAGGGGGGCAGGCGCGCCGGCTGGCGGCTGCCAGGCGCGCAGGTCGATCTTTCCGGTGACGGCGGCGGAGATCAGGGCGGAGCGGCGTTCTTGGAGTAGTAGGATTACTTGCTCAGCCTCAGAGACAAGTATGTCGCTCTTAGCAGTCTCTCGTTGTATGTACGAGACAATTTCGTCTTGTTCTTTCAGCGTCGGGGCAAGACACTCAATCATTCCCAACTTACTCGCTTTGATACCGAGAGCAGTGGAGCCTGTTGCGAGAGTTTCCAATCGAGCCTGACAGACTGTGCTCATAAGCCAGTACATTAGATAGTGACTCTTCATTACATGCGGCTCGCCTCGAAACTTCACAACTCGCTGTGCGAGCGCTATGTCTGTTCGGTCAATCAAGGCAACCTGGCCGAGAGGCGCCTCCATTGTAAATAGCAAGTCCCCTATTTCTGGCCTTCCTCTCGCCAACAATGACTCAGCAGACTCGGGATCAACATATTCCTGAGATGCCTCATAGTCGATTCGACCATCGCGAATATTTCTAGCCGTAACCAGAAAAACACCCTCATCAACTTTTGTAGGTGTTCTTCCCCGATAATCCACAACAGGACCAATAAATCGCGTCAGACCGCCGAGTTCCCAATGCGCCGGCACCTCACCCAGCCACTCCACCCCGGAATCCTTCATCGGCACGCTCGGGTCGAGGCCCTTGGTCACCGCATGGGAGATCACCGCCTGGCGCTTCTCTTTGAGCCGCTCGATCAGACGCTGCTGCTCCTCGATCAGCGCATCTATGCGGGCGGTTTCGTGGTCGAGGAAGCGGGCGATTTGGGTTTGTTCTGCACGCGGCGGAAAGCAGAAGCGCTCTTGCAGGTAGGCCTCAGAGTCAAGATTCTGGATACCCGTGGTTTGCTTGATCGCAGGGTAATTAACCTTTCCCTGGTAAAGGCTATCAAAGGCATAGCAGAGAAATCCGCTATCGAACCCCATCAGCGGCCGCATCCGGGCAACAAAGTTGGAGGTTATGGCCTGAAAGTCATGTTCAAACAGAACGACACAGCCAACCAGTGTTTTCTCGCCACCACCAGATTTCTCGATCAGCAGGTCGCCGGGCTGGAGCAGGCGTGAAGCACGCTCTTTCTGTGTAATGCAGCGATAGGTCAGCTTGTCGAGTCCGACTCGGGAGGTGCCACGATCAAAATCTGCAACTCGAATGACCGCTATATCATTTTCTCCGTCTGGCTCATCTCCCCAAAGACCGTTGGTACAGCCGTCCACCGAGCGTTTGAGGGAAAAAATCGTCCAATGCTCCGGCACGTCCCCCAACCACTCCACCCCCGAATCTTTGTACGCCGGATACTTCGGAAAGCTCATGCCGACAGCTCCTCGATCATCCGCTTGATCCGGTCGGTGCAGGCCTTGAGGTCGCGGTCGATGTCTTCCAGCGGGCGTGGCGGCTGGAACACGTAGAAGTGGCGGTTGAAGGGGATCTCGAAGCCGACGACGCCGACCTCGTCGTCCTGCGCATCCGTCTTGCTCTCGTCGATCCAGGCATCCGGTACATGGGGCAGCACCTCGCGTTCGAAGTATTCGTGCACCGATTCGCCGAGCGGCACGTTCTCGAAGTCGCGCAGACCGCTGTCCGCTTCGGGCTGGCCCTTGGTCTGGCAGATATCGGCCTCGGGGTCGCGCTCGCTCAGGGCGTTGAGCAGCGCCTTGAGTTCCGGCGTGCCGGGGGTGACGCCTTGCAGCATCAGGGTCTTTTTCAGCAGCTTGCTGAACTGCTCGCGGTTGCGGTGCAGAATGCCGGCATCCATGGACTGCAAGGCCTCGACCAGCTTCTCGCGGGCGGCAGCGTCGAGCTTCTGGATGGCCTTTTCTTCCAGCACCTTGGCGATGCGCTGGCTGCTTGCCTGGAAGTTCAGGCGCAGCGGGCGTTCGACGGTGATGCGCCGGTAGCCGAAGGCGTCGATGGGGAAGATCTTGCTCTGGGCGTTTTCCTCGAACTTGCCGTACAGGCGCACCAGATCCTCAATCTGCGCTTCGTCTAGGTACTGACGCTTGCTGCCCAGCGACTTGCGCATCTTGCTGGCGTGCTGGCTGCCGTCGATCAGCTGCACCTTGCCCTTGCGCTCGTCCGCCTTGCAGTTGGAGAGCAGCCAGACGTAGGTAGCGATGCCGGTGTTGTAGAACATGTCGGTAGGCAGGGCGATGATCGCCTCGACCAGATCGTTTTGCAGCAGGTAGCGGCGGATCTCCGACTCGCCCGAACCGGCGCCGCCCGTGAACAGCGGCGAGCCGTTGAGGATGATGCCGATGCGCGAGCCGCCGTCGCGCGGGGCGCGCATCTTGCTGACCAGGTGCAGCAGGAACAGCAGCGAGCCATCAGAGACGCGCGGCAGGCCGGGACCGAAACGGCCGCCGAAGCCCTTGACGGTGTGCTCGTCGGTGATCTGTTTCTGCACCTTCTTCCACTCCACCCCAAACGGCGGGTTGCTGAGCATGAAGTCGAAGGTATTGCCAGCCAGCTGGTCGTCGGACAGGGTGTTGCCCAGCTTGATGTTGGCCACGTCCTGGCCCTTGATCAGCATGTCCGCCTTGCAGATGGCGTAGGACTCGGGGTTGAGCTCCTGGCCGTGCAGGGAGACGGTGACCTTCTCGCTGATCGACTGGATGTACTCGTCGCCCTCGGACAGAAAACCGCCCGTGCCCGCTGTCGGGTCATAGATGGTGACGATGCTGTTGGGCTTGAGCTTGTCGCCCTGATCGGTCACCACCAGCGAGGTGGTCAGGTGCACGATATCGCGCGGGGTGAAGTGTTCCCCGGCGGTTTCGTTGGAGCTTTCCGCGAACTTGCGGATCAGCTCCTCGAAGACCAGGCCCATGCCGAAGTTGCTGATGTGCTCGGGGCTCAACTCGGCAGCGGCGAAGCGCTGCACCACCTGGTAGAGCAGGTTGGCGCTGTCGAGCTGCTGGACGTAGTCCTCGAAGTGGAAGTGCTCGAAGATCTCGCGGGCGTCCTTGCTGAAAGACTGCACGTAGCTCATCAGGTCGGCGGCGGTCTGCTGTTCGGACAGGGTGGTCAGGGTCAGCTTGGAGGCATTGAAAAACTGCTGGTCGGCCGCGCGCAGCAGCAGCTTCTCGCGCACCAGGTCGGGCTTGTTCCAGTGCTCCTGGGCCTGCGCCAGAACGGCCTCCTTGGTGGGGGCCAACACGCACTCCATGCGCCGCAGCAGGGTGAACGGCAGGATGATGCGGCCGTACTGCGACTGCTTGAAGTCGCCACGCAGCAGATCCGCAATCGACCAGAGGAAGGCGGCGGTCTGGGAGTGGTTTTCAGTGTTCACGGGGCGAGTCCTTGGTGGGGCAAACCGCAGAGTTTACTCCGTGAGTGCCGCTTGCAGAGCATCCGAGCGGTATCGAACTCTGACTGAGTTTCTGGCTGCGCGCGGACACGAGCGGGGAGGTGGGCTCTTGCCTCCGGGACTCCCGTCAGCGGGCGTTATGAATGAACTGGTCAGTGGCCGGGCATTTTGGTGAGCCAGTCAGCGCAATTACGCAGCCTGAGAAATGAAATGGGTCGAGGCCGCCTCGGCGGTATACTTTCCGGCTCGATTGGGAGTCACCATGAACCTGTTGCCCATTGATGCCGCTATTCCGTCCCTGCGCCAGGCCTTGACCGAGCAAGACTCGGTCGTGCTGCAAGCTCCACCTGGGGCTGGCAAGACGACGCGCGTGCCCCTGGCGCTGCTGGAAGAGGCCTGGCTGGGGGGGCAGAGCATCCTGATGCTCCAGCCGCGCCGGGTAGCTGCACGTGCCGCCGCCGAACGTATGGCCAGCGAGCTTGGCGAAACGGTCGGCGAAACGGTCGGCTACCGCATCCGCCTGGAGAGTCGAGTGGGGCCGCGCACGCGGATCGAGGTTGTGACGGAGGGGATTCTGGCGCGCCGGCTCCAAGACGACCCCTCATTGGAGGGGGTGGGGCTCGTGGTCTTCGACGAGTTTCACCTGCGGAATCTCGACTCTGATCTCGCCCTTGCGCTGAGCCTAAATGGCCGTGAGCTTTTTCGTGATGATCACTCACTAAAGTTGTTGGTCATGTCGGCCACCCTGGACGGGGCGCGACTGTCTCGGCTGCTCGATGATGCGCCCGTGGTGACGAGTGAAGGCCGAATGTATCCGGTGGAAACGGTATGGGGGCAACCCTATCAACCGGGTGAGTACATCGAACCTCGCGTAGTGCGAGCTTGCCTGGATGCGGTGCATGAGCAAGCGGGCAGTATCCTGGTTTTTCTACCTGGCCAGGCCGAAATCCGCCGCGTACATCAGCAGTTGCTGGAGCAGCTTGCTGGCAGGGACGACCTGCTGTTCTGTCCCTTGCATGGCGAGTTAGACCTGGCTGCACAACAGGCTGCTATCGAGCCGGCGCCACCGGGCAAGCGCAAGATTGTGCTTGCCACCAACATCGCTGAAACCAGCCTGACCATTGAAGGCGTGCGCGTGGTGGTCGACTCCGGACTGGAGCGCGTCCCGCGATTCGACCCAGGTAGCGGCATGACGCGCCTGGTCACACAGCGTGTCTCTCATGCCAGTGCTGCCCAACGAGCAGGCCGGGCTGGCCGTCTGGAGCCGGGTATCTGCTATCGGCTCTGGTCGGAAGCACAGCACGAGCAACTGGCACGATACGCGACAGCGGAGATCCTACAGGCGGACCTCACGGGTTTGGCCCTGCAATTGGCGCGCTGGGGCGTTACGTCGGATCAGCTGAGGTGGCTTGACCTGCCACCCACCGCTGCGTTCGCTCAAGCGAGGGACTTGTTGATGCGGCTGGGGGCTCTGGAGGCCGATGGGCGGCTGAACTCTCATGGCCAGGCGATGGCGGAGGTGCCGGCGCATCCACGAATCGCCCACTTGCTGCTGCGTGGTCATGCATTGGGGGTGGGAGACTTGGCCTGCGACGTTGCTGCTCTGCTTGGCGAACGAGATATCTTGCCAGGTGGAGGCGCTGACTTGCACAGCCGGCTGGCCATGCTTGAAGGGCATCAACGGCTGCCTCGGCACTCGCAGGGAGTGGTCCAGCGGGTGAGGCAACTAGCCCGGCAATACAGGGGCTATTTGCGAGGGAAAGTAGCGGAGGCGGTGAGCGACCCGCAGCATCCTCGATGGCTGGGGTGCCTTTTGGCCTTGGCCTACCCTGACCGAGTGGCGCAGCAGAGGCGCGAGGGAGGAGCTGATTACCGCCTTTCCAATGGGCGTGCGGCGCTTTTTGCTGAGGCTGATGCTCTGATGAAGCACCCATGGCTGGTTGTCGCTGAGCTGGGGAGCAGACAAGGACAGCGCGAAGAGCGAATCTATCTGGCCAGTGACCTTGATCCGGATCTGTTTGATAGCGTCCTTGCCGATCACGTGATGGTGTTGGATGAGCTCGATTGGGATGAGCGTGCAGGGGTATTGGTAGCCGAGCGACAGCGCAAGATCGGCTCGTTGGTGCTGAATCGTGAGCCTCTGAAGGAGCTCGACGTACATGCACGCAGTCGGGCACTGCTGGGCTTCATCCGGAGGAAGGGGCTGGAACTGTTGCCCTGGACGCCTGATCTCCGGCAATGGCAGGCGCGTGTAGCGCTGCTCCGTAGGCTCGATCTGGAACAGCATGGACAGAGCGCATGGCCTGACTTGGCCGACGAAGCCCTGTTGAGTAGCCTGGAGAGCTGGTTACTCCCTTACCTGGACAATGTCAGCCGCCTAAGCCATTTCGGCCAGCTAGACCTGCCTTCCATTCTTCGGAGCGCATTGCCATGGCCTCTGCCGCAGCAGCTGGAGGAGCAAGCGCCTACGCACATCAGGGTGCCGTCTGGATCTTCGATAAAGCTCGATTACAGTGAATCTCCGCCCATCTTGGCTGTGCGATTGCAGGAGATGTTCGGCCTCGCCGATACGCCGCATATCGCTGGGGGGCGGCAGCCGCTTAAGCTGCACCTCCTATCTCCTGCACGACGGCCCGTGCAGGTAACGCAGGACTTGGCGAATTTCTGGCGCAGTACGTACCAGGACGTGAAGAAAGATCTGAAGGGGCGTTACCCGAAGCACTATTGGCCCGACGACCCGATGGTGGCGGAAGCTACGGCGCGGGCGAAGCCGAGAGGCTGACAAAAGGGGTGTCGCTAGGGCCACAGCAGATGCTTTCGCATCGCCTTGGTTCCGAGTGAATCTCATGCCCCTGTGAGTGCGGACTCCCGCGCACGAGCGATCTCGAAATCTTTGTGCGCCATCTCCTGTAGAACCTTGAGTCGCTGACTGTACTCAGCGACCGGCATACCCTCTTCGAGCATGGCGAGCAACTCGCGCTCTTCCGAGAAGTATTTGTCCATGGCCATGACCAAGTGGACAGAGCTGACGGTCTCGGTGTAACTCGATAAGTCGCGGAATGCGAGGTTGATATATCGTTCGACTGATTGATGCTCCAAATGCCCAGTCCAGCTAGTGATTTCCGCGATGAATGTGCGGCTGTCCAGCAGCGCCCGGCGGAATTCGTCCTCGTTTGATAGCTGATGACGCTGGATGAAGCGAACGAAGAGGTTCGTGATGAATGCATGGCGAAACATGTGGGGGCATAGCTGAGACTTGATGCCTGCGACCCTGCGAAGATGATTGATTTCGTTAGAAATCACTGGGCTGGTCAGCGGTTCGCCTGTCGTTGATGAAACGAAAAAGTAGCCATGGTCTTTCCCGCCCTCGTAGATCTTTCGCATGACCCTTCGTCGCTCAACCTCAATGTACTGCCGAAGCTTTTTCAGAGCAGTGGCGAACACTGGAACATAGCGCTCGGCGCCTTCCTCTCGCTTGAGGGTGTCTAGTCGTAGGAGAGGGTGTTCCATTTCAAGGGCTCTAAGGACGTCGTCTACCATGAGGTTGGCTAGTTCTGTGCGTCTTGCCCCTGTGTCAGTGAGGAGTTCGATTAGGCAGGCCCGTCGAACCTTAACGAAGGCCGTCGCTCTGTCCTTTCTGATGGCTGCTTTCAATTGCTCAATCTGCTGGCGGGTTACTGGACTTCTACGATGCTCTCTGTGCGGCCTCCCGAATGAGTGATGCACCATGTATGTCTGGCTAATCTTCTTTCCACTGCGGGTGATAGTGGCGAATTTTTCTTCCCTAGCCCTTATCGTTCCTTGGGCAGAAACGAACTGGTGGTCTCCATAGAACCAACCCACGAAACTCAGAAAGTCGAGCCATATTTTTCCCGTGGCAATGACAGATGTTTCGGATTTCTTTGGTTGCGAGGGGTTGAAATTTGAGGTCTCTTTTCTAATTTCGTCTATGTAATCAGTGAACTTTCCATCGCTCAGTTGGATGGGGTCTAGGCTATCTCGATAGCACCTCCTTAAAATCTGGCTCAACTTTGCAGCGTAATCTCCCATCGATCCACCTTTCTGGCCCCTGCGGGATAGCCCCTGCTGGCCACGGCCTTTGCGATTTAGCAAGGACTGCATGTACAGGTTGCCAATCAGGCAGGGCGACCCATTTGGCCAGATCATGAACGGTATGTTCGTAGCGTCGCGGGTGCTCAACCGATCCACTGAGAAATGGCTGAAAGTCTTGAACTCACCGAGAAGGTGGTACAGCTTGCGGGTAGATGGGGCCGTCATTTATTCACCCCTTGCGATAGTCGTCGATGTTCGCAACCTCGACTGAGGGCGCGGGTGCCTCGGCGAGCATTGGGATGAGATTGAATGGAGGTCTGTTCATGATCGCGATAGCTCGTAGTACCTGGAGGGCATCTTGGGTGCGCTTGGCTCTGATCTTGTCATCAGAGGCGTCTCGAATACTCGTGAACTGATGCATGGCCTCTGACAGTGCGCGCAGGAGTATCACGTTGGTTTGCCGCTGCATTTCCAACTCCAGCTCTAGTTGCTCAATTTTTTTGGATAACCCAGATTTTGTTCTTTTGTTCGCCTGTTGACCGCGCTTTTCAGAAAATTCAAGCGCCTCTATGGCTTTGAGCCGCAGCTCGTTCAGCACCTTGAACCCCCCTACCAGATTTTCGTTCGCGTGGGTCTTGAGGGTATTGAGGCTCATAGAAAACGTCTGTATAGGCTCGCCTTGTTCTATCTCGACAGATCGCTTAAATCTGGCGAGGCTTCCCTGTCTTTTGAGAGCACGCCGAAGATCTACCTCTTTGCTGAACTGCTGAGGCCGCTGAATGATCTGTACCAGCAACGCATGGAGCGCTTTGACGCCGCTAACCACCTGACTTGCTCGTGCGGATGTTTTGTTCATGCCGCACCCTCGCGAATCAGCCGGGCGACGACCTTGAATTTCTGGCCCTGATGATCTGTGAAAAACTCCGGTTCGATTTCTACCCAGCCTTCCTGAATTAAGTCCTGGATCTGGTCTTCGAGGTCGTTGGCATCTATCAGGCTAAAGTTTTCTGTGCCATGTCGCTTCTTGAGCAGGTCCGCAAGTGCAAGGAAGTTTTCGACATTGCCCTGATGCAGCTGCTCCGCAACATAGTGGGCCTTGGCGCCTGCTAGCACTGCTCCGTCCGTTGATTCGGTGATGTAGCGGTACACGTGCTGTGGATCGGTCTGCCCTAGCATCCAGCGCAGAGTGTCGATACGAGCGAAGCTGCCACAGTAGAAAAACAGCATGGCGAAAAAGCGTCGCAACTGGTGCTGCCGGAAATAGTAGCGTTCACCTGCCGAGTTGAGAGGAGTTTCGAAATAATCACAAAAGAGATCAAGGTTGCGGTTGTATATATGCATGCTGCAATTGGTAAGAGATGTTGCCCCCATGTGATTCGGTACGGAGAAAAGCTTTTGAAGTTTTGGGATGTATCCGATTCGCTTAAGTATATTTTGCATTTTGATCAGGGTTTTGATCATGTCCACTGCAATCGGCTCGATAGGACGCGCCTCCGTCCTACGGTAGCCGAATAGGTGGCGAGTACTCTTGGCGTTACCGAAGATCAACCATTGCTCAGAGTTGTCCAAACATTCAGCTGCTTCAAGATTGCAAAGTTCACTTACTCTCCTGGCCATGAGTACTCCAACGGTCAATTGAATTCCGCCGATGTACACTGCCATGAGATCAAATAGGCCTGCGTTTTTTCTGAAGCTTTCAAAATATTTCAGCTTGTCACCTTTGGCTCCGAGGCGGCCGAGTCCATTCTTTGTAGGATGAATTGCTAGCGACAGTCGGTTAACGCCAAGGGCTAATAGTTTTTTGGGAATGATATCCTTTATTCTTTCTTGGTTAATGGACATTGGTGAAATATTTAGCTTTTTGCACTCGAGTGCAATTCTACAAAATGCTTTTGTTAGTGATTCGCCATGGTCAAGATGGAACTCTATCGCTTGGCGGATAGATTTGAAAACGATTTCTGAGGGAAGAGATCGGAATCGTCCAATAGACGAAATTTTTGGCATGAACTTGTCAGCTTCAATAAGTGCTTCGGTCGTCGGTGCTGGAAGCCCGATCTCGTGCAGTACTCCTAGGTTGTACAGTGTGCGGCGGTATAAAATATATGACTGATCACGCCTAAGTTCAGTGGAGCCACTTCTTATGGGGGCGGTAGGGTATTCTCTTACAAACAAGTTGGAAGCTTCGTTGTAGCATAGGATGGCGTGCGTAGGCTTTGCTTGGTTTTTGCCCCACAATGTGTCTGGATAGATTTCTTTGGCAAGCAAGATAGTGCTCAGTTGTTTGTCGGTCGCTTTTTTGCTGTAGTGGATATTTTTAAGATATAGGCATGCTCTCACCTCGGGGATTTTATCTTGTGGGATGCCGAGGGTGTCAGATCTAAGTTGCTCTTCGGTGATTACGGAAATGTTCGGGTTGTTTTTGATTGTCTCAGAGATTTCATTTTTGCTGGTTTTGGTTGCGAGGTTTAAGCAGTAATCTCGAAGTCGGTTGCTCCAGTTGTAAATGGATTCGGATGTTTTGGGTTTTGACGCAATCGAGTCCAGTATCTCGATCAGGTTTCCAGCCGACAAGCCCTCTAGTCCATATGAGGAAAGCTGGTAGCGTTTACTGTTGATGAGCAGGTAATCGATGATGTGGCACGCACATCGGAAGCTTTTTGTCGGTTGTGCCACGTCATTGGTTTCGGCCAGATAGCCCGAAGCGTCACGCGTGCAGGATGTCAGGAAATACTTAAAACCACGAAGTAGCTTATCGTTTTTAGGTGCGGTAAGTAAACTTCCATCGTCTAGCATAACGCTCCAGTCAAGTCGCTTCGGTTCATCATATTCAAAGCTGTAATCCCAGACTGGATCATCAAAATTGCTAAGAAGCCAAAAAGCTGTCTGATAAGCTTCGCTTGGGTCGATCAAGAACGGAGACAAGAATGAGAGTTCAGGGGGTAGTTGCATAAATCAATTTCTCCATTTTTGAGGCGTTAGAGTGCGATTTTGCTAAGCTCAGATAGTTTTGTAGGTCGCTGTTGTAGCTGTCCTCAATTTCATGAACGACGAGATCAGTGAAGCGAGCCCAGTAGATGGCTTTTGAGCACAGTGGTGCCCCGCTTTCAGCATTGGCAACAGCATTTTTTAATGAAATAAGGGTGGTGAGAATTCCCGTGTCAATCGAGATAACTAATTGGTCCGCCGAATCATGATCCGTTGAAGGGATTTTCGAGGCTGGCGTAGAAAGGTAGTCAGGGTGCTGAAGATGCTGAGGAATATCGCGAAGGGCATGGTTTTTCAGGAAAGCATCAAGCTCATCCATGCTTTCGAATCGCGCTACCTCCAGCAGGCGAGGACTATCTTTCATGGCTTTGCATATAATCCCTCGTTGGAAAATCCGAATCCAGCGGGTTTGGAGGAATGCAAAAATAGGTTCTGGTAAGTAGTGGTTTAGAAGAGATGGTTCGTACTTGGTATGCCCTAGAGCATGAGCCATAGCTTCTGCGTTGTTAGTGTTTATAAATACCTCGACAGCGCTAGATGCTCTGAATGCTGTTACCGAGACTCTTAGGAGAAATTCCTTTATGATCTCCCTGTCTAGCTTTGTTAGATCATGGAAATCATTAATAAGTCCTTGCTGATGTCTGATTGTATGGCTATTAATTGCAAATGGCGATGGTCGCTTTGGGAAGTCGAGGGTTCTGGGGCAATGAAGGAATAGATATCGCCATGCATCGTCACCAGCTGCATGAAGCTCATCGCGTAAGGGTTGAGTTAGTGAGATAATTTGACGCACCCATACTGCTTGGCGTCGGGTCAGTGTGATGCTCTGCTCACTCAAGGATGGGCCTTTTCGGTCTTTGTACCCTATTAGCTGGTAGCCATTGTTTGTTTTCAAAAATCCAGAAAGGTTTCCTCGTTTGTCGTAAAGCTCAAAGATGGCGAAAAAGCTTTCTGTTATGCATGGGTGAGCGTTTACAAGGAGTAGTTGGAATGCAAAAAAGTGCTCGGCGCTAGGGAGGGCAAGAAGCTTCGCTAAGTCAGATTTTTGGGATGATCCAGCAATTTTGTATCGATTGTTCCTTAGATGGGCGAGTCCATATTTTTCGAAAGTTGCACAAATGTTATGCGCTCCGCATTCGCTGATGTTTTTTCGCTTTGTGTTGCCCCCCTTGATGGGGGTTCCTTCGAGCGCTAGGTGATTTCTTTTTAGCTGGTCTTTGCGAAGCTTTGATATTTTATTTTTGGCCCATTTCACAACTAGATTGTTGTCGGACTTGATCTTTTTGAAAAGTATTTCAATTGCTTCTGAGTCGGTTAGGTTGAGCGGCACCTCGGTGATGAGTTTATTTTTAATAAGAGTGCCGTCTGCCAATTTTTTGATGTTGGTGTTGGTGCCGGGAGGGTTTTTTGCGGGCGGTCGTGGGAGTCGACCTCCAAATGGTCTGGCCCATATGCCTGACTGGATGAAGGTTTCATCTATTGTGTGAATGAATTTTGAGTAATTTCGTGCCTTGCTGATAAGGTCCGAACCGTTATTTAGTGCGTGCTGAAAGTTAAAGAACATGCATTCGGTGAAAAGTTTTTTTAACTGCATTGGGTGCTGAAAGCTGCTTGCGGGCCAGCGGTCAGCGTTCTCGGATAGGAATATGAGGAAAAGATTGAACTCGGTGTGGATCGAGGCGTTTTTTTTGGCGACGCTCTGATAATAGCGTTTATATAGTTCCTCCGCAAAATCCTCTCCATGAGAGTTCCAAATCAGGCAAATGGAGGGGTAGGCAAATTTTCCCCCTTTGCGTGGAATTTCCCATCCGCACCAATAACGCAATGTCTTTTGGTCAAGATGCTTTTTTGCCTGCTCCCATAGGTAATGGTTATTTTTTGGCAACTTCTCGTCCGGCGTAAGGATTGGCAGAAGTGGGATTTCCTTGCGCATTTCATCGAGAAGAAATAGGAAAGTCTTGGCGTAGACCAATCTGGAAGGGCGCGATATGGAAATAAGAGATTCGTCGGCAAGCGCCCCCAGAAAGCCTTTTGCAACGTTTGTGAAGGGTGGTGACGACAGGGATACATAGGTGACTGAGCTGCCTGTGATGTGGCAGTAAGCCTCGAAGATTTTCAGAAGTCTGGTGTTACGGTCGGCGTAGTGTCCGGATAACGCAGCGCCGCAACGCAGCATTATGTCGATGACGTCGGGCGGCAGCACCGTGAACGGGTAGTTCGCCAGGGAGTGCGGATTTTTGATAATTGTCAACGTTTCAGACATCGGATGGATCTCCTTCCTGCGCTGGTAAAGCAGGGTGTTGGGAATTTTTGACAAGACTGTGTAGATGGTAAAGTCAGGGAGCGCAGCCTGGACGCCGACCTGGCCTTGGCGCTGACCTTGAACGGCCGCGCCTTGCTGCGCGATACGCCGCTGCGGGTGCTGCCGATGTCCGCCACCCTGGAGGGCGAGCGGCTGGCCGCGCTGCTGGACGATGCGCCGGTGGTGCGCAGCGAGGGGCGCATGTTCCCGGTGGAGATCCGCTGGGGGCGGCCCTATCAGTCCGGCGAGCGGATCGAGCCGCGGGTGCTCGCCACGGTGCTGCAGGCGCTGGACGAGGAAGCCGGCAGCTTGCTGGTGTTCCTCCCCGGCCAGGCGGAGATCCGCCGCCTGCACGAGCAGCTGTCCGAGGCGCTGGCCGGATGCGCCGACGTCCTGCTCTGCCCGCTGCACGGCGAACTGGAGCTGGCCGCCCAGCGCGCCGCCATCGAGCCGGCCCCGGCCGGTATGCGCAAGGTGGTGCTGGCCACCAACATCGCCGAGACCAGCCTGACCATCGACGGCGTGCGGGTGGTGATCGACGCGGGACTGGCGCGGGTGCCGCGCTTCGACCCCGGCAGCGGCATGACCCGCCTGGACACCCAGCGCATCTCCCGCGCCTCGGCGACCCAGCGCGCCGGCCGCGCCGGGCGCCTGGAGCCGGGCGTCTGCTACCGGCTATGGTCGCAGGCCCAGCACGAGCAGCTGGCCGCCCACGACAGCCCGGAGATCCTCGCGGCCGATCTCGCCGGGCTGGCCCTGCAACTGGCGCGCTGGGGAGTCACGCCGGCCGAACTCGCCTGGCTCGATGCGCCGCCGGCGGCCGCCTACGCCCAGGCCCGCGACCTGCTGGCCCGGCTCGGTGCGCTCAATGCCAACGGCAGCCTCAGCGCCCATGGCCAGGCCATGGCCGGGCTGCCGGCGCACCCGCGCATCGCCCATCTGCTGCTGCGTGGCCAGGCGTTGGGCCTCGGCGCGCTGGCCTGCGACGTCGCCGCGCTGCTCGGCGAGCGCGACATCCTACGCGGGCCTGACGCCGGTGCCGACCTGCACAGTCGGCTGGTCCTGCTGAGCGGCGCGGAAAGGGCCGGGCGCGGCGCCCTGCGGGGTGCCGCCCAAGGCGGAGTGCAGCGCGCCCGGCAACTGGCCCGGCAGTACCGCGGCCTGCTGCCGAAGGCAGCGCAGGAACGCGTGGGCGATCCGGACGATCCGCGCTGGCTCGGCGCGCTGCTGGCCTTCGCCTATCCGGATCGGGTCGCCCGCCAGCGCCGCCCCGGCGGCGGCGAGTACCGCCTGGCCAACGGCC
>Ga0255338_1002042_pt1 | contig 32965 bp, 30 predicted proteins | sample MeOH1_35cm_T4_19_FD_203715 | JGI IMG/M metagenome (GOLD analysis project Ga0255338, IMG submission 203715) | Sandy soil microbial communities from University of British Columbia, Vancouver, Canada - MeOH1_35cm_T4_195 | ecosystem: Engineered > Artificial ecosystem > Sand microcosm > Unclassified ... | reverse complement strand
AACGGCGCTGGCGGACATCATCCTGCCTGACTGCCCGTACCTGGAGCGCTGGGAGCCGGAGTCGATGCCCAACTCGCTGTGGCCCTGGCTCGGCATCCGCCAGCCCGTGATCAAGCCGCTGGGTGACGCGCGCGAGAACAGGATCATCCTGCGGGACCTCATCCTGAAGCTCGATCCCGACGGCAAGCGGGGCATGAAGCAGTTCTGGAACTTCAAGGATGGCGAAGACTACATGCGCCAGCACTTCGACAACGTTCCGGGCCTGAAGGAAGCGGGCGGGGTGGACTTCCTGAAGAAGCACGGCGTCTGGCCGATCTACGGCAAGCTCGATCCGCGCAGCGGCAAGATCGTCGACAAGACCGGCCGCGAGATCCAGGCCGAGTACGGCCTGCACATGAAGGAGCTGTCGGCCAGCGACATGGCCGGCGCTTCCGTGGACGCCAAGGGCAACATCACCAAGAACGGCAAGGTGATCGGGCTGCAGCGCAAGGGCAAGAACTACGTCGGCTTCCCGAGCAAGAACCGTCTGATCAACGTGCGTGTGGACGAGTGGGCCGACTACGGCTTCAACCCGATGCCGACCTTCAAGCACATCCCGTGGCTGAAGGACATGAAGGACGACGAGATGGTCCTCACGACCTACAAGCTCAACGTGCACAAGCAGTCCCGCACCGCGGCGGTGAAGTGGCTGGCCGAGATCGCGCACTCCAACCCGGTCTGGATGAACACCGAGACGGGCAAGCGCATGGGCGTGAAGACCGGGGACCTGGTGCGCATCGAGAGCCGCGTCGGCTACATGGTCACCAAGGCGTACGTCTTCGAAGGCATCCACCCGAAGGTGGTCGCCATTCCGACCGCCTTCGGCCACTGGGGCTACGGCCGCCTGGCGCAGTTGAAGCAGCGGCACGAGAAGGGCGGCGCCTGGGGCGCGAGCGGCGATCCGGACATCGACAACAACGTCTGGTGGGACGACAAGGGCGTGCACCCGAACGCCATCATCCCCGTCGTCGCCGACCCGATCGGCGGCTCGCAGGGCTGGTACGACACGGTGGTGAAGGTCACCAAGGCGGGGCCGAACGACAAGTACGGCGACGTCAAAGGCGACTGGGACAAGCACGTGGCGGCGTTCAAGGAGACGATGCGCTACGCGTATACCGGCGACATGCACCGCGCGATGCACCCGGAGATGGCCTCGTGGGCCGGTCCGGACAGCGTGAAGAACAAGCACGTCAGCAGCCACTGAGGGGAGCCGTCCATGTTGCAAAGTGTTGTTCGCGTGGAGCCCCTGTGGGCGAGCCCGGCGGCCCGGCCCGATGCGGCGGATGCGCAGGAGTGCCGGGCGCGTGCGCAGATGTTTCGCCTGCTCGCCGGAGCCTTCGCGCAGGAGCCCGGTCCCGAGTTCCTGCAGGCGCTACGCGAGCCGCAGGCGCTGGCGGCGTTGGCCGAGGTCGACGTGCGGTTCGAGGAGGACTTCCTGCGGCCGGACCTCGCGGCACTGACCGAAGCGCTCGCGTGCGAGTTCGCGACGCTCCTCGCCGCGCCCGGTGGCTGCCCGCCGGTGGAGTCGGCCCGGCTCATGGGCCGGTATCAGCAACAGCCGTACTTCGAGGTGAAGGAGGCGTACCGCGCCGCCGGATTCGTGGCGGCGCCGGGCCGCTTCCAGCTGTTCGACGATACGCTCGGCATCGAACTGCAGTTCGTGGCCGCGATGCTCGAACGCATCGCCGAGTGCGAGGAGGAGGGCGCCCCGGAGGCGCGCGTGCACGCCGAAAAGGCCCTCAAGCGCTTCTGGACCCAGCACCTGGGACGCTGGGCGCGCGGCTACGCCTCCCTCGTCATCCGCGCAACCGAGCACTCCTTTTATCGCGCCATGGCGGGGCTGCTGCGCGACCTCGCGGAAGACGAATTGCAACGCCTGCGGCTGCGGGTGGAGGACGCGGACGGCGGGCGCGAGGTGGTGCCGAAGAGCGACATCGAGGTCCTGATCAACCCGGACGAGCCCGTCTGCGGCGCTTGCGAGCACGGCGCGGGCCTGCCGCCCACCTGCTGAAAGGCCGCCATGCTGCCCGATTACGACTGGGAAGAGCTGGCCGACCTGTGGGACGGCAACGACTTCCGCGCAGTGCATGACTGGCTCAATGCGCGTTGGGGCCAGCTGGTCGCAGCCCGCGTCCTGCGCGACCAGGACCCCGATGCGCGTTTCCTGCAAGGCCTGGCCTTCGCGGCCCTGGCGCTGCATTTCACGCAGCACGACAACCAGGACGGCGCGCTGATGATGCTGGAGGACGCGCAGATCTTCCTGACCTCGTACGGTCCGAGTCACCAAGGGGTCGCGGTCGATCTCATCCTCGAAACCCTCGCGGAACTGCAGCCTCTGCTGGCCGGGCTCGCCCCGCGCGCGCCATGCCCGATCCAGCCCTTCGTATACCGCAAGTTCCGCCTCGCGAGGGCCGTCGCATGAATACCGCGACGCCATTGCAGCTGGCCACCTGGACGTCTACCGGCGTGAGCAACGCCGCCGGGCCGCAGTTCATGTTCGATCGCGGCACGGTGCCGAACCGGCTGGCTGGCGTGAGCGTGGTGCTCGAGACCGGCGGGCTGCCGCGCGCGCGAATGCGGCTGGAGGCCGGAGCCAGCCAGGTGCTGCTCGGGGACGCTGCCTTGCACCAACTGGCGCTGGTCAGGGCGGCCGTCGAGGAGTTCGGGCGGGCGCGCACGGGCATCTGGGTGCCCGCGCGCCGCGCGCCGGTCTCATGGTCGCTGGATGCCTACTCCAATTGCGATTTCAAGTGCATGGTGCCGAGCAATCCCCAGGCACGTTGGGACGTGCTGCGTGCCGACAGATTGCAGGCAGGACTGGATGTGCGGCGCTGGGTGGAGAAGCTGCTTGCACAGGGTGTCAGCACGGTCCTGGTCGGCGTCGACATCCAGGACGACCGGGACCTGGACGTGTGTGCCGGGCTGGTCGAGGAGTTCGGCCCCGCTCTGTGGTTCAGCCCACTGGATCAGCCCGCCGCCGATTTCGCCTCCTGGGTCGAGTACGGGCAGGTGCGGCGGCTCGTGCTGCCCCAGGGCCCCGGAAGGGCCGCGCTTTCGCGCAGCTTGCTGGAGAAGTTCGGACCTGCGGCCGTTGCCGGTGGGGTTGCGGCATGAAGCTGAGAGGCATTCGGGCGCTGTGCCTTGCGACGCTGCTGGCGGCAGCCGGCGGCGCTGCCGTGGCTGCGAAGGGGATCATGGTCAAGGAGGCGCAGCTCGTCTCGCTCCTCACCGCCTCGCCGCAATGCTGTGTCGTGGACGCGCGGGCGACCGCGCGCGAACCCGCCATCGAAGGCGCGCTCCCCTACTCGAAGGCACTGCGCATCCGCCCGACGAGCACCGTCGTGGTCGTCGCGGACGATGACTCACGCGCGCTGTCTGTGGCGCGGGCGCTGGCGCGCAGCAGCGGGCATGACGTTCACGCGCTCAGCGGGGGACACGCCGCGTGGCAGGCGGTGACGCGCCAACTGCAGAAGGCGCAGGCTGGCGCCCCGGGCGCGTCGTACACGTTCGTGATCCCGCGCGATACCTGCCAACAGGGAGAGCCGCTCCAGATCCTGCAAAGCAAACCGCAGGGTTCCGGCATGAGCCGGCCGGGCCAGGGCGCGCCATGAACCTCTTCCCCGAGCTCCACGCCAATCGCTGCACGCGTTATCGTTTCCGCTACAGCGAGTGCACGCGTTGCAACGATGCTTGCCCGCACGACGCCATCGGGCTGTCGGACGAGGGAGTCACGATCGCGCGGGAGCTCTGCAAGGGGTGTGGATTGTGCGTCGCAGCCTGCCGCACCGAAACCTTCGAGATGGCAGGCCTGGCCGCTGCCGCTCTCGTTCGGAAGGCAAGTGGCGGCACCGTATTCACGATCGCCTGCGAGCCGTCGCGGGCTGGGGCCGATGCGGTTGTTCCCTGCCTCGGCGCGATGAGCCCCGCATTGGTGGCTTGCATCGCGCGGCAGGGCGCCGATGTCCGGCTCTGCGCAAGCGAGCACTGCGCGGAATGCGTTCATGCGCCGCGCGGTGGCGAAGCGCTGGATGGCATGCTGGACGCAGTGCTGGCGCTGTGCGCGGATCGGCCGGCGGAGGGCGGCTCGATCCGCCTGGCGCAATCGAGCACGCCGCGCCGATCGCGCGCGATCGATGCGGGAGCATCGAGGCGCGCCTTCTTCCGGCGCATCGCCGCTGCGGCGGCGACGCCAACAGCGGCAGAAACGGCCGTGCCGTTGCGCGCCATCCGCGCGGCCCGTCCCTTCGCCAGTGCCCAGCGTGATCTGCTCCAGCAGCTGTCGCTCGCAGGTTCCGCGGCTGCCGTTGCTGCGCACCCGGGCCTGGCCACCGGCGAGGTACGGTTGCACTCCGGATGTACCGGTTGCGAAGCTTGTGCGCGCGCGTGTCCCACCGCGGCACTGCAGGTCATGGAAGATGAAACGCGCTGGGCGCTTGCCTTCGACGGCACGAAGTGCGTCGGCTGCGAGGTCTGTCGGGAGGCGTGCCAGCCCGGTGTGCTGGAGCTCGCCACGGAAATTCCTGCCGCGAGCTTCGGTGAGCGCAAGCCTGTGGCGCTGATGGTGCGGCGCAAGCAGCGCTGCAGCCGGTGCGACCGGGTGTTCGTCGCCACCGCCCCGGAGGCGACGCTTTGCGACGTCTGCGCAGGCGACGACCACGATTTCGAAAGCCTTTTCGGCTGATTGCACGGGAGCACGAACATGGAATGGGAATTCACCCCGCAGCAGGTGGTCAAGGGCGAGGCGTCCTACGGTCTGGCGGAATTCCGGCGTGACCTGCTCGAAGAGATCCGAATCAACATCCCGGGCGCAGACGAACAGGCGCTGGACCCGGTCTTCCGGCTGGTCTACGACATGCACTACTGGCTGGCGACCGGCAATGCGTATCGCGGATTCGAGCAGGGCTTCCACGAGCGCCCGGAGCTCGTCATGCTGCTGCGCGCGGCGCATTCGCAATCGGCGCCCAACGTGGAGATGCTCGGCGCGATCCTGCAGCGCTCCATCATGGATGGTGTGGAGGCGGGTGCCAGTCTCGATCTGGCGCTGGAACGCGCCGCAACGTCACACCAGGCGCTGGTTGCCCACGGCCCGACGCCTGCGGCGAAAGTCGCTTAGCGCTGCCCGTCGCGGCTCATACCCAGCAACGCGCCGCGCGACCTTCTCCGAGATCAGAAGTAGTACCGCGCGTACACCTCGAGCTTGCGCCGGGCCTGCTTTTCGCCGAAATCCGTTCCGCTGCCGCCGCGCAGCAGGTAGGCACGCGCCCTCAGTTCGAGGTTGTTGATCCCCGTGTACAGGAGCTCGGGCGTGAGCTGGAAGCTGCGGTCATGCAGGTTCGCCATCAGCGTGAGCGCGGGCTGGAAGTACACGATCCCGAACGCGTCCTTCTGCTGCGCTCGGACGTACAGGTAGTCCCGGCCCGGATTCGGCCTCCCGTAGGCGCCTTGCGCGAGCGCCTGCGCCAGCTCCAGCGCGGTGCTACCGCCACCCTGGAGGAAGCGCTCGAACGCGGTGCCGGCGAAGGTGTCGAAGTCGCGCAGTTGCGCGGCGTCGAACCCACTGCCGTTGTGGAAGTATTCGCCGATCCACGTGGTGTCACCCTCGGTCAGGTAGCGCAGTCCGAGCAGCCAGTCGGTGGACTGCTGCGAGCTGGGGGTGAAACGTCCGGAGGCATCGACCAGCGGCTTCGGCGTCGCTCCGACGCGCGCCCATTCGCCGTGCACTTCGAAGTTCTGCGCCAGGTTGGTGGCGAAGTCGGCTCCGAACCGGCCGGCGCGACTGCCTTGTCCGAGCCAGGCGAGGTCGATGTCGACGTCGTGCACCAGCAGGTACAGCTTGGCCGCGGGGTTGAGGTGGCCGCGCGCGCCGAAGTCGCCGTTGATGGCGCCCGTCACGGGAACCAGCACGGGCGTGAATGCCACCGTCCGGACCCTCCCACCCGGGTTGGAGATGAAGTCGCCATCCAGCAGCCAGAACCCTTCTCGCGCGAGGTTCGGATCATTCGGGTCCTTGGCGCGCTCCACGAACGCGATCGGGTTGAAGGCATAGCCCTTGCCCCAGCGCAGGGCGCGCTTGCCGGCCTCCAGCGTGGTGCGCTCGCTGCTGCGGAACGAAAGCGCCCCCTCATACAGGCGATGGTCGGCTTGCGTCGACAGCGCGTCGTGCGCCCAGCTGCTGTTGGTGCGGAAGTCGAAGGTGCCGCTCCCGTGCCGCAGCTTTCCGCCGAGCTGCAACGTGCCGGTGCTGCGGTCCAGCCCATCGCGGCCGCTGGCGCCGAGGGTGGACAGCTTGTAGAGCGCGCCCGAGCGGTTCAGGGTCAGGTGCTCCTGCTTCAGCTCCGCGTAGCCGCCGATCTCGAACGCCTTCTTCTCGAACCGCGAGGCGTCGAAGGCGGGTTCCTCCGCCCGCGCCGCGGGCGCCGCCAGCGCCGCCGCGAGCGCCAGGCAGCACCAGCCCGCATTCATTTGCGGAGCTCTTGCACGCGCGGCAGCGCGTTGAGCGTGAAGGCCTCGTCGGGGAAGTTCGCTCGCTTCATGCCGGACCACTGCATGACCGACTTGTAGCCCTTGTGCAGCGGGCTGTCGGTGGTGAGCGTGGCCGGCCGCTTGATGCCGCCGCCGAAGTCCTTCACGTTGGAGAAGCGCAGCGTCTTCACCAGCATGCCGCTGGCCGTGTAGGCCTCGATGGTCACGGGCAGCAGGAGCGACTTGTCCACCCACATCTTCAGCCGGTCGTAGGCGACCTCGCCGGTCCTGGCCTTGAGATCCAGCAGCAGCGCGCCCTCCAGCTCCTCGGCCCCCTTCACGTCGTATTCCGCGCTGTAGTCGATGCGCAGGATGTCGGCGTTGTTGAACACGCTGCCGGTGACCGATTGCAGGCTCGTGATGCGGATCGGTCGGCCCACCTCCGGCATGTACAGCCACATGTTGTCGCCCAGGCGCAGCGTGGCGCGGCCCTTGTCGCTGGGCGGCGCGAGGAACAGGGCGATCACCTTGTCGCGGCCCTTCTTGATGGTCCAGAGCACGTATTCCTTCCTGCTGCCATCGGGCTGGATGTCGACCAGCTGCCGGTACGACTCGTAGGACTCGGGCTCCAGGTTGCGGTCGACCTTCTGCAGGATCTGCGCGCCGTCCAGGGCGAGCGCGCCCTGGGCGAAGAAGGCGAGGGCGAGGGTGGCGAGAAGTTTCATGAGGTCCCCTTCGATCAGACGTGCCCAAGCGCGCGCACCGGGTCCATGCGCGAGGCTTTCCAGGCGGGCTGCAGGCTCGCCAGCAGCGCCATGACGATCACCAGCGCGGCGATCGTCGCTGCGTCGCGCAAGCCGACCGACGCGTGCAGCACGAGCCCTTGCTGCATGCCGAAGTCGAACGTGGGCTGCCACAGGTTCAGCCCGTAGATCGCCGCCGCGCTCAGGGCCATGCCGGCGACGGCGCCGCCCACGCCCAGGAGCAGGCCCTCGGTGAGGAACAGCGCCAGGATGCGCCGCGGCGGCGTGCCGATGGCGGCGATGGTGCCGATCTCTCGCACGCGTTCGTAGACCGCCATCACCATCACGTTCAGGATGCTCACCAGCACGATGGAGACCAGCATCACCTTGATGAACACCGTCAGCAGGTCGATCATCTTCGCGATGTTCGCGAACGGCGACAGCGCCGCCCAGGTGTGCACTTCGAGCCCGCCGCCCTTGCCCGGGCCGGCGTGCGCCTGCGCCGGGTTCGCCGGCGCGCTCTGGCCGGCCGGGGCGGCCAGCCTGGCCGCGAGCTCGGCCTGCACGAGGTCCAGCCGCTGCGGGTGCCGCAGGCGGATCGCGAATTCGCTCACCTCGGGCTGCGCCATGCGCAGCAGCGTGCGCGAGTCTTCGAGCGTGATGTAGGCGTCGCGCCCGCTCGGTCCGGAGACCGCCTCCATGATCCCGCGCACGACGAAGTTCCTGCCGTTGACAGAGCCGTCGCGATTGGTCGCCACCAGGACCACCGTGTCGCCCAGCTTCACGCCGAGGCCGCGCGCCAGCAGCGTGGGGATCAGGATCTCGCCGGAATTCAGCAGCGGCGCGGCCTTCGAGCCTTCGATGATCCGGCCCGGCATGAGCGGCGTGGTCGCGGCTTCGCGCGCGGGGTCGACCCCGTTGACGCGCACGCTGGTCGTTTCGTTGAAGTTGCTGAACATCGCGCCGAACTTGACGCGCCCGGAGTACGCCTCGACCTCGGGCATGGCAGCGAGCGTCTGGTCCACCTTCTGCACCATCGCCGGCGGCATGTTCAGGTTCAGGGGCAGGGTGTCGATCGAGGCGACGTAGCCCTTGCGGTGGATCTCGACGTGGCCCAGCACGCCGTCGGTGAACTGGCCGATCATCATCGACTTGAAGGAACCGGCCGTGGCCATGAACAGCAGCACGGCCATCATGCCCAGCGTGATGAGCGTGGCCGTGAGCAAGGTGCGGCGGTGGAAGCGCGCCAGGTTGCGCAGCGCGATCTTCAGGATCCTATGCATACGTCGCCTCCTTCGCGTGCGCCGGGGCCTCCGCGGAACGCAGCCGCCCGTCCTCCAGGGTGAACACCACCTCGGCCTCGGCCATGATCTTCGGGTCGTGGGTGGAGAACACGAACGTGGTGCCGAACTCGTCGCGCATCTTCTTCATCAGGCTGATGACGCGGTACGCGGTGTCGTGGTCCAGGTTCGCAGTCGGTTCGTCCGCGAGCACGAGATGCGGGTTCGTGGCCAGCGCCCGGGCCACCGCGACACGCTGCTTCTGGCCGCCGGAGATCTGTTCGGGCCGCTTGTGCTCCTGGCCCGCCATGCCCACGGCCTGGATCAGGCGCATCACCTGCTCGCGCCGGCGCTGCGCCGGCCAGTCCTGCACCATGATCAGCGGGTATTCGATGTTCTCGTACACCGTGAGCACGGGCACGAGATTGAAGTCCTGGAACACGAAGCCGATGTGCCTGCCGCGGAAGTCGGCCGCCGCGGCGCGCGCCAGCTTGCCGACGTCGGTGCCCAGCACCTCCAGCGTGCCGCCGGTGGGCCGGTCCAGGCAGCCGATCATGTTCAGCAGCGTGGTCTTGCCGCTGCCCGAGGGGCCGACGAAGACCACGAAGGAGCGGCGCGCGATCTCGAAGTCGACGCCGCGGATGGCCGGCACCTCCACCTGGCCGCTGCGATAGATCTTTGCCAGCGATCTGGCGCGGATGAGGATGTCGGTCATGGAGCCTCCAGGATGCAGCGCCTCAAGGGCAGTTGTTATGCAGCTTCCACTGCTGCTCGTGCCCGATCTTCCTGGCGAATTCCGGGACCTTGCAGCGCTCGCTTTCCGCGGTGGTGGGAGCGGCGGGAACGGCTTGCGGCACGGCGGCAGCCGGCGCGCCGGGCAGGGCCGCCGCCTGCGGCGGCGCCGTCCCGGCCACCTGCGGTGCGACGGCCGCCGTGAACGCGGCGAACGCCGCGACGATCGCGCCCTGGGTGAAGGTGAGCGAGCCGCCGCGCGGCCCCCGCACCTCGCAGGCATCGCCGGGGCACAGCTGCGCGCGCTGCGGCATCAACAGGTTGTAGACCTTGCAGCCGATGCAGATGCCGAACGCCGTCTCGAAGAACAGCAGCGTCAGGCAGGCGAGGCAGACGAACAGGTTCAACGGGCCCACGACCTGCCGGACCACCACCGGCCAGAACATCGTGGCCGCGAGCCCGAAGCCGATCGCCCACGCGAAGCGCTTCTGCGGCGCGCCCACGTACTCCGGCTGCTGTCCGCGCACGAACCACTGGCCGACGATCAGGCTGGGCGCGTAGCGCGGATTCACGAAGATGCGCAGCGCGAAGTCGACCAGGAAGGCGGTGACGAACACGCGCGTCGGCTGGAAGTTGCCCACCAGCCAGGCGTTCAGGAAGGACGCGAGCGCCAGCGCGAACAGGATGCCCGCCGCGGCGCGCACGGCGCGCTCGTTCAGCACCGGAACGGGATAACCCTCGCGGTGCTCGCCGAACGCGAAGACGGAACTGTGGGCCATGATCGTCCTCCTGCGCGGAACTATGGCGCGAGGGAGCGGCTGCGACCATGACGTCGCGCAGGCGAATTGCATCGCGATCCCGCATCCCGCGCTGCTGCAACACTGCGATACAACATCGCCGCGGACAGCGGGTCCCGTGGTAATGCACTTCTCGCGATATGGGAAATTCGGACCGAATCCCGTGCCCGCCTGCCCTGTGTGACCACAGTCACTGATGCACACGGCGCCTGCTGCGACGATCCGTCGCCCGCATGAAGCGCGGCGATCACCAGGAGCAGGAGCAATGCGAGGAATGCGTGGAATGCGTGGAATGGCGGCGGCGTGGATGCTGGCCGCATTGGCGGGCTGCGGCGGCAGCGGCGGACAGGATGACGGCGCCGAGCTGGACGACGCGGTGACGCGCCTTTCGGCGACCGCGACGGCGACCGGGACGTGCATCGATTCGAGCCGGGGCGTGTTCCGCGCCTGCCGCGTCGGGGCGGAGGCCGGGGCCGCGGTCGCCCTGGGCGACGAGGCGGCGCTGCGCATTCCCGCCGGCGCCCTGTCGGCCGACGCCGTGGTCGCGATACGCCGCCTCGAGGACCTCGGGCCTGCCGGCGCGGCGAACCAGTCGCCGCAAGGGAGCGCGTACGCGCTGCGTTTCGCGGCTCTCGGCTCCGCCGCGGTCGCACTGCAGGCGCCCGCGACGCTCGAACTGCGCACCGCCGTCGCGCCGAGGCATCCCGAGCTCGGTGAGATCGCGCATGTCGCCGCGGGCGGCTGGGAACGCCTGCCGGCGAACTTCTACCGCGCCGGCGACGGCAAGGTACTCGCCCTCACGACGCGCACCGACGAGACCTACCGCGTCGTCTTGCGCAACCTGCAGACGGCCAGCGGCGACGGGGTGCGGCGCGGCTTCGACGTCTTCCTCCACGAGACCTTCGGCAACGAGGCGTTCTTCGGCACCGCGCTGGGCCTGCATACCGTGCTCAATGACGTGAAGCCCGTCGACGCCGTGGCGCTCGGCGCGCAGGTGGACCTCGCGAAGGTGCCGGCGCCCATCGTCGCCGCGATGCTCGACGACTCGCCGGCCGGCATCGATGCCAAGATGGCCGCGCTCAACGACCCGGCCACGACGCGCGCGCTGATCAAGGCCGGAGCCGTGGTCGGCGTGCAGGGCGTGTACGCCGATCCCGCCTCGGACGTCATGACCAGCGTCGGCGTGACCTGCGCGCTGTGCCACCAGAACGTCACGCCGACGGTGTTCCGGATCAAGGACGGCAACGGCCAGGTGGTGGCCGCACCCCTGCCGATCGGCCCGCTCGCGGTGGACGGCAAGCCGAACACCGCCATGGATGCCGGCAGGATCCTGTCCTTCACGCCCGGCGCGCAGGCGCTCGGACTCGCGCCGACGATGGCGGGGTGGGGGCCTAACCGCTTCGACGTGCGCGCCGCCAACGCGCTGGACGACGGCGTGAACAACCCGACCGACACGCCTGCGATCTGGAACTTCGTCGACCTCGAGGCGGCGGGCTATCCGTTCGGCTGGGACGGCCTGTTCGTCGGCACCGACGCGCTCGCCAGCCAGGCCGAGGCCGTCTACCACCTGGTGATGGGCGGAAAGGGCGCGTTCGCGACGGCCAACGGCGCCTTGCCTGCGGCACTGCGCGTCGCGCCGCCGCCGGCGCTCGTGGCGCGCATCACGGCCGCTGCGGCACCGGCGGGCGAGATGCTCATCACCCGCGACAAGCTGCTAGACCTGCAGGCGTGGATGCGCAGCATCGCCTCGCCCGCGCCGGGCGCCTTCGACCCGGTGAAGGCCGAGGCCGGCTGGCGGCTGTTCAACGGCAAGGGTGCCTGCGCCGGCTGCCACGGCACGCCCGAACTTTCCGGCACGCGCAGCGGCCCGTTCGCGGCGAACATCACCGCGGTGGCCGCCTCGGGCGACCTCGCCGGCGGCATCAAGGTGCCGTCGCTGCGCGGCGTCTCGCACACCGCGCCGTACTTTCACGACGACAGCGTGGCGACGCTCGCCGGCGCCGTGGACCGCGTCGCCGACGTGCTGTCCTCCCTCGGCGTGGTCACCCTCACGGCGACCGAGCGCGAGCAGCTGGTGGAGTACATGAAGTCGCTGTAGCGCAGTGTCGCCTCCGGCCCCCCGGCCAGCGAGCCGAACAGCAGCAGGAGCAGCATCGGCTCCATGGCGAGCCGCGGCGTCACCGGCGCGCCGCACCAGCCTCGTAGGCGACCTGAGCCGGGAGCGCGGATAGGGAAGTTTCCCTATTCCGATCGACTCTTCTGCGAATGTCGCGTTCCAGCGTGGCCGCTTAGCCTCGGCTCCAATGATACGGAGCTTTGCGATGAAGGACCACCCTGATCCCAGCCGACGCAGCTTCCTGGCGGCGCTGCCGGCCCTGACCGCGGGGCTTGCCGCACCGCCGGCGCGCGCCGCCGCTGCCGGCGCGCAGCCCCACTGGGGCCTGCTGGTCGACGCGCGCCGCTGCATCGGCTGCCAGGCCTGCACGATGGCCTGCGCCATCGAGAATGCCTTGCCGGAGGGCCAGTTCCGCACCAGCGTCGCAACGTACGCGGTGGCGACCGCCACCGGGACGGCCGTGGCGATGGTGCCGCGCACCTGCAATCACTGCGACGATCCGCCGTGCATTCCGGTGTGCCCGGTCGGCGCCACCTTCAAGCGGGAAGACGGCGTGGTGCTGGTGGATGCCGAGAAGTGCGTAGGCTGTGCGTACTGCGTGCAGGCCTGCCCCTACGACGCGCGCTTCATCAACCACGAGACCGGCAAGGCCGACAAGTGCACCTTCTGCAGCCATCGCGTGGATGCGGGGCTGCTGCCCGCGTGTGTCGAGACCTGCGTCGGCGGCGCGCGCGTGTTCGGCAACCTCGACGACGCCGGCAGCGAGATCAGCCGGCGACTGAAGGCAGCGCAAGGCCGCACCGCGGTGCTCAAGCCGGAAGCGGGCAGCAAGCCCAACGTCTTCTACATCGGCCTGGACCCGGAGCTCGATGGCCGTGTCGACGCGGAGTCCGCCGCCGACATGACCTGGCGGCCCGGCCGCGGCACGCACGGAGCCTGACCATGAACACCACCGTCGAAATCCTGGGCTTCGCCCGCGAGCCGGCCTGGCTGCCCTGGGCAGTCCAGTACTTCTTCCTGGTCGGCATCTCCGCCGCCGCCTTCTTCCTCTCGCTGCCAGGGCTGGTGTTCGCGCGCAAGGCGTGGCTGGCCGCTTCACGGCAGGCGCTGTTCGTCGCGCTCGTGTGCGGCCTCACCGCGCCGGTGGCGCTGCTGTCCGACCTGCACCAGCCGGGGCGCTTCCTCAACTTCTACCTGCATCCGAACCTGCGCTCGTGGATGGCCTGGGGCTCGTTCTTCATTCCGCTGTACGTGGGCGGCCTGCTGCTCTATGCGTGGGTGTGCCTGCGCCCGCGGCTGGCGGCGCTCGCGGCCGGCGAGGAGAACAGGCACGTCGCCGCGGTCTACCGCGCGCTTGCGTACGGCGGCCACGACAACCGCACCGCCGTGCGGCTGGCAGCCGTGGTGACCGCCATCGGCGCGGTGCTGATCCTGCTGTACACCGGCATGGAGGTGATGCTGGTGCGGGCCCGGCCGCTGTGGAACTCGCCGCTGGTGCCCCCGCTGCTCGTGGTGACCGCCTTCGGCGGGGCGCTGGGCATGACGGCGCTGTTCGCGGCGGCAGCGCGCACGCGCGGCGTGGCGCCGGTGCTGTATCGCTGGATCGCTGTCACGCAGGCGCTGGTGCTCGCGCTGCTGGCCCTGTGGTACGTGGGCGGCGTCACCGGCCTTTCCGCATCGGCGGCCGAAGTGCTGCAGGCCGTCGCCGGATCGACGGGTTGGGTGCTGACGCTCGCGTGGCTGGTCGCCACGACCGCGGTCACGCTGTGGCTCGCGACGCGGCCGCCACAGGGGCTGGTGCTGCTCGCGCTGCTGGCGCTGCACGGGGCGTGGATCTTCCGCTGGATCCTGTTCATGGGCGGGCAGGCGATCCCGAAGATGGGCGCCGCCATCCAGGCCTATGTGCTCACGCCCACGCCGGACGGCCTGGTCGGCATCGTCGGCACCGCGGGGCTGTTCCTCGCGATCTATATCCTGCTCACCAGCTTCCTGCGCTGGGACGAGCGCGCCACGGCCTGAAGGAGTGACCATGAAGATCAGCAGACGTCGCCAGTTGCTCGCCGCAGGCGGGGTCGCCGCTTTCGCCGCCGGCTTTTCCGAGACCGCGGGCCGCATCGCCGGCAAGTTGATGGGCGAAGACAAGCCCCGGCACAAGACCGCCGGCAATGCGCCTGCGCCGGAATTCAGCGTCGATGCCGGCGGCAAGCTGTCCGTGAACACGGCGCAGCAGGTGAGCTACACCACCTGCCTGGGTTGCACCACGATGTGCGGCGTGCGCGTGCGCACCGAGCGCGCCACTGGCAAGGTGCTGCGCGTGGCCGGAAACCCCTATAGCCCGCTGTCCACCGATCCGCACTTGCCGATGAAGGCCAGCGTGCGCGAGAGCTTCCTGGCGCTGTCGGCGTACGGCGAGAAGGGACTGGCGGGCCGCTCCACCGCCTGCGGCCGCGGCAATGCGGTGGCGCAGCAGATCGATTCGCCCTACCGCGTGCTCACGCCGCTCAAGCGCGTGGGGCCGCGCAACAGCGGCCAATGGCAGCCAATCTCCTTCGAGCAGCTGGTGCGCGAAGTGGTGCAGGGCGGCAACCTGTTCGGCGAAGGTCCCGTGGAGGGACTCGCCGCGCTGCGGGACCTGCGCACGCCGATCGACGCGGCGCAGCCGGAGTTCGGCCCGCGCGTGAACCAGGTGGCCGTGCTGTCCAGCGTGAACGATGGCCGCGACAGCTTCGCGCGGCGCTTCTTCAACAAGGCCTACGGCACGATGAACTTCTTCGGCCACGGGTCCTACTGCGGCGGCGCCTACCGCTCGGGTTCCGCGGCGCTGTTCGGTGACCTGAAGGGCCTGCCGCATGCGAAGCCGGATTTCGCCAACGCGGAGTTCGTGCTGTTCGTCGGCACCGCGCCCGGCCAGGCAGGCAATCCGTTCAAGCGGCAGGGCACGCTGGTGGCCAAGGCCCGCACCGAAGGCAAGCTGACGTACGTGGTCGTCGATCCGGTGCTCACGCACGCGAGCAGTCGTGCCAGCGGCGACCGCGCCCGCTGGGTGCCGATCCGCCCCGGCACCGACGGCGCGATGGCGATGGCCATCATCCGCTGGATGTTCGAGCACGAGCGCATCGACAGCCGCTTCCTCGCGTTCCCGAACGAGGCGCTGGCGCGCGCCGGCGGCGAGCCTTCCTTCTCCAACGCGACGCACCTCGTCGTCGTGGAGCCGAAGCATCCGCGTGAAGGGCGCATGCTGCGCGCTTCGGACCTCGGCGCGGCGATGGCCGAAGAGGACCGCTACAAGGAGGGCGATGCGTTCGTCTGCCTCGACCCCGGCGGCCGGCCCGTCCTGCGGGACCAGGCGAAAGAGCCTGCGCAGCTTTTCGTCGACACCACGCTGCAGGTCCAGGGCCAGGACGTGCGGGTGAAGTCCGCGCTGCAACTGCTGAAGGAGGAGGCCTTCCGGCTGGACCTGGCTGCGTATTCGGCCGCCTGCGGCATCGAGGCCGCGACGCTGGAGGGCCTGGCGCGCGAACTCACGTCGCACGGCAAGCGCGCTTGCGTCGTCGCCCACGGCGGGATGATGAGCGGCAGCGGCTTCTACAACACGTATGCCCTCATGACGATCAACGCGCTGCTCGGCAACGTCAATTGGAAGGGCGGGCTGGTGGCCAACGGCGGCGGCTTCAAGGCCGATGGTGACGGGCCGCGCTACAACCTCGGCACCTTCCCCGGCATGGTCAAGACCGGCGGAACGCCGATCGGCCGCAACGTGCCCTACGAGAAAAGCTCCGAGTTCGCCACGCGCAAGGCGCAGGGCAAGCCGTATCCGGCGCGCGCCCCCTGGTTCCCGAACGCGCCCGGCCTCACAACGGAGGCGCTGCCGGCCGCCGTGAACGGCTACCCGTACCGCCTCAAGGCGCTGGTGCTGTGGTCATGCAATCCCATGTACGGCATCCCCGGCCTGCGCCAGCGCGTCGCGCGCGACCTCGGGGATCCGAAGAAGGTGCCCCTGATCCTCTCCATCGACCCGTTCATCAACGAGAGCAACGCGTATGCCGACTACATCGTGCCGGACTCGCTGATGTACGAGAGCTGGGGCTGGGTGGCGCCGTGGAACGGCGTGCCCACCAAGTCCATGGGCGCCCGCTGGCCCGTCATCGAGCCGAGGGCGCAGAAGACCGCCGACGGCCAGGCCATCGGCATGGAAACCTTCCTGATCGCGCTGGCGAAGGCGATGAACCTGCCCGGCTTCGGCGAGGGTGCGCTCACCGACGCGGACGGCAACGCGCACCCGCTGCAGCGGCCGGAGGACTGGTACCTGCGCATGGGCGCCAACATCGCGTGGCTCGGCAAGGAACCCGTGCCCGATGCCACCGAGGAGGACGTGCTCCTGTCCGGCGTGCAGCGCGTGCAGGTGGCGCTGCAGCGCACGCTCAAACCCGAGGAGGTCGGCAAGGTCGCTTTCCTGCTCTCGCGCGGGGGACGCTACCAGCCGGCCAAGGAAGCGTACGACGAAGACAATCCGGAGTGGATGCGCAACCTCTTCAAGCCGATGTGCCACCTGTGGAACGAGAACCTGGCTGGCTCGAAGAACAGCCTTTCGGGCCGGCGCAACACCGGCTGCGCCACCTGGAAGGAGGCAAGCTTCGCGGACGGGACGCCGATGCGCAAGGTGTATCCCGCCGACCAGTGGCCGATGGAGCTCGTGAGCTACAAGTCGGCCCTGCAGAACCCGTATTCGATCGGCGCCACCCGCCTGCTCGCGGTGCACCCGGAAAACCCGGTGCTGCTGCATCCGGACGACGCGAAGCGGCTGGGCCTCGCGATGGGCGACCTCGCGGTCGTCGCCACGCCGGACGGGTCGCTGCGGGCGCCGGTGATGGTGCACCCGGGCATCGCCCGCGGCGTCGTGGCCTTCGAGCACGGCTTCGGCCACCGCGAACTCGGCGCGCGCGCCCACTGCCTCGGCGAGCACACGCAGCCCGAGGACGAGCGGCTTTCGGCCGGCGTCAACCTGAACGACATCGGCGTCCTCGATCCGACGCGGGCCGACCGGGCGCCCTGGGTCGATGCGGTCTCCGGAACCTCGGTGCGCAACGGACTGCCGGCGCGGGTTAGGCGCGCCTAGGTTCCTGTCCTTCATCCAGCGCCGCCGGATCGGCCCGCAGCATCAGGCGGGCCAGTTCGGCGGCCGACGACACGCCGGCCTTTTCCATCACGTGCTGGCGGTGGATATGCACCGTCTTCTCGCTGATCCCCAGGTGGGCGGCGACGATCTTGTTCGGCTGCCCGAGGGCCACCAGCCGCGCGACTTCCTGCTCGCGCGGTGACAGCGCGGCAAGCAGGCGTGCCGCGTCCGAGCGCACGCGCTGCTCCTGCAGCGCCTCGGCGCTGAGCCGCATGGCGGCGGCCACGGCGTCGAGCACGGCCTGGTCCTTGAACGGCTTCTCGATGAAGTCGGCGGCGCCGGACTTCATCGCCTGCACCGCCATCGAGACGTCGGCGTGCCCGGTCATGAAGACGATGGGGATCGCGATGCCGCGCGCATGCAGCACCTGCTGCAGTTCCAGCCCGCTCATGGCCGGCATGCGGATGTCCAGCAGCAGGCAGCACGGGCGCGCGGGTGGTTCGAAGGCGGCGAGGAATTCCTCCGCCGAGGCGTGCAGGCGCACCTGCCAGTCGACGGATTCCAGCAGGAAGCGCAGCGAGCGGCGCAGGGCCGGGTCGTCATCGACGACGTGGACGACGCAGTCCTCAGGCGGGTGGTTCATGGCAGGGAAGCGAAAAGCAAAAGCGCATGCCGATGCCGTCCGGGTTCGGCTCCGCCCACAAGCGGCCGCCATGCGCTTCGATGATGGTCTTGCAGATCGGCAGCCCCAAGCCCAACCCGTCCGGCTTGGTCGTGAAGAACGGCTCGAACAGGTGCGCGCGCTGGGCCGCTTCGAGGCCGGCGCCGCGGTCGATGACGCGAACCAGCGCGTTGTGCTGCGCGCGGTCGATCTCGATGTCGATCGCCCGGCGCGGCGCCGGCACGCTGCGGCCGGCGTCGATCGCGTTCTTGACCAGGTTCAGCAGCACCTGCTGGATCTGCTGCGGGTCGGCGAGCACGCGGCAGCGCGCAGGCGCCACGTCGTGGATGCGGATCTCCGGCGCCTGCGCCATGAGGCCCGTGACGAGCCGCTGCGCTTCTGCCGCCACGGCGGCGAGGTCCACCGGGTCGCGCACCGCGGCCCGCTTCTTCGCGAAATGCCGGATCCGCCGCACGATCCCGCCGGCGCGCTCCGCCTCGTTCGCGATCTCGGCGCAGGCTTCGGCAAGGGCGTCGGCGCTCAGCGTCCGGCTGGCCTGACGGCGCAGCAGGCTGCGGGCGTAAGTGCCGATGGTGGTGAGAGGCTGGTTGATCTCGTGCGCAAGATTGCCCGAAAGCTCCCCGAGCACGGACAGCCGGGAGAGATGCTCCATCTGCTCCTGGCTCTCGCGCATCCGCTCCTCCGCCAGCTTGCGCGCGTGCAGCGAGGCGCGCAGTTCGGCCGTGCGCCGGTGCACCTGGTATTCGACCCGTACGACGTGCACGATGCCCGCCAGCAGCAGCGCGCAGGCACCCAGCAGCCAAGGCCAGAACCGGCGCGCCAGCGCCTCCGGGCTGAGACGATGCAGGTCTTCGTAGGGGCCGACGCCGAGCAACTGGTACAGCTCGTGCACCGGACGGTAGTCGGCGGGCACGCTCCAGGCGACGCGTCCCGCGCCCTCGGGCATCGCGAGCAGCGCGCGGGCCACGGCCTTGGCCAGCGCCGGATCCGTCTGGCGCGTCACCGCGATCGGCCAGTCCGGGTACAGCGGGGTGGAGGTCGCGCAGGGGAAGCCGGGCTCCTGCCGGGCGGCGAGCACGCGTAGCTCGCCTGCGGCGAGCACGCCTTGGTCGACCAGCTGTTCCAGCATGCAGGTGCGGATCACGCCGGCGTCCACGGCGCGCCGCCGCACCGCGTCCACCACCGTGCGCATCGGCAGGCCGGTGAAGCGCAGCTCGCGCAGGTCCTCGGACGCCATGCCGAGGCGCTTCAGTTCGCCGGCGGTGACGAGCCAGCCGCCGAAGGCGTCCGGCGCGACCGCGGCCACGCGCTGACCCGCGAGGTCGGTGAGTTCTCGCAGGTCCGGCCGGTCGGCCAGGACGATGACCGCCGAGCCGATCGCCCGCGCCGGCGAACCGATCCTCGGGGCGGCGACGGTGGCGATCCGGCTGATGCCGTATTCGGCTTCCAGCATCACGTAATAGCCGGGATTGGTGATGACGAGGTCGACCGCGTGCGCCGCGACGGCGCGGCGCAGGCCGCCGGCGTCGAAGCCCTCCAGCCGGAAGCGGTGCTCGGGCAGCGCCTCGTTCAGTGCGGCGACCAGCGGCGCCCAATCCGCGGTGGTGGCGCGCTCGTCCTGCCAGGCGAACACGGCGACGGTCACGTCGTCGGCTTGCGCCGGCGCCCCGCACAGGACGGCGCAGGCGAGAACGGCGAGCGCCCGTGCCCACGCGCGCCGGTGCGCGACAGCGGGCGCCCCTGCGAGGCGGCGATGCTTCGAAGACGTATGCACAGTGACCTGTTCCCACTATCGCCGCCTGGCGCGCTGGCGCCCTTGACAGCCGTCAACGCCACCGGCGCCAGCTTGCGTCTGCCACCGCTGGCACTTTGCTGCCGCGTGTGGCACGAACAACGGCACATAAGGCCTCCGGCGGTGCCCGCGCGCAACGCAGGTTCGCGAGGCCGCGCGCGCCGCGAAGGCCGTGGCACGGAACTTGTTCGGTGTCTCCCATGGCACACATCCGGATCCACACAGCACCCACGGGGGGCGACCTCGCGCAGCCCCTTGCGGTCCCTCGCCTGCAGCACCTCCCCGTGCCGTTCTTCGTGGTAGTGATGGGTCTCGGGGGCCTCGCACTCGCCTGGCGTCGCGCCGAACACCTGTTCGCGCTGCCTGTGGCCGTGAGCGCGCCTCTCACGGCGCTGGCGGCAGCGGTGTTCGCCGTTCTGCTGATGGCCTATACGGCCAAGGCGGTGCGACACCGCGCAGCGGTCGCCGCTGAATTCGCGCACCCGGTGCGAGGGAGCTTCTTCCCGACGATCACCATCAGCATGCTGCTGCTGGCCATCCCCGCCTACGACGCCTCTCCGTGGGCCGGCCACGCGCTGTGGGCGACCGGCGCCGTCCTGCACCTGATGCTGACCGTGGTGGCGATGAATCGCTGGATCCACCATCCCGGCACCGAGCTCGCACACCTGAACCCGGCCTGGTTCATCCCCGTGGTGGGCAACGTGCTCGTGCCGGTGCTGGGCGTGCGCCTCTATCCCGCCGAGGTCTCCTGGTTCTTCTTCGCCGTGGGCATCGTCCTGTGGCTCGCTCTGCTCACGCTGGTGCTCAACCGCCTGTTCTTCCACGGCCCCTTGCCCGAGCGGCTGCGCATGACGCTGTTCATCCTGGTGGCGCCGCCCGCGATCGCCACAGTCGCCTGGCTCGCCCTTGCCGACGTCGGACCGGTGGCGCACATCCTGTATTCCGTCGCGCTGTTCTTCGCGCTGCTGCTGCTCACCAACGCGCCGCGTTTCCTGCGCACGCGCTTCTACCTCTCGGCCTGGGCGTGCTCCTTTCCGCTCGCGGCGCTGACGATTGCCTCCTTCTCGATGGCGCAGCGCACCGGAGCCTTCGGCTATGCGCTGATCGGAGAAGTCGCACTGGCGGTCACCACCGTCGTGGTGGCGGCGCTGGCCGCGCGCACGGTGCTGGCTGTCGCCCGCCGCGAGATCTGCGTTCCAGAATGAAGGTGCTCGGCCCCGGCCTCACGCCGGGGCAGGGCGGGCCGCATGGCGGGGCAGTTTCGCGACGCGCGCCATGAACTCGTCGCGCTGCATGGCGCCGAACCACGGATGCCAGCGGCGCTCGGCGAGCACGGTGCTGACGGCACGGCCCTCGCGCGCCAGGCTGCTGAAAAGAAGGGTTTCGGGCGGCAGCGCGAACACGGTCTCGGTGACGCTGTTCCACAGCGCTTGCGGGTCGGCGGGCTGCGGCTGGAAGCGGCAGCCCTCCACCTGCAGCAGTTCGCCGCAGAACAGCCGGTCGCGCCAGCGGTAGCTCACGCACGAACTCGTGTGGCCAGGCGTGGGCAGCACTTCGAGATGCTCATGGCCGAAGGCCAGCAAGCGCGGCAGCCGTGCGTCTCCCGTTCGCTCGGCCTCCAGTGCGGGCAGGGACGCCCGTTCGCGCGCGGAACGCCGCCCCGCGTGTTCATGCGTGCGCAGGAGCCGGCGCAGGCGCAGGCGGTGTTCGGCGAGCAGCGCCTTCAGCACCGCGACGTCCTCGGCGCGTGGATCGATGACCACGGCTTCGCCGGCGTCAAGGTCGGCCAAGAGGTAGGTGAGTTCGCCGCTCGCCTCGTGGTGCAGCATGCGGAACAGCATGGCGATCACTCCCGCGCCCTGCAGCGGGATCCGGCGCGCTCGCTGCGCCGGATCCCGCTCACGCGGCCTCCCGCTCGCGCGCAGCGGCGCGGGCCTCTTCGTTCTCGCCCCACATGGCGTTCAAGATGGCCAGCAGCACGGCGAAGCCGACACCGAGAATCCAGGCGAAGTACCACATCAGGCTCTCCTTCAGTACGCGGTGTGTTCGTTGGCGCGGATCTGCTCCGCGGTGACCTTGCCGCGCATCACGTGGTACGCCCAGCCCGTGTAGAAGATGATGAGCGGCATGAAGATCACCGTGGCCCAGAACATGAGGCCGAGCGTGAGGTGGCTGGAAACACTGTCCCACACCGTGAGGCTGGCATTCGGGCGCGAGGAGGAGGGCAGCACGAACGGGAACATCACAGCGCCGGCGGTCCCGATCACGCCGGTCATGGCCAGCGCCGATGCAACGAAAGCCGCCAGCGTGAAGCGCGTGCGCACCAGCAGCGCCGCGGCCAGCGCGCCGGCCACGCCGGCCGTGGGCAGCAGCCACAGCAGCGGCTGTGCGCGGTAGTTGGTCCACCAAGCCTCCGGGCTGCGCACGACTGTCTTGGCGAGCGGGTCGGCCAAGCCGCCGGGGTCGACGGCACTGGCCAGCGCGTAGCCTTCCATGCCCCCTGCGCGCATCCAGAATCCCGCGGCCAGGAAGCCGAGCACCATGATGGCCGCCGCGCCTGCGGCAGCGACACGCCCCCGCTGCTGGATGGCGCCTTCGGTGCGGTGCGCCAGATAGGTCGCGCCGTGCAGGGTGATCATCGCGCTGCTGACCACGCCGGCCAGCAGGGCGAACGGGTTGAGCAGTTGCCAGAAGGAGCCCGTGTAGGTGGGGACGAGCATCTCGTCGAAGTGGAAGGGCACGCCCTGCAGCAGGTTGCCGAAGGCGACGCCGAAGATCAGGGGCGGCACCGCGCCGCCCACGAACAGCCCCCAGTCCCAGGTGCGGCGCCAGGCCGGATGCGCGATCTTGCTGCGGTAATCGAAACCGACCGGCCGGAAGAAGAGGGCCCACAGCACCGCGAGCATGGCCCAGTAGAAGCCGCTGAACGCGGTGGCGTACACCAGGGGCCAGGCCGCGAAGATGGCGCCGCCGCCGGTGATGAACCAGACCTGGTTGCCGTCCCAGTGCGGCCCCACCGTGTTGATCACCACCCGGCGCTCGACGTCGCCGCGCGCGACGAAGGGCAGCAGCGTTCCCACGCCCATGTCATGGCCGTCCATGACGGCGAAGCCCACCAGCAGCACACCGATCAACAGCCACCAGAGCATCTTGAGGGTTGCGTAATCCAGCATCGTCGTTCTCCTCAGGCGTGGGCGATCTCGTTGCGGTAGCGGCCGGTCCCGAGGCTGCCTGGCCCCTGGCGCGCGAACTTGACCATCAGGTAAACCTCCACGACCAGCAGCAGCGTGTAGAAGCCGATGAAGCCGGCCAGCGAGCCGTACAGGTTGCCCACGCTGAGGGTGGAGACGCTCAGGTGCGTGGGCAGCACGCCGTAGATCGTCCAGGGCTGGCGGCCGTATTCGGCGACGAACCAGCCCAGTTCGCTGGCGATCCATGGGGCCGGCAGCATGACCACGGCAGCGCGCAGGATCCACGGGCGGGCGGTGCACTGGCTGCGGATCGTGGACCAGAAGGCCACCGCGAACAGCGCGAACATCGCGAAGCCCAGTCCCACCATCGCGCGGAAGGTCCAGAACATGGGGATCACGCGCGGCACGCTGTCGTCGACCGCCTTGCGGACCATTTCCGGCGTGGCCTGCCGCACGTCGCTCGTGTACTTCTTCAGCAGCAGGCCGAAACCGAGGTCGGCGCGGGTCGCCTCGAGCACGCGGCGAGCCTCGGAATCGCTGCGGTCCTTGCGCAGCCGCTCCAGCGCGGAGACCGCCTGGATGCCGAGCAGGATGCGTTCGCGGTTGCGCTCCTTGATTTCCGCGATGCCCGGGATCTGCTTGCTGACCGAGCGTGTCCCGATCAGGCCCATGACCCAGGGAATGCCGACCTCCCAGCGGTTGCGCGCGCCGGCCTCGTCGATTCCTGCGACCAGCTTCAGGCCGGCCGGCGCCGGTTCCGTCTCCCACATGGCCTCGATCGCGGCCATCTTGGTCTGCTGCGCCTCGCCCACCGTGTAGCCGGACTCGTCGCCCAGCACGATCACGCTCGCCGCGCTGGCCAGGCCGAAGGCCGCCGCCACGCGGAAGCTGCGCCGGGCGAACTCGATGTCGCGGCCGCGCAGCAGGTACCAGGCCGACACCGACAGCACGAACATCGCGCCGGTGACATAGCCGGCGGACACCGTGTGCACGAACTTGGCCTGCGCATCCGGATTGAACACGATGGCCCAGAAGTCCGTCATCTCCATGCGCATCGTCTGCCAGTTGAATTCGGCGCCCACCGGATTCTGCATCCAGCCGTTGGCGATCAGGATCCACAGCGCGCTCAGGTTGGTGCCGACGGCCATCAGCACCGTGACGAGCAGGTGCTTGGGCTTCGAAAGGCGGTCCCAGCCGAAGAAGAACAGGCCGATGAAGGTGCTTTCGAGGAAGAAGGCCATCAGCCCCTCGATGGCCAGCGGGGCCCCGAAGATGTCGCCGACGTAGTGCGAGTAGTAGGCCCAGTTGGTGCCGAACTGGAATTCAAGGGTGATGCCGGTGGTGACGCCGAGCGCGAAGTTGATGCCGAACAGCTTGCCCCAGAAGCGCGTCATGTCCTTCCACACCAGGTTGCCCGTCATGACATAGACCGATTCCATGATCACCAGCAGCCACACCATCCCGAGCGTGAGGGGCACGAAAAGGAAGTGGTACATGGCCGTGGCGGCGAACTGCAGCCGCGAGAGGTCGACGAGGTCCTGAGAGATCACTGCTTTTCTCCTGAAGGGGGTGACGGCCGGCCCGGCGGCGCCACCACATGGGCTGCCGCGGCCTCGGCGTCGACCTGGACGCGGGCGTCGCGAATGAATCCCCACCAGAGGCCGGCGAGGAGCAGCAGCTTCACGAGGACGGCGGAAGCGAGGCCGCGCAGCAGGCGGCGGTCGGCGGCTGTCATGGCAGCTTCGTTACAAGACCCGTGCCAGCTTCCGTGTCTGCGCAATATCAAGCACTTGCGCGCGCGACGAAGCATCATCGTGGCAAAGCCCGGCCATTTCGCTGCCAATCTGGCATCCGCGGCACAGGCACACTGACCAGACCATGTCGCATCCCTCGTCCGACACCGGCGCCATGCCGACGGCGCCGCCGCTGCCGGAACTCGTCTCCTATCTCGACGGCCTGCCGGAGCCGCACATCGTGATGGACCAGCAGTACCGCATCCTGGCGGCGAACCATGCGTACCGGCAGCAGTTCCAGCGTTCCGGATCGGTGGTGGGGCGGGCCTGCTTCGAGGTCTCCCACCACTTCACGGTGCCGTGCGACCGCGCGGGCGAGACCTGCCCGCTGGCCCGCGCGCGCCAGTCCGGCCGGCGCGAGTGCGTGCTGCACCTGCACCACACGCCCAGGGGCGAGTCCTACGTGAATATCGAGCTGGTGCCCGTGCGCAGCGGCGCCGGCGAGCTCGCGTACTTCGTCGAACGGATGGAGCCGCTGCGCGGGACGGACCAGGGCGCGGCGCGCGAGGCCCTGATCGGCCGGTCGCCCGCCTTCCAGCGCATGCTGGCGCTGGTCGCGCGCGTGGCGCCTTCGCAGGCCACCGTGCTGCTGCTCGGCGAGTCCGGCACGGGCAAGGAACTGGTGGCCCGTGCCGTGCACGAGGGCAGCCCGCGCGCGTCGCGGCCTTTCGTCGTGGTCGACTGCGCGAGCCTGCCCGAGACCCTGTTCGAAAGCGAGCTGTTCGGGCATGAGAAGGGCGCCTTCACCAGTGCGCACGCGGCCCGGCCGGGGCTCGTGGAAGCGGCCAGTGGCGGAACGCTGGTCATCGATGAAGTCGGCGACATCCCCCTGCTGCTGCAGGTCAAGCTGCTGCGCCTGCTGGAAAGCGGCACCTACCGGCGGGTCGGCAGCACGGAGCTGCGGCACGCCGACATCCGGGTGGTCTCGGCCACCCACCGCGACCTGCAGGCCATGGTGGCCGACGGGCGCTTCAGGGAGGATCTGTTCTACCGCCTGAGCACCTTCCCGATCGTGCTGCCGCCGCTGCGCGAACGCCGCGAGGACATCGGCGCCCTGGCAGTGTCGCTGCTGGATCGGGTGGCGCCCGGGCGCCACATGGCGCTGGCGCCGCAGGCCTTGCAGCGGCTTGAGCAGCACCCGTTCCCAGGCAACGTGCGCGAACTGCGCAACGTGCTCGAACGCGCCATCCTGTTGACCGACGCCGCCACCATCGAGCTGCCTGAGATCGAGCAGGCGCTGCTGGTGGTGCCGATGCGCGTCGGCCCCGCGCCCCCGCGGCAGGGCGCCGTGCCGATGACGACGACGCCGCTGCGCTCGCTGGAACGCGACGCCTTGCGCGCGGCGCTCGCCAGCCATCGCGGCAGCCGCAAGGAACTGGCCGAAGCGTTGGGCATCAGCGTACGTTCCCTGTACCGCAGGCTGCGCGAGCTGGAGCACGGCGGCGACGCCCTCCCGGGCGAGGGCGGGGCGGCGGAATTCGACTGACGGCGCAGACGGCGCGATGTGCCGAAGTGGCAGTGCCTGGCAGGCGCTGGCACTGGCCGGAGGGCGCGCAGCCGCGTCCCGGCCGTCCTGCCGCCGCGCGCCTCGCGCCCGGGCTCGCGAGCGCGAGCCTTGCCCTTTGGCATGGAACTTGTTGCTTCCCATGGATGGCACACCTCGAAGTTCCACATGCCGGCGCACCGGCGAAAAACCCCGAGCCGGCGAAGGCGCCGCGCGAAGCTGCGATCTTCCTGTATGCATCGGGGCGCAAGATCTACCCGCGCTCGGTGCAGGGCACGTTCACGCGGCTGCGCTGGCTGCTGGTGTGGATCACGCAGATCGTCTTCTACGGCCTGCCCTGGCTGCAGTGGAACGGCCGGCCGGCGGTGCTGTTCGCGCTGGAGGCCCGGCGCTTCTACCTGTTCGGGCTGGTGCTCTATCCGCAGGACTTCATCTATCTCACCGGCCTCCTGGTCACGTGCGCGCTGTCGCTGTTCCTGTTCACCGCGCTTGCGGGGCGCCTCTGGTGCGGCTATGCCTGCCCGCAGACCGTCTACACGGAGATCTTCCTCTGGATCGAGAAGCAGGTGGAAGGCAACCGCGCCGCGCGCGTCCGCCTCGACCAGCAGCCGCTGCGCGAGCGGCTGCCGCGCAAGGTGTTGAAGCACGCGCTCTGGGCGACGGTGGCCCTGTGGACCGGCTTCACCTTCGTCGGCTACTTCACGCCCATCCGGGAGCTTGCCGCAGCGGCGATGTCCGGCGGACTGGGCCCGTGGCAGAGGTTCTGGGTCCTGTTCTACGGGTTCGCCACCTACGGCAACGCGGGCTTCATGCGGGAGCAGGTCTGCAAGTACATGTGCCCCTACGCCCGCTTCCAGAGCGCGATGTTCGACAAGGACACGATGATCGTGACCTACGACGCCGGCCGCGGCGAGCCGCGCGGCCCCCGCGGGAAGAACGTGGACGCCCGCTCGAAGGGGCTGGGGGACTGCGTCGACTGCAACGTCTGCGTGCAGGTCTGCCCGACCGGCATCGACATCCGCAAGGGCTTGCAGTACGAGTGCATCGGTTGCGGGGCCTGCGCGGACGCGTGCGACGACAAGATGCGCGCCTTCGGGTACAGCAGGGGCCTGGTGCGCTACACGACACAGAACGGGCTGGCCCAAGGCTGGTCGCGCGCGCAGATGCTGCGGCGCGCCTTGCGTCCGCGCGTCCTGGTCTACGGCACGATCCTGCTGGCGATCGCCGGCGCCATCGCGACCAGCCTGTACTTGCGGGTCCCCTTCAAGCTCGACGTGATCCGCGACCGCGCCGCCCTATCGCGCATCGTGGAGGGCGGCCGGGTGGAAAACGTGTTCCGGCTGCAGATGATGAATGCCACCGAGTCGCCGCAGGAAGTGCGCATCCGCGTGGAGGGTCTGCCGGGAATCGCGGTCGCGTCGGAGGATGCCGCGATCGTCGGTCCGACCGAAGTCAGGGCGCTGGCCGTGCGTGTGCAGGTGCCGCCGCAAGGGCTCGCCGCGGGCACGCACCCGATCCGGTTCCGGCTGCAGTCCGCGACGGATCCCGCCATCCGGCTGGACGAGAAGGCGGTGTTCATCGTCCCGCGCTGATCGCTCTCGCAACAAAGGTTCATCCTTGTTGCGCTGCGCCGCGTACGGGCTGTGATCCGGAGTCGCTGCGTGACTGAGGTTACAGACTCCCACGAAGGCCATGTCGAAGATGGCGGCCCGGCTTGCATGACAGCACGCCGTTCCCCAATCCCAAGGAGCTACTCCATGACCCCGACGACTCGCCGTTCCCTGCTGACCACCGCGCTTGCCACCACCGCCACCGTTGCAGCGGGGCTTGCACTGCCTTCGATTGCGCACGCCGCCGATGACCTCAAGGACGTCAAGTTCCCGGCGGACCCGAAGGCCTTGCAGCCCGGACTCGAGGCAGCGCATACGCCGGCCATCACGCTGGAGAAGGTCGAGGCGAAGAGCGTGGCCTATGGGAAGACACCGGCGGGCGATTTCTACCGGGTTCATGTGCAGGCGAAGCACGAGGCCACGCAGGAACACCACATCGACGCAATTGCCCTGTACATCAACGGACGGCTGGTGGCCAACCACCTCATGAATCATCCGGATCCGGGAGCCACCTTGCCGGTCGTGAGCTACGTTCAACGACTGAAGGCCGGGGACGAACTGGTCGCAGTCACGACGTGCAATCTCCACGGGAAGTGGGGCAGCAGGATGGCGCTGTCTGCTTGATGCAGAAGGTCCCGGGCGCGCGCAGAGGTGTCCCGAAGAGCGCCAGGGAGCTGCTGGCTGCGCATAGCGCGCTGCGCTCGATGACGCCCCGGAACTCTCGCTGGCGCCCACAGGCACCGCAACCGTCACCCGCGACGGATCGAGTTGGCGTAGCGCCCGGACGGCCGCGATCCGCCGCTCGCCAGCGCCCCGATCGCGAATTCCTCGTGGCGCGGGTGGCCGATCTTGCGCACCACCAGGATGTCAGGCGGCGCATCGAGCGCCCGCGCCACTTCGTAGGCGACCGGGGGGTGCAGGCAGCGGACCGCGCGGCGGCTGCGGGCCGGGCGAGAGCGGGGGCTTGGGCTCGGGCGGTGGCTGGCCTGGTGCGCTCATTCGGCCTCCTTTCGATGGCTCGCTCGGGCAGAAGCTCCTGCAACGGCCGGGCCGCTCCTCCTTCACGCGAGGGCGCCCTTTCCGATCAGCTTGTCCAGCCGGATCGGCTGCGCGCCGTCAGCGGATTGACGATGCGGCCGCAGGCGAACGCGCCCACCAGCCGCGGCACCCGCAGCTCGCCCGCATGGCAGTGGCCATGCGCGTGCTGGATGCGAACGTGGAGACCGTGCGCGCCGACGGCCGCCGCCGCGTGATCCCGATCGCCGACTTCCATCGGCTGCCCGCACCACGCCGCACATCGACACCAACCTGGAACACGACGAGCTGATCACCGCCGTCACGCTGCCCCGCCCGGTGGGCGGCACGCACATCTACCACAAAGCCGCCGAGGCGAGCCTGCCGCAGGGCGCCCGCAGCGTGGCCGCGCAGCTGCTCGCCGGGGCGCAGCCGACGCCCGCCAGCGCGTTCAAGCTCCCATTGGCCGAGCGCACGCTGGCCGCCGCCCTGGGTCAGGCGAGGAGCTGAGCTTCGACCCGCATCGATGCAAACGGCGCACCGGAGACGCCGCCTCAGCCCGGGTAGTGCGCCAGCCGGGTCTGGTCGATGTTGAACACGTCGCACAGCCAGTCGATCATCAGTTCCTGGCCGATGGTCGGGTTGTCGTGCTGGCAGTGCTCCGCGCCGGTTTCTTCCTCGCTGGTGAGGCGCAGGGTGGCCTTGACGCCGTGCTGGGTGGCGTAGTCGTACACCGTCTTCACCGCTTCCACCCCCAGCACGTCGTGCCCGCCGTGGATGATCAGGTAGGGGCACTTCATCTTGTCCAGCACGCCTTCGAGCTTGAACGGCTTGGCGATCTCGGTGGCCTCGGCCATGGTCTTGGCCCCGAACACCCACTTGATGTGGCCGGCCAGGCCGTGGTTGTCGTCGCGCGTCTTCCAGCGTTCGTGGATGTCCCAGATCGCGCCATGCGAGATGCAGGCGGCCAGCCGCGGCTCCATCGAGCCGGCACGGGCGGCGTAGTAGCCGCCCAGGCTGGAGCCGCTGACGGCGATGCGGGAGGCGTCGACGTCGCCGCGCTGCTCCAGCCAGTCGATGCACTTGCCGATCGGCACCTCGTAGTCGTGGCGGGTGACCAGGCCGTGGCGGCGCAGCGCGCCGCCCTGGCCGGGGCCGTCCACCAGCAGCACCGAGATGCCGCGCTGCAGGGCGCCGCGGCCCGTCATGAACCACAGTTCGTCCTTGAACGAGTCCAGGCCGCCCACCGAGATCAGCACCGGCTGGCGGTCGCCGCCGTTGGCCGAGCGGATGAAGTACGCCGGCAGCGACTTGCCCTCGTACGGAATCTCGACGATCTCCGCCTTGGGCGTGAGCTGGCGGAAGAACTTGTGCGAGGCCTTCTCGCAGCGGTCGAAGGTGGCCAGGCGCCGCGGGTCGTCGGCCTTGAGCCAGAACTCCGCTTCGCGGAAGTAGTTGGCCGCGCGCAGCCAGCAGTTCATCGCGGTGCGCACGTGCCGCCTGGCAATGGCTTCGTCGCCGCGGCGGTCGTTGCGCTCGGCGATGTGCATCCACTCCTTCCACCAGCTCTCGGGATCGTGGGCGACGATCTTGCTGCCGGCCTGGAACACCTCGCTCACGGCGCCGCCGCCCTCCTGCGTTTCGCCCAGGCCGCGGCGGAACTGGTAGGAGAACCAGAAGTCGTCGTGCCAGTGATGCCAGCCGAAGGGTTCGTAGCTGGGCGCCTTCTTCTCTTGTGCCTGCATTGCTTGGTCTCCTCTTGCGGTTTACTGCGGCTGGAAGCCGATCTCCTTGACCAGCCGGGCGAACTTGTCGTTCTCGCTCCTCAGGAGCGTGCCGAACTCCTCCGGCGAGCCGGTCTTGGGGATGAGGCCCAGCGTGCCCATGGTCTTCTGCACCTCGGGCAGCTGGATCGCGCGGTTGATCTCGTCGTTCAGGCGCTTGACGGTCTCCGGCGGCGTGCCCGCCGGCGCGAAGAAGCCGAACCAGCCGGGGGCGGCGTAGCCCTGGATGCTCTCGCCGATGGTGGGCAGGTTGGGCAGCTTCGGGTCGCGCTGGGGATGCGTGATGCCCAGCAGCTTCAGCTTGCCGGCTTCCACCAGCGCCGCGACGCTGGTGTAGGAGGTCACGCCCAGGTCCAGGCGGCCGCCGGTGAGGTCGGTGACCACCGGCCCGTTGCCCTTGTACGGGATGTTGGTGAACTTGAAGCCCGACATGTGCGCCAGCAGCTCGAAGGACATGTGCGGCAGGCCGCCGCTGCTGGTGGTGCCGATGGTCATCTTGCCCGGGTTCGACTTGGCCCAGGCGATCATCTCGGGCACGTTGTTGAACGGCGCATCGGGCCGCGCCACCAGCGACAGGTAGTTGATGGCGCCCAGGGCCACCGGCGCGAAGTCCTTCAGCGGGTCGTAGGGCAGGTTCTTGAAGGTGTAGGGCGCCAGCGCCATGTTCGTCACCAGCCCCACGCCCAGCGTGTAGCCGTCCGCCGGCGACTTGGCCAGCAGGGTGGGGCCGATCTGGGCGCTCGCACCCGGCTTGTTCTCCACGATCACCGGCTGCCCGAGGCGGTCGCTGATCTTGTCGCCGATCAGGCGCGCGATCACGTCCGGGCCGTCGCCGGGCGTGTAGGGCACAAGGATCCTGATTGGCCGCGAAGGCCACGCCTGCGCCGTCGCCGCGCCGGCCGCCAGCAGCAGCGGCACGGCCAGGGCGGAAGTCACGATCTGTCTTCTCTTCATGCGAGTGCTCCTTGTGAAAGACGCCGGACCTCTTGCCAGGCCAGCTTCATGTCGGCCAGCGCGGACAGCTCCGCGCGCGCGATCTCCGCGAGCCGTTCTCCGCCCCGGCGCAGATCGGCCTCGTAGCGCAGGGACTGGAACATCTCCGAGGATTGGTTCATCGACGCGGCGGCGTTGCGCGCGGCGTGGCCGTCCAGCCCGCGGGCGCCCAGCTCCTTGGCGACGCGCCGCAGGTAGCCGGCGGCGCCGCGGCGGCCCAGCACCCCGTGGTTGGGGATCTGGCCGGCCACGAACAGCGGCCGCCGCTCGCCGGTGGGCGTCAACGGATCCTGCACCTCGCCGCGCAGCACCGCCTGGGCGAAGCGCAGCATGCCGGGCGCGCCCGTTTCCCAATGCGGGATCTGCCACTGGTTGCCGAACAGGGCATAGGGCTTGGGGTACTCGCCGGCCAGGATCTTCAGGTTGCGGCGGAAGCTGTCGCGGATGGCTGCGGCAATGTCCCACTGCGGGTCGCGCTGCGGCTCCACCCACACCATCAGGTAGGGGCCGTAGCCGTCGTGCAGGCTCCATTGCCCGCCCCACGGGTGATGGTGCGCCCAGGCCTGGTAGCGGTCGCCGCTGCGCTGCGAGGCCTCGGCCCAGGCCCTGCGGAACACCTCGATGGGGCACTCGTAGCGGGCGTGCTCGGCCAGGTCGTTGGGCTCCCAGATGACGACGGTCTGCCGCTGCAGGTCGTAGCCGGCGACCACCACATGGTGGCCGAAGCCGCTGTCCTTCATCGTCTCGCGCTGGAACTGCAGGCGCGGCGAGCTCGCGCCGCCGTAGGGCAGCAGCATGCTGTAGTGCAGGCCCACCTGCACCGGGATGCCGCGGTCGATCAGCGCGGTGAGCCGGGCGAAGGCCTCGTCGAAGCCGCCCTCGTGGTCTTCCTCCCAGTGGCCGCGGAAGCCCAGGATGCGCGGCACGTATTCCCAGATCTCGTGGAAGGCGCCCTTGCCGCCGTTGAAGGCGGGCGCGCCCCAGGCCGGACACCAGCGGAAGGAGAAGCCGTCGCCGCTGATCCCGTCGGCGAACAGCACGTCGTCGCAGCCCCAGTGGCGCAGCTGGCCCAGCACGCCGGTGAAGTAGCAGCGGCCGGAGTTCGCGTTGGCCGGGTAGCCCTTCGGCCCCAGCCAGGTCATGGAGTAATAACTCTCGGAATAGGCGGTGATCTCGGGCATGCGGGCTCTTCTCGCTGTCAGCGGACCTGGCTGCGGTACCAGTCGAGGATCTGCTCGCCGGTCCACATCACGACGCCCTCGTGGCCCAGGATGTAGTCGTACAGCGCCTCCAGGTACTTGATGCGGTGCGGCACGC
>Ga0255338_1002041_pt1 | contig 32972 bp, 24 predicted proteins | sample MeOH1_35cm_T4_19_FD_203715 | JGI IMG/M metagenome (GOLD analysis project Ga0255338, IMG submission 203715) | Sandy soil microbial communities from University of British Columbia, Vancouver, Canada - MeOH1_35cm_T4_195 | ecosystem: Engineered > Artificial ecosystem > Sand microcosm > Unclassified ... | reverse complement strand
ATTCTTTTTCTCCCAGTAGCTGATCGATTACGATAATTCTTTCGCTCAGTTTATTCAGTTGTTCAAAGGGCAGATTACCCGTTCCCATTTCCTCAGTGACCTTTTTCTTCTCCGCTTCCAGCTCCGGCATTTCTTTTTCCAGCAATTCAAATTCCCGTTTCTCTTTAAAACTCATTTTTTTCTTCATACTCCCTGCTGACGACTGACTACTCACCACTGCCGCTTCTTTACTCACCACCACCGATTCCGTACTCTCCCCTTTACGCTTCCTTTGTTCCAGCACGTCCCACTTATTCTCTTTCTTCTCATTATCTTTCAGCCAAAGCCGGTACTGCGTATAGTTGCCCGGGAAATCGCGCACTTCCCCTTCTCCTTCAAATACAAACAGGTGATCTACCAGCCTGTCCATAAAATAACGGTCGTGACTCACGATCAGCACACAACCCTGGTAATCGCTCAGGAAATTTTCCAGTACGGCCAGTGTGGGCAGGTCAAGATCATTGGTAGGCTCATCGAGAATCAGAAAATTCGGGTTCGTGAACAGCACAATGAGTAACTGCAGTCTTTTTTTCTCCCCTCCACTTAATGAGTTAAGATAGGTATATTGTTTATCCGGCGTAAATAAAAACAATTCAAGAAACTGTGCCGCACTCAAACTACCGCCATTGGCCAGCGGAAAATTCTCGGCAAATGTTTTCACATATTCGATCACCCGCATGTTCTCTTTGAACACCAGTCCCTGCTGCGAAAAATTACCGAACACCACCGTATCACCAATATTTATTTTGCCGCTGTCGGCCGTTTCCAGCTGCTGCAGCATATTCAGGAAAGTGGATTTACCCACCCCGTTTTTCCCAATGATACCGATCCGCTCGCCTTTGCTGAAAGTATAATCAAACCCTTTCAATATGGGCAGGTCGCCATAACTCTTGTACACTTTTTTCATCTCCACCACTTTGCCACCCAGGCGGCTCATCTTTACCTGCAACTGCACCTGCGCATCTTCGATACGCTGTTTGGCACGGGCTTCTACTTCGTAAAAATTATCCTGCCGGCTTTTGCTTTTCGTGGTACGGGCCTTGGGCTGCTTTCGCATCCACTCCAGTTCTTTGCGATATTCGTTTTTGGCCTTATCAATACTGGCCAGTTCACTTTCAATACGAGCCGCTTTCTTCTCTACATAATTTTCATAATCGCCGCGGTATACATACATGTTCTCCCGCTCCAGTTCCCAGATCTCTTCACTAACTGCGTCGAGAAAATAGCGGTCGTGGGTAACGAGCAGCAGGGTTACATTTTCCTGGTTCAGGTAGTTCTCCAGCCACTCGATCATTTCCACATCCAGGTGGTTGGTGGGCTCATCCATCATCAGCAGTGTGTGCTTATGATCAAACCCGATATCGATCAGGGTTTTGGCCAGTGCCACCCTTTTCCGCTGACCACCGCTCAGGTCACTCACCGGCTGCTCCAGGTGATGGATATTCAGTTTGGTCAGGATCTGCTTCACTTTTACCTCAAAATCCCAGGCATTCAGGTCGTCCATTTTACCGAAGAGTTCACTCAAGGCCAGCCCATCCTCACTTTCGCTGGCCATCTCATACTCCCGGATCACGTTCATCACCGGGTGATCAGTATGGAAGATATTCTCCAGCACCGTTTTAGACTCGTCAAACTTGGGATCCTGCTCAAACAGGGCCACCGTAACGTCTTTGTGGATGAATAATTTGCCCTCATCCGCCGTTTCGTCCCCGTTCAGAATGCGCAACAGCGTTGATTTACCTACCCCATTCCGGGCGATCAGGGCTATTTTTTCGCCCTCGTTGATATGAAAGGATATATTCTTAAAAAGGGGATTGATCCCATAACTCTTCGTCAAACCTTCCGCAGAAACATAATGCATGCGGCAAAACTAAGGTTATAGTGGCAATAGGCAAAAGAACGGAGGCGGGGGAACAGATGAACAGACGAACAGAGGAACAGAGGAACAGAGGAATTGGAGAAAAGATAGTAAAACAAAAAACATATTTATAATTATTTAATACAATGGCGTCACTTCCCTTAGATTCCATTTCCAGTCCGATCGTCTGTTCCTTGCTCTTCTGTTCGTCTGTTCCCCCTGTTCCTCTGTTCAATATTCCCTCGCCTGTTTTTCGTGTTTTCATTATACGTATTTTTGCTATATCTATGAAGAAGATCGAACTGGAAATCGTGGCACTTTCGCACAGCATCACCCAAACACACTCTTATGCGGTGGTATTGGGCGAAATGAATGGTTTACGCCGTTTACCGATCGTGATCGGCGGATTTGAGGCGCAGGCCATCGCTGTGGCATTGGAACATATGCAACCCAGTCGCCCCCTTACCCACGATCTGATGAAGAACTTCATGAACGCTTTTAATGTGGAACTGCAGGAAATCATCATCAGCGACCTGCAGGAAGGCATTTTTTATTCGAAACTGGTCTGCTTCACAGAACACGATACCGTTGAGATCGATAGCCGCACCAGCGACGCACTGGCATTGGCCGTTCGTTTTGGCTGCCCCATCTATACCTACGAACATATCCTGGAAAACGCGGGTATCTTAATGGAAGACGGCACCCCTAAAAAGAACAAAGGAGAAGCCGTAGGCATCGAAGACAACAGCGCCACCCACGACGACCTTAGTGCGCTGAACCTGGAAGAGCTGCAGACCTTACTGAATGAAGTACTGGAACAGGAAGACTATATCCGCGCGATCTCGATCAGGGATGAGATTAATAAGAGGAAGTAACTGCTGTTTATCCGGAAGTCAAAAGTCAAAATTAAAAAGTCAAAATATCCCCCCTTTTTAATTTTTAATTTTTAATTTTTAATTTTTAATTCCCCGTGGTTCTTTTTCCTAACTGCAAAATCAACCTCGGACTCAATATCATCCGCAAGCGGGAAGATGGTTACCATGATCTCGAAACCGTTTTTTATCCCATCGCCCTGAAAGATGCACTGGAAGCTATACGCACGGGCGAGCAGGGTATCCGGTTCAACAGTTCCGGTTTGACGGTGGCAGGTAATCCCGATGATAATCTTTGTGTAAAAGCCTACCGGCTGCTGAAACAAGACTTTCCCGAAATAGGTGGTATTGAAATGCACCTGCACAAACAGATCCCCATGGGTGCCGGACTCGGTGGTGGCAGTGCCGATGGAGCTTTTGCCCTATTGCTGCTGAACCGGCTTTTTGCACTGCAACTGAGCGAAGAACAGCTGATCCGTTATGCATTGCAACTGGGCAGCGATTGCCCTTTTTTTATCCTGAACAAACCCTGTCTGGCAACAGGCAGGGGTGAAATAATGCGGCCCGTTACACTCGACCTCTCCCCATATCGTTTTCTCCTCATCAACCCCGGTATTCATGTGTCTACGGCCCGGGCATTTGCGGGCATACAACCGCACACACCCACCCAAAGTGTAGCGGATATTATTCAATTACCCATCAGCCAATGGAAAGACCTGTTGGTAAATGATTTCGAAAAAAATGTGGCGGGTGCCTATCCGGAGGTCACGGCGATCAAGGAAGAACTGTATGCCAAAGGTGCCCTCTATGCTTCCATGACGGGCAGCGGAAGTACGGTGTACGGCATATTTGAGAAAACCTCCCGGGCAGTCATCACTCCCCAACCCGGCTGGACCTTCCACCAGACGGATTAACACCTGTTAGTATATTGAATAGATAATATTCAATGATTCAGCTATTTGTTTGAATTTTATCAACCTATCTGGATAATTTATTCATACAATCTTTCATAAAGCCAGATTTTTTGCATAAATTCACACTACGATTGCCTGCCATTTTATTTCCTGAACATTAATTCGATTGTACATGCTTGTTTCCAGACATAGCGAAGGTTTGTATGACCCTTCGTTTGAACATGACGCCTGTGGCATTGGTTTCGTAGCGAATATCAAAGGCAACAAATCGCACCAGCACATTGCAGATGCCCTAACCGTATTGGAAAATATGGAACACCGTGGCGCCTGCGGATGCGAAGTGAATACCGGCGATGGTGCCGGCATCATGCTGCAGATCCCCCACGAATTTTTCTTTGACGAATGTTTGAAACTGGGCGTTCATTTACCTGCTTATGGTAAATATGGTGTTGGTGTGGTATTCTTCCCCAAAGAGATCCGCCTGCGCGAAGAGTGCCGCGACATTTTTAACCGCGCCGCCGAAAAACTGGGCCTGGAAATACTGGCTTACCGGAAAGTTCCGGTAAACAAAGAAGACATCGGCCCCACCGCCCTCTCCGTAGAACCCTGCATGGAGCATGTGTTTGTGGCCTGTCCGGATCATATCACCAACCCTGACGAATTTGAGCGAAAACTGTTTGTGCTTCGCAACTACGCATCACATACTATCAGCAATTCCGTTAAAAAAGATGAGATCGGTTTTTACCTGGCTTCCCTTTCTTATAAGACCCTGATTTATAAAGGGCAGTTGACCAGTATGCAGGTAAGGAACTATTTCCCCGACCTGAGCGACAAACGGGTGGTATCTGCCTTCGGCTTGGTACACTCCCGTTTTGCCACCAATACCTTCCCTTCCTGGAAACTGGCGCAGCCCTTCCGTTATATCGCCCATAATGGCGAGATCAATACCCTGCAGGGAAACCTGAACTGGTTACGTACCAGCGAAAAAGGTTTTACCTCTCCTTACTTCAGCAAAGAAGAAATGGAAATGCTGTTGCCGATCGTAACAGCCGGCCAGTCAGATTCTGCCTGCCTGGATAATATGATCGAACTGCTTACCCTCACCGGCAGATCCTTACCGCACGTAATGATGATGCTGATACCCGAAGCATGGGATGGCAACGACCAGATGGATCCGGTAAAAAAAGCTTTTTATGAATTCCATGCCTGCATGATGGAACCCTGGGATGGCCCCGCTTCCATTTCTTTCACCGATGGTAAAATGATCGGCGCCACGCTGGACAGGAATGGATTACGCCCTTCCCGCTACGCTGTTACACACGACGACCGTGTGATCATGGCATCTGAAACAGGTGTATTACCGATTGATCCTTCACTGATCAAAGAGAAAGGAAGATTACAGCCCGGCAAAATGTTCGTGGTGGATATGGAACAGGGTCGCATCATCAGTGATGACGAATTGAAAGCAAGCATCTGCTCACAAAAGCCGTATGCAGAATGGCTGAATAAATATAAGATCCGCCTGGAAGAATTACCGGAGCCACGCGTTATGTTCACACACCTCGAACATGAGCAGGTATTCAAATATCAGAAAGTATTCGGCTATTCAACAGAAGATCTCGATACCATCATTGCTCCCATGGCCATTGATGGCAAGGAACCCATCGGTTCTATGGGCACCGATATTCCACTGGCTATTCTCAGCGAACAGCCACAACATCTCAGCAGTTATTTCAAACAATTATTTGCCCAGGTAACCAATCCGCCGATCGATCCTATCCGGGAAAGAATGGTGATGTCGCTGGCCACATTTGCCGGCAGCAACGGTAATTTACTGGTAGAAGATCCGCTGGCCTGCCACAGTGTGGCACTGAAACATCCGGTACTGAATAACCACGAGCTGGAAAAGATCCGTAGTATCGATACAGGCATCTTCCAGGCCAAAACATTGCAAACCTATTTCCGGTCGGATGGCAAACCGGGCTCGCTGAAAGCCGGTCTGGACCGTCTCTGCCGTTACGCAGTGGATGCGGTAGAAGATGGTTTTGAAGTGATCATCCTTACCGATCGCGCCATCGATTCGGATCACGCACCCATCCCTTCCCTGCTGGCAACGGCAGCTGTACACCACCACCTCATCCGCAAAGGATACCGTGGCCAGGTAGGTATTATTGTAGAAGCCGGCGATGTATGGGAAGTGCATCATTTTGCCTGTCTGCTCGGCTTTGGTGCCACTGCCATCAATCCCTATCTCGCGCTTTCTTCTATCCGCGATATGAAACTGGGTAACAAACTCCAGACAGAACTGGATGTGGAATACCTGAAGAAGAATTATGTAAAAGCGGTGAATGAAGGATTGCTGAAAGTATTTTCCAAAATGGGAATTTCTACTTTGCAGTCTTACCAGGGAGCCCAGATCTTCGAGATCATCGGACTGAACAGAACCGTGGTGGATCAATACTTTACCGGCGCCACTTCCCGTATACAGGGTATGGGACTGGATGAGATCGCCAGAGAAGTGCTGGCCAAACATTATTTTGCTTTCAGCAAAAAAGAGATCCCGATCGATCGTTTACCCGTAGGTGGTATTTACCAGTGGAAACGCAAAGGCGAATTCCATTTATTCAATCCGCAAACCATTCACCTGTTGCAGCATGCCACCAGGATGAATGATTATGCCACCTTCAAAAAATATTCCAAACTCGTTAACGACCAAACAGAAAAAGCCTGTACGTTACGCAGCCAGTTCCAGTTCAAACGCAACCGCCCTTCTATTTCCATTGAGGAGGTAGAACCGGCAGCTAATATCTTCAAACGTTTTGCAACGGGTGCTATGTCCTTCGGATCCATTTCCTGGGAAGCGCACACTACACTCGCCATTGCGATGAACCGTTTAGGCGGTAAGAGTAATACGGGCGAAGGCGGCGAAGACGAGATCCGTTACCAGCGTTTGCCTAACGGCGATTCGATGCGTTCCGCCATCAAACAGGTAGCATCCGCGCGTTTCGGCGTAACGAGTTTTTATCTGACAGAGGCAGATGAACTACAGATCAAAATGGCACAGGGTGCCAAACCCGGAGAGGGCGGTCAATTACCCGGACATAAAGTAGATGAGTGGATCGGTAAAACCAGGCACTCTACACCGGGCGTAGGATTGATCTCTCCACCACCACACCACGATATTTATTCCATTGAAGACCTGGCGCAATTAATCTTTGATCTGAAGAATGCCAACCGTGCAGCACGGATCAATGTTAAACTGGTATCCAAAGCCGGTGTTGGAACGATTGCTGCAGGTGTGGCCAAAGCCAAAGCCGATGTGGTATTGATCGCGGGTTTTGATGGCGGCACCGGCGCTTCTCCGATCAGCTCCATCAAACACGCAGGTCTGCCATGGGAACTGGGATTGGCAGAAACACATCAGACCCTTGTCAAAAATAAATTACGCAGCCGCGTGGTAGTGCAGGCCGATGGACAGATGAAGACCGGTCGCGACATTGCCATTGCCGCCTTATTAGGTGCAGAAGAATGGGGCGTAGCCACTGCCGCACTGATCGTGGAAGGATGTATCATGATGCGCAAATGCCACATGAACACCTGCCCGGTAGGTGTAGCTACACAGGATCCCGAACTGCGGAAACGCTTTACCGGCAACCCGGATCATGTGGTTAACTTTTTCCATTTCATTACAGAAGAATTGAGAGAGATCATGGCAGAACTCGGTTTCAGAACCGTGAACGAAATGATCGGCCAGGTAGATTCGCTGGAGATGCGCGAAAATATCACCCACTGGAAATACGGTACACTGGATCTGTCTGCTGTATTGTATAAAGAACCCACATCAGCAGATACCGGCTTATACAAACAGGAAGAGCAGGACCATGGTATTGCCGAAGTATTGGATTGGCAGTTACTGAAAGCGGCACAACCGGCCATTGAGAAAAAAGAAAGAGTGGCAGCTTCATTCCCGATCAAAAATACGGATCGTACTGCTGGCACAATACTCTCTAATGAAATTACGAAGATCTATCAAGCCGAAGGGTTACCGGAAGACACGATCCATTTCACGTTTACCGGAACCGCCGGACAAAGCTTTGGCGCTTTTAATACCAAAGGAGTTACGCTGGAACTGGAAGGAGATGCCAACGACTATTTCGGCAAAGGCTTAAGTGGCGCCAAACTGATCATCTATCCTTCCAAGCAAGCTTTATTTGTACCAGAAGAAAATATCATCATCGGCAACGTAGCCTTCTATGGCGCAACTGCCGGAGAAGCGTATATCCGCGGTAAAGCAGGTGAACGTTTTGCCGTAAGAAATTCCGGCGCCAGTGTAGTGGTAGAAGGCGTGGGCGATCATGGTTGCGAATACATGACCGGCGGAACGGCTGTGATCCTCGGCAGCACAGGCAGAAATTTTGCAGCAGGCATGAGTGGTGGTATCGCGTTTGTATATGATGTGAACGGCGAATTTGATCAGCTCTGTAACAAAGAGATGGTAGATCTTGATCCGCTCGACCAGGCCGATGCACAACTATTACAGGATATGATTACCCGACATTTCGCGTATACCGCGAGCAGTGTTGCCAAATTTGTTTTGGGCGATTTTGAGAACCAGCTGAAGAATTTCGTGAAAGTATTTCCGAGAGATTATAAGAAAGCACTGGCGGAGAGAACAGAGAAGTCAAAAGTAAAAAGTCAAAAGTAAAAGTCAAAATCATTACACGAACTGGTCACTAACAACCAGCAAACCAATAAACGATTATCCCAATGGGTAAACCAACCGGATTTATAGAATTTACGAGAGAGCTTCCCGGCAAACGTCCTTCGAAAGAACGTGTTAACGATTACCGGGAGTTTGTTGAAAAATTTCCCGATGAAAAGCTCAACCAGCAATCAGCCCGTTGTATGAACTGCGGTGTTCCGTTTTGCCATAACGGATGTCCGCTGGGTAATATTATTCCCGAATTCAATGATGCCGTTTACCGCAAAAGCTGGGCCGAAGCGTACGATATTTTAAGTGCCACCAATAACTTTCCTGAATTTACCGGAAGGATCTGTCCTGCCCCCTGCGAAAGCGCCTGTGTATTGGGCATCAACCAACCGCCGGTGGCCATCGAAGAAATTGAAAAACATATTATTGAGATCGCTTTTGAGAAAGGATTTGTGAAACCCCGCAAACCCAATCTGCGAACCGGCAAAAAAGCTGCCGTAGTAGGTTCCGGACCCGCTGGACTGGCCGTTGCGGCACAATTGAATTATGCAGGCCATAGCGTTACCGTTTTTGAAAGAGACGATGCACCCGGTGGATTATTACGGTACGGGATTCCTGATTTCAAACTCGAGAAATGGGTAGTGGAAAGAAGGATTGCCCTGATGGAAGAAGAAGGTGTGACTTTCCGTTGTAATGCGAACGTGGGCGTGAATACCAGCATCAATGACCTGCTGCGCGAATTTCAGGTGGTGGTATTGGCGGGCGGTTCTACCATTCCCCGCAACCTGGAAATTCCGGGCAGGGAACTGAAAGGCGTTCACTTTGCGATGGAGTTTTTAAAACAACAGAACAAAAGAGTAAGCAACCGGCCTGTAGAGGGAGAAGATATTTTTGCCACTGCTAAAAATGTAGTGGTGATCGGTGGTGGTGATACCGGCAGCGACTGTGTAGGCACTTCCAACCGCCAGGGTGCCGCTTCGGTTACCCAGTTTGAGCTCATGCCCAAACCACCGGAAAGCAGAACGATATCCATGCCCTGGCCCACTTACCCTATGACGCTGAAAACCACTTCTTCGCATGAAGAAGGCGCCAACAGATACTGGTCTATTGCCACCAAAGCCTTTATCGGCGACGAAAAAGGAAACCTGAAAGCCTTACAAGTGGTTGACCTGGCCTGGAAAACACCGGAAAGCGGCGGACAGGCCCGGTTTGAGGAAGTTGCCGGCTCAGAAAGAGAAATCCCCTGCGAACTGGCTTTATTGGCCATGGGTTTTGTGCATCCCCAGCATGAAGGTTTATTAAAACAACTGGATATCGACCTGGATGAAAGAGGCAATGTAAAAGCCACGGAACAGTCATACCAGACCAATATCCAGAAGATCTTCACAGCTGGCGATATGCGCCGCGGACAATCACTTGTGGTATGGGCTATCAGTGAAGGAAGGGAATGTGCCCGTAAGGTTGACGAGTACCTGATGGGTGGTTCCGTGCTTGAATCGAAGGATAAGAGCTACTTAGTAAGTATATAATATATTTTAATGTGTTTTAAAATGCCTCCGAATAACGGGGGCATTTTTATTTTATTCAATAAAATGCTCAATAATTAGCGAATAACTAAGAAAATTGATCGTAGCCTACTTTATATATTATTTTAAATAAAATGTTAATAATTTTATCAATTATGTTTTATTTTTTGAGTAATTTAGATTTGTAAATAATTATTATTATTTAATTTAATATTAAGTCTATGTCAAAATCTACCGTCAAGCAATTTGCACCTTTCATTCTTTTATTAGTAGTAGCCGTTGCGGCTTTATTTGTCCCCTCCCTCCCCAACTTTGATGATGGAGGTAAATACAGTGCCGCTGATATCGCCTGGATCATTGTAGCCACCGCCCTGGTTTTCCTGATGACACCGGGTCTGGCTTTTTTCTATGGCGGAATGGTTCACCGTAAGAATGTGATCTCTACCATGATCAAAAGTGTGGTTGCCGCCGGAGTGGTTAGTATTCTCTGGGTATTTGTGGGTTATAGTCTTTGCTTTGGCGAGTCTATCGGGGGATTCATCGGTAATCCCAGCACCCACCTCTTTTTCAAAGGCATCAATTCCGGCGCTCCCTGGAGCCTGGCGCCCAGCATTCCGTTGGCCCTGTTCGCTTTGTTTCAACTGATGTTTGCCATCATTACTCCCGGACTGGTGGTAGGTGCAGTAGCTGAAAGGATCCGTTTCACAGCTTATATTCTGTTTATAGCGCTGTTCAGCTTACTGGTGTACGCTCCTATTGCACACTGGACCTGGCATCCCGAAGGTTTCCTGTTTAAAATGGGTGCCCTCGATTTTGCAGGTGGTACCGTGGTACATATTTCTGCCGGTTGTGCCGCATTGGCTGGTGCGCTGGTATTAAAGCGTCGTAAATCTCACCTGGAACAGCAGGAAATTCCCCCGGCCAATATCCCGTATGTACTGATCGGAACCGGTTTACTCTGGTTTGGCTGGTTTGGTTTTAATGCCGGATCTGCACTGGGTGCCAATGCACTCTCAGTATCTGCTTTCGCCACTACCAATACTGCTGCTGCTGCTGCGGGTCTTTCCTGGATGTTCTTTGATGTGATCCGTGGTAAAAAACCTTCTGTACTCGGTTTCTGTATCGGTGCCGTGGTTGGCCTGGTTGCCATCACCCCTGCTGCCGGTTTTGTAGCCGTGCCACAAAGTATTTTTGTAGGTTTTGTTGCCGCCATCGTTTCTAATCTCGCTGTTTACTATAAAACCAAAACAAGTCTGGACGATACACTGGATGTATTCCCTTGTCATGGTCTGGGTGGTATGGTTGGTATGCTGATGACAGGCATCTTCGCTACCAAATCGGTAAATACGGCCGGAGCAGATGGTCTGTTCTATGGTAATGCCACTTTCTTTTTCACACAGCTGAAAGCATTGGCCATTGTGGTTGGGTACAGTTTTGTAGTGTCTTATGGCATTTTCAAATTCATTGACCTGATCCTTCCTTTACGTGTAACAGAAGAAGAAGAGATCCAGGGTCTGGATGCATCTCAACACAACGAAAAATACGGAAGAACGCCACAACTGGCTTAATTCATCCGGAATAAACTATAGTACCGGTAGCTGTTTCTTCATCAATAAAGTGCCTTTCTACTAACGAAGAACCCTCTGACCAGGGTGTGCACAAAGAAGCTACCGGGTCCCCAAAAAATAAGGTACAGCCATATGATACACCTCTGACCAGGTATATCGGCTGTACCTCTTTGTTAATCATAAAACCCATTGCAATGTTAAAGAAAATTTCAGCAGTATGTATTGTCTTTTTAGGAGTCGTCCCGGCAATCGCACAATCTGATTCCAGTAAAAAATCAACCACTACTTTTACGGGATCCGTGGATGCCTATTACCGGTTTAATTTCAACGATCCCCCTGTTGGCACCAACAACTTCACCAGTTTTACGAATTCAAAAAATTCTTTTGAACTGGGTATGGCTTCCATTAAAGTGGATCACAGTTTTGGCAAAGTGTCTGCCACCGCAGATGTAGGCTTTGGCCGCCGTGCGCAGGAGTTCTCCTACAATGATGTAGGCACCACCTTAACGGCCGTAAAACAGGCTTTTGTCAGTTATGCAGCTTCGGATAAAGTAAAATTCACTTTCGGTAAATGGGCAACTCATTGTGGTTGGGAGCTTCTGGATGCCTATGCAAACAGAAATTATAGCATGGCCTATGGTTTCTCATTTGGCCCTTTCTTTCACACGGGGTTAAAAGCGGATATTTCATTAGGTGGCAAAAGTGCATTGATGCTTGGAATCGCCAATCCTGTGGATTATGTAAGCGCACCAAGTACAAATTCTGCGAAAATGCTGATTGCACAGTTTAGTACAGCTTCTAAAAACGACAAATTGAAAGCTTATTTAAATTTTCACGGCGGAACCGATGTGGCGCAATTTAACCTGGTGGTATCAGGCGTTATATCCGACAAATGGAGTATGGCCTACGACGGAAGCCTTAATTCAAGCAAGATAGTAACCACCAACTCGAGCTGGAAAAGCCATGCGCTTTACCTGAACTACGACCCGGCCAAAACATTCGGCCTTACCCTTCGTGCGGATTATTTCGATGATAGAAAACTGTCGCCATTACTGAGCGGTGCTAAAAAAATGTTCGCTACTACCTTATCGGGCAATGTAAAACTGGATAACCTCACCATTATTCCGGAATTACGTTTAGACAGTGGCAGCGGTGCCGCTTTTGTAAAAGGAAACGGAACTGCTACCAAGAGCACCGCCAGCTTTATACTGGCCGCCGTTTACAGGTTCTAATGACTGTTTTATACACTATACATGAAAGAAAAGCAAAGAGATACCCACCCGGGTGTCTCTTTTGTTTACAGGCAGCGGCAGCATTGTTTTATTTCCTAAGTTCGGGGGATGAAACGGATCCTGCGCTTTCTGCAATACATCTATTGTGTGTATGCCTTACTCACGTTCATACTGGTGATGCTGCTGGTCTTTCCCTTTGTGATCCTGTCGTTGTTCTTTGGAAAGATCAGGGGTGGTAATATGATCTACCGCTTATGCCATATCTGGGCCTATACCTGGTACTGCCTGATCGGCGTGAAACACAAGGAGATCTATGAACACCCGCACGATACCAGCCGGCAGTATATTTTCGTGGCCAATCATATCTCGTACATGGATATCCCCCCACTGGTGCTGGCCGTACACCAGCCCATGCGTGCCCTGGGGAAATATGAAATGGTAAAAGTGCCTGTTTTCGGGTGGATCTACCGCGCAGCGGTGATACTGGTGAACCGGAAAAATGCAGACACCCGCGCCAAAAGTGTACGTGCTTTAAAATCGGCTTTGAAACATCATATCTCCATTTTTATTTTTCCAGAAGGCACTTTCAATGAAAATGAAAAACATCCGTTGAAACATTTCTATGATGGCGCTTTCCGGATCGCCATTGAAACGCAAACACCCATCAAACCCCTGTTGCTGGTAGATACGCTGGACCGTTTACATTTCCGAAGTCTTTTCGAACTTACTCCGGGCATTAACCGGGTAGTGTACCTTGAAGAAGTGCCGGTATCGGGCCTGACCATCAAAGACATCCCCTACCTGAAACAACAGGTATTTGATGCGATGGATGCCGGCCTGCGCAGGTATCGTAACTATCCAGCTGCTTAAAGCGTATTTTTGATCAAATTCTACGGTTTGTTTGTTGAAGTAATCATACCACTCGCTTTACCTAAAAACTATACCTGGGCCGTTCCCGAACAATGGCAGGCTGGTATACAGCCCGGTATACGCGTGGAAGTGATCTTTGGCCGGAACAAACGATATGCCGGCATTGTCAAAAAAATACTGACCGAAAAACCGGAAGCTTTTCAGCCAAAAGATATCAGTAATGTGCTGGATACAGAACCGCTGATTCACCCGCATCAACTGGCTTTATGGGAATGGATGGCCCAATACTATATGTGCAGTGAAGGAGAAGTGATGCAGGCCGCAATTCCCGCCAACCTCAAACTTTCGAGCGAAAGCATACTGGTGTGGAACGAAGAAAGAAGTTACGACTTCAGCGATCTCTCCGATGCAGAGTTCCTGGTAGCAGAGGCACTGGAGATCAAAAAAGAACTCAGGCTTACAGAAGTGCAGCAATTACTGGATGTATCCAATGTATACCCGGTGATCAAAAAACTGATCGAGAAAAGTGTTTGTTATGTATGGGAGGAACTGAAGGAAAAGTACAAGACAAAAACAGAAACCTATATCACCCTCGATCCTGTTTACCAGCAGGAAGAAAAACTGGCCGACCTGCTGAATAACTGGAGCAAAGCGCCCAAGCAGATGGAACTGTTATTATCCTATCTGCACTTGCAGAAAACGGCAGGAGAAGTAACCCAGGCGCAGTTATTAAAAAAATCGAACGCCACGACCGCACAACTGAAAGGTCTCTGCGAAAAAGGAATTTTACGGGCCGAAAAAAGAAACACGGACCGCATCCGCAGTTTGCCCAAAGACATCCAGATAGATTTTACGTTATCGGAAGCGCAGGAGAAAGCACTGGGTGAGATCAGGCAGCACTTTACAGACAGATCCGTTTGTTTGTTACATGGGGTAACCGCCAGCGGCAAAACGGAGATCTATACCAAACTGATCGAATCCTATATCCGCGGGGGCAAACAGGTATTGTATATGTTGCCCGAAATAGCCCTCACTTCACAGATCATCCGGAGGCTACAGAAGCATTTTGGGGGATATATCGCCATCTATCATTCCAAATTCAACCCTAACGAGCGGGTAGAGATCTGGAACAAGGTAAAGACCGGAGAAATCAAAGTGGTATTGGGTGCCCGCTCTTCACTCTTCCTGCCTTTCAAAGACCTGGCACTGGTGATCGCTGATGAAGAACACGATGCCTCCTACAAACAACAGGATCCCGCACCACGTTACCATGCCAGGGATGCAGCCATCTATTATGCTTCATTAGCGGATGCCCGTGTACTGCTGGGCAGTGCCACACCCTCTATCGAAAGTTATTACAATTGTGACCAGCAGAAATACGGACTGGTAACGCTGGAAGAAAGATTCGGACAGGTAGAACTGCCGCAGATCAATATCATTGATATCAAACGGGTACCCACCAAAGAAAAAGGCAGGATCGCACTCACGCCTCCGCTACTGGAAGCGATAGCTACTTCTTTGCAACAGCAGAAACAGGTAATCCTTTTCCAGAACCGGCGGGGATACTCTCCTTACCTGCTCTGTACTACCTGTGGCTGGATACCGCATTGCAGCAACTGCGATGTAACATTGACCTATCACAAGATCAAGAATACACTCAGTTGCCACTATTGCGGTACTTCTTACCCGGTTATACAAACCTGCGCCGCCTGCGGCAGTCATGGTTTTACACAAAAGAATTTTGGCACCGAAAAAATAGAGGAACTGGTCACCGAAGCATTCCCCGATGCGCGCATCGCCAGGATGGATTATGATAGTGTGAAAGGAAAGAATGACCACGATGCATTGATCAAATTATTTGAACAGCAGCGGATAGACATATTGGTGGGTACCCAGATGGTAGTAAAAGGTCTCGATTTTGAACACGTGAATCTGGTAGGGGTCATAGATGCAGATGGCATTCTCAACTTCACCGATTTCAGGGTAAATGAACGCGCTTTTCAGCTGATGGAACAGGTAAGCGGCAGGGCCGGCAGAAAAGATGGAAAGGGAACCGTACTGATACAGGTAAGCAACCCCGTGCATCCGGTATTACAATTTGTGCAGGCGCATTCTTTTGCACGCCTCTTTGCCTACGAAATTGCCAATCGCAAACAATTTGCTTATCCGCCTTTTACCCGGCTGATACAGGTTACTTTTAAACACAAGGAAAAACACCTGGCAGAAGAAGCCGCGCATATCATGATGCAGGGATTGAAAAAGGATTTTGGGGCAGAATGTAACGGACCGGCCCAACCGGTGGTAGACCGGGTACGGAACCAATACCTTTGGGAGATCCTCATCAAACTGCCCAAAGATGCCCGGAGGATCCAGTTGTGTAAAAGAGAGATCCTGCAGCAGGCAGTCATTATCCAATCCAATAAAAGATACCGCGGCGTCACCATCCTGCCTGATGTGGATCCCGTGTAAACCAAATGGAGATAAAGCATAACATATCGCTCCGCCCTTTCAATAGTTTTGGCATAGATGTTTCTGCCAGGTACTTTGCCGCTTTTGCGTCCGTAGAGGAACTCTCAGAACTGGTAAACGGCAACCGTATCCAATCAACAGACTCTTTACTGATCCTGGGAGGAGGCAGCAACGTATTACTTACCCGGAACATAGATGGCTGGGTACTGAAGAATGATCTGACAGGTATTGAACTGCTGAAAGAAGACGAGGATCATTATTACATCAAAGCCCAGGCGGGCGAAAACTGGCATGGGTTTGTACAATATTGCATTACCCATCAATATGCGGGTGTAGAGAACCTTAGCCTGATACCGGGCAATGTAGGCGCTTCTCCCATGCAGAATATCGGCGCTTATGGCGTGGAGATCAAAGATGTATTTCATGAACTCCGGGCCTTTGACCTTTGGGAAAAGACCATCCGGCATTTCAGTTTGGAAGACTGTACTTTCGGTTACCGGGAAAGTGTTTTCAAAAACCGGGACAAGGGCAGGTATGTGATCCTGGATGTAACCTACCGGCTCAGCAAAAAACCTGCTTTTCATACCAGCTATGGAGCCATTGCGCAGGAGCTGGAGCGGATGGGCATACAGGAACTCAGTATACAGGCGGTGTCGCAGGCAGTGATCCGGATCCGCAGCAGCAAACTACCCGATCCCAAACAGATCGGCAACGCAGGCAGTTTTTTCAAGAATCCTGTTATCAGTACCGGGCAGTACGACATCCTGCAGGCACAATATCCTGCTATACCCGGTTATATGGCTGGTGAAGGATATACCAAAGTAGCAGCAGGGTGGTTAATAGAACAATGTGGCTGGAAAGGTTACCGCAAGGGAGATGCCGGCTGTTATGAAAAACAGGCACTGGTGCTCGTGAACTATGGGAAAGCCAGCGGACAGGATATCTGGGAGCTGTCCCAATCCATCATTGATTCTGTTAAAGAAAAGTTCGGCATCCAGCTCGAGAGAGAAGTCAATATTATCTAAGCGTAATACGCAAACATATCCACAAAACGAAAGAGGGCCATCAAACGATGGCCCTCTTTGCAGGTTACTACTAATCCAATACGATTAATAATATTTCAATTTCATTTCAACGCGACGGTTCAGGCTGCGGCCTTTGGCTGTTTTGTTATCAGCGATAGGCTTGGAAGAACCAAATCCTTCATGTGTCATACGACCGGCATCAATACCACCTTTGGTGGTCAGGTAGTCGTAAACCGCCTGTGCACGCTTATGACTCAAAGGCTGGTTAACTTTATCGCTACCGGTATTATCGGTATGGCCTTCAATATCCAGTTTCAGGGCTGCATCTTCTTTCAGGATAGCGGCTACATCGTTCAGTGATTTGAAGGATTTAGCCAGCAGTTTGTTGCTTCCGGTGGCAAAGAAAATATTCCTGGCACTGGCGGCTACCTTTTTAACGATCTCTTCTTTGATAACAGGACAACCATTGTTCTCACGAACGCCTGGTACTTCCGGACACTTATCTTCTTCGTCATTGATACCATCTTTATCACGGTCAGGAATCGGGCAACCCTGGTAACGGCCCACACCTGCTACAGCAGGACATTTATCTTCTTCATCGTTGATACCGTCTTTATCCGTATCAGGTACAGGACAACCCTGGTATTTAGCCAGACCTTTTACAGTGGGGCATTTATCATTTTCATCGTTGATGCCATCGCCATCTGTATCAGGGACAGGACAACCGTCGTATTTGGCAGTACCGGCAACAGTTGGACATTTGTCTTTGCTGTCGAGGATACCATCTCCATCCGTATCTTTTTCAACTGGGGGTGGTGGCGGAGGGGCTACTACTACCGGTTCTGCTTTTTTCTCTTTTAGTGGAGAACCGATACCAATAGAATAGGTCAGGTGGTTGGTAGCCAGATTAGAGATCTTGGCGTTGTAACCAAACTGGGTATTAATGAAAGTTCCTTCACCCAGGTTCATTTGCAGACCCATGCCGTAAGGCATATACGCTGCAAAATAAGTACCGGCATACATGGAAGCGCCCAGTCCTACTGTGAAGTACGGAACCAGGAAATGTTTATCTGTTAACAGCTTGAAATTCAGGCTGGCAGATGTTTCCAGTAAGAAACGGGTATTGGTTTGTTGCGAAACACCCGATTTGTAAGAGAACGGATATTTTACGTATGATCCACCCAAAGAACCCATAAAGTCGATATGCTCAGTCAGCCCTTCAAAATACTGAAGACCAAGACCTGGAGACATATCACGCACTTTTGTCCATTGTCCGTTATTCAACACAGATGACAAAGAGCTATGGTCGATCAGATCTGCTGTTCTCATATCTTTCAAAAGAAAGTTAACAGACAGTGTTGGTCTTTTTTTATAGCTGATGGTGGCAGGCTGTGCAAAAGCTGCAGCAGACAAGCCAAGAGCTATCAGGGAAAAGAGGAATTTCTTCATAATACGAGTTTTAGTATGTATGGGGCAAAAATACAGTCAGAAACTGACTTTTGAAAATTATGATAACTTTATATTATACCCAATTAGTTAAGAGTGCCCTTTTTAACCCGCTCTACTTTCACGCGGGTTAAACCGCTTTTCAGGAATCCCAATTTCTGGGCGGCGGCTCTGCTCAGGTCTACTACCCTGCCTTTGGCTTTCATGCGGGCATGCATACGGTCGTTGATCCTTACAACCACCGATCTCCCGTTTTTCAGGTTGGTTACCCGAACCCATGTGTTGAGGGGGAAATGGTTACTGGCTGCGGTCATTTTCTTGTTCCGGAAAATCTCACCGGTAGCCGTTTTGGTTCCGTCCAGGTTGCTGCTATAAAAGCTGGCGATCCCCTGTAAAGGCCCATCTTCTTTTTGCAGGATGGATTCGGCATCGGTACCAGCCCTGTTGGTGCTATCCCTGGCAATGAGGGAAGAATCCACCCGATTGACTACAGAATCGTTGCCGGCCGGCAAACTATCCGGTTGTTCCTTACTTATAGTCGCATTTTTCTGCCAAATAATGGTCTCCACTTTCACTTTGGTTATCCCCCTAGCTATAAAATCCAGCTGTTTCGCAGCTGCCCGGCTAAGGTCTACCACCCGGCCTTTTTTCTTCATCCGGGGGTGCATCCGGTCGTTGATCCTGACCACTACAGACTTACCATTAAAAAGACTCGTCACTTTTACCCAGGTGTTCAGCGGAAAATTATTACTGGCTGCGGTCAGCTTACTATTACGGTACCGCTCCCCGGTAGAGGTCAGGGTTCCGTCCAGGTTACTGCTGTAAAAACTGGCGATACCATTCACCGATTTGCCTTTAATGATATAACCAGGCGTATCAGCTTGTATAGTATCAGAAACAGGTTCTATTTTAACAGAAATTGGAACAGTATCAATATTGTCATTTGATTGATAATTATTTACAACTATTTTCTCTATTTTAACTTTAGCAGAACCAGTTCGCAGAAAGCCCAATTTAGTCACTACTGAACGACTTAACTGGATCACCGGGGCCGATTTCTTTTTGGAAGTTCGGTCATTGATCCTGACCAGGGCCCATTTGTCATTTTTGATATGGGTTACTTTTATCCAGGTTCCCAATGGAAATCGATTGGAGGCCCCGGTGGACTGGTTATTGTAAAAAACCTCTCCGCTGGTGGTTTTGCTGCCATCCGCTTTGCTGCTATAAGTGGCTGCCATTCCGGTAATGGGCTTACCGGTTATCTGGAAGGAATCCGGCACCTGATCTGAAATCGTTTTGAGACTGAGCGTAGAATCAACCTGAGCAAAAGACAGGCTAACACCGATCAGCAGGCAGGAGAATAGAAATATCAGTTTTTGCATCATGAAGATCATTTTAACACCGCATCACAGCTTTTCCCCGTTAGTAAAATAGGGAAAGCTGGCGGATCCAGGCAGTTTTCTTTTATTATTTTTACTACCTATGGTTGCCGCAGGTTGCCAATAACCATGCCAATTTTATCAACTTGATTAATATTAAAATTTATATAAATTATATAATATATTAATAATCAATGAAAATTATCGAATTTACTAAAAACCGGAAGAGGCTGGTAGCAAGCAGATTAAAGCTGCCAGCCACCCTCCTCAGCCTGTTTATTATCTGCCACGGCCCGATACGGGTAAAGGCACAAAACCCCTCTCATACCCGGCAACTGCAAACAGAAACCACTATCCGGATCCATAACCCGGCTAACAAAACTATCACTTTGCTTAACCTGCCAGACAGTCTGCACCGGTTAACTAAGTCAAAAAAGCTGCTATTGATCCTTTTTGCCCTGCCAAACGGGAACAGTATCGAGTGGACCATGGGTAAAACCATGGCCCCCGGAGATGACTGGCATTATGATATCCAGCATATTGCAGCGCAAACCCGGTTTATCCGGGAGGTCATGAAAGACAGGCAAGTGGTGGTAGCTTATATGGCCAATGAACTGAAAAGCTGGCCCGCCTGGAAAAGGCAGCAAGCGGATGGCCCCGGGGAGATCAAACGAATGGTAGACTCTATAGCAGGCATTTTTCACCCATTCCGTACAGAACTGGTATTGAACAGCCATAGCGGAGGAGGCAGTTTCCTGTTTGGCTACCTGGATGCTGTATCCTCTATCCCCCGGGAAGTTAGCCGGATTGCGTTCATTGATAGCGATTACGGTTATGAAGACTCCCTGCACACCCAAAAGCTTACCCAATGGCTGAGCGCCTCCCGCCAGCACCACCTGAACGTGCTGGCTTATAACGACAGTGTAGTAATCTATAATGGCAAACCACTGGTAAGTCCCACCGGTGGCACCTGGTACAGAACCCAGCTGATGCAACAAAAGCTCGCTGCTTCTTTCCGGTTTACCAGAAGTATTGACAGTAGTTTTATTAACTATAGTGCATTATCAAATAGAATTGATATTCACCTGAAAACCAATCAGGAAGGAAAAATATATCATACAGAACAAGTGGCAAGAAATGGATTTATCCATACCATTCTTAGCGGTACCCGGTACGAGAAAAAAGCGGGATACCAGTATTGGGGAGAGCGGGTATATGGAGAATTTATCTGGCCCTGACCAGGGCAGCCTGCACTCTCTTTACGACCGGAATTTATCTGTCTTTTCATCGGCCGTCATATCTCCTTGGCTACGGATCTGGAGTTGTATGCTCGAGATCCATTCCGGACATCCGCGGGATACAAGGTGTTCGTTAACCTGGTTGATCACATCCATCACTTCAGTATAAGTACCTTCCAGCACAGTGGCAAAGGGACCCACTTCATGCCTGATACCCGATTGCTGGATAATAGAAATGGCTTCATCCACCCATTCGTAGGGATGCCTGTCTTGCACCACCGGCAATAACTGTATCGAAGCATTTATGAGGTAACTATGCATAACTTATTGTATTTCATAAACTTCAACTACAGCATCCAGGTTTAGGGCACCGTGTATATGCGGAAACACTTCATTAATAGAACCTGCCAGCTCAAATATCAGGGGCCTTTGCACTTTTGTTTTCTCGATCTTCAGTTTTACCAGTCCGGTCCTACCCTTATAGTATCTCTCCAGAACACCAGCCACCTGCGGTTCAGTACTGCAGTGAATAAACCCCTCGGTAACCAGGGTATCTGAATCGTAATGGCCAAGCCGTTGGGCCTCGGCCCATTGTTCTTTGGTGGTAACGTGGTATATATAGTCTGATTCCATTGTATCTATGTTTAATAACGGATATCCCGTAAGGATTAAAACGGGAAGCGGCAGCAACTTATTGCTTTGAACCGGTTATTGCCCCAATACGGGCTTTAATTTTTGGTTAAGTAAGAGCAGGTCGGCCAGTACCATGGCCGTTACCGCCTCCATCACTACCGGTACGCGAAGGGCGATACAAAGGTCGTGGCGCCCCTTTACTGAGAAGGTTTCCAACGTATTGGTTTCCCAATTCAAGGTAAGCTGCTCTTTAGGAGTAGACGAAGTAGGCTTTATAACTATTCTGTAAATCAATTCATTACCATTTGTAATACCACCTACGATACCACCTGCATGGTTGGTTTTGGTTTTACCGGATGCATCCAGGATGGGATCGTTATGTTCTACCCCGAACATTTTGGCAGCGGCAAAACCGGCACCAAACTCCACCCCTTTTACGGCAGGTATGGCAAATATGGCATGGGCCAGCAAAGACTCCACCGAATCGAAGAAATGTTCTCCCAGTCCAACAGGCAATCCATTTACACGGCATTCTACAATACCGCCGATACTGTCTTTGGCTTCGATGGCCTTATTCAGTCCTTTCTCCTGGTCGGTTTCGCCCCCTATTTCCAGGATGGTTGACTTGACTTCTATTCCCTGCAACAGCTTTTTGGCGATCACACCGGCAGCCACCAGGCAAACCGTTAAACGGCCGCTGAAATGCCCCCCTCCCCTGAAATCCTCGAAACCGCCATATTTGGCATGGGCCGTGAAATCGGCATGTCCGGGGCGGGGTACTTCCCGCTGTTTCTCATAATCACCACTCCGGGTATTCTTGTTTTCGAACAGGATGGTAATGGGTGCACCGGTGGTATGGCCGTTAAAGAGGCCGCTTTTGAAGATGGGCAGGTCGTCTTCTTTCCGGGGCGTGGTTCCTTTCTGGACACCTCCTTTCCGGCGTTCGATATCTTCCAGGAAATCGGCTGTACCCAGGGGCAGGCCCGCAGGACAACCATCCAATACCAGACCTACCGATTCGCCATGCGATTCGCCAAAAATATGTATGCGGAAAATGCGTCCGAAACTGTTCACGGGGGATGGGTTTATTGGTTTACTGGTTTATTCGTTTATTGGTCTACTTGTTTATTGGTCTGCTAACTGTGGCGCCGAGTTGTTGCAGGTGCTCGTAAAAAGCAGGGTAGGATTTGTTGATTGCTTCTGCTTCTTCGATGGTTACCTCACTGCTGGCCTTTAACCCGGCTACGGCGCAGGCCATGGCAATGCGGTGGTCGTGGCGGGAGTGAGTGACCGCTCCTGTTACCCCGGTTCCGCCTTTGATCAGCATCAGGTCGTCCTGCAGGTTAATTTCGATCCCCAATTTAGCAAACTCCTGTTGTAATGTAAGGGCGCGGTTACTTTCTTTATGGGTCAGCCGGTTTACCCCTTCAATTACGGTGGTTCCATCGCAATAAGCGGCCAGGGCTACCAATGGGGGGAACAGGTCAGGGCAATCATTGGCGTTAAAATGAAAGGCTTTCAGGGGCAGTGGACCAATCTCAATCTCATCCGGGCGGATAGACAAGCGGCAGCCGCAATCAGACAAAGCCTGTAAAACAGCTTTATCGGCCTGGGTGGAGTATATATCCAGTCCTTTTACCGTTATCGGCCCCGCAATGGCACCGGCAACGAGCAGAAAAGCGGCACCGCTCCAATCTCCCTCCACGGTATACTGAATGCTGGCATTGGCAGCAGGAACCGTACGGGAACGGCTGAACCGGAACTCTTTGTATTCGTGGTTCTCTACTTCCCAGCCAAAATCTTTCATCACCTGGAGGGTAAGGTCGATATAGGGTTTGCTTTTGAGGTTGTTGACCGTGATGCTGACATCATGGGCACCAGCGGCACCATAAGCCATCAGTAAACCCGTCAGAAACTGGGAACTGAGTGAGCCATCCACTTCAATATTAGCCGGTTGTAGCGGCCCCTGGATCTGCAGCGGTAGTTTGCCGTTATTGGAAACAACGCTTACGCCCAGTTTGGGCAGAATTTCGTCGAAAAAATCCATGGGACGGGTTAGCAGGCTACCTGTTCCGTTCAGGGTAATGGGCTCACTGCTCAAAGCGGCAATGGGGGTGAACATCCGGATACCGAGACCACTTTCGCCACAGTTCACTTCCCTGTTTGCGGGATGAATGCCCCGGGAGCGGATCAGCAGTTCGCCATTGGCTTTTTTTTCGATGGAAGCGCCGAGTTTCTGGATCACATCTATGGCAGCCAAGTCATCGTTACTGTTACCGGGGTTACGCAGGGTGGTTTCGCCCACCGTTAACAAAGCTGCCGCGCAGGCCCTTTGCATGCTGCTTTTACTCGCAGCGGCAACGATGGATCCGGTAAGTTGGGAAGGTTGTATGCTTACGATCATTGTTGGATTGGCGGATGGCGGATTGGCGGATTAGACACCAGTTCCGCTCTTATTTTCCGAATTGTTTAAAAATATCCTGGAGCTGAACAAACAGCAAAGGTTGCACCACGCCTTTTCCGATCTTTTCGAGTAGGATATAGTTGATGCTTACATTGTCTTTCTTTTTGTCCATCAGCAGGATCTTAAAAGCTTTTTTGGTATTGAATTTAGCCAGCGTGGGCAGACCATATTGTTCCAGCACTTTCACCACCAGTTCCGCACCGGTAAAATGCTTCAACTGCTGCGACATGACGGCGGCATAGGTCATGCCGATACTGATGGCCTGTCCATGACTCAGGTCGTACATATTCTCAATGGCATGCCCGAGTGTATGACCGAAATTGAGCAGTTTCCGTTCGCCCTGTTCAAACTCATCTCCTACTACTACTTTAGTTTTGATCAGTACATTCTGTTCGATCAATGCGGATAAGAGCTTGGGGCTTTTCTGAAAATCGCCGAGTTTGTGTTTCTGTAAATGGCGGAACATAACCGCATCTTTGATACAGGCATGTTTGATGATCTCTGCAAATCCGTTCTGCCATTCTGCTTTGGGAAGGGTTTTCAGGAAAGAGACATCAAACAGCAGGAAGGCCGGTTGGCGGATCAATCCCACCATGTTCTTATACACACCCACATCAATCCCGTTTTTGCCACCAATGGCCGCATCTACCATGGCCAGTAAGGAAGTGGGTACCAATCCGAAACGAATGCCCCGCATGTAAATGCCTGCCACATAACCGGTGATATCGGTTACCACACCGCCGCCTACGCCTACCAGCGTGGTTTTGCGGTCGGCACCAAAAGCGATCAGTTGATCGATCACCACGTCTACGGTTTGCTGCACTTTATACTTCTCTCCCGCCTTCAGTACGATCGTATTCCAGCCCTTGAATTTCTTCTTGTGTTTGGCAAAAACATGTTCATCGGTAATGATCACCGCATTTTCTTTCGGTGCCAGTTTCTCAATCTGCGAAAAATCGGCATCGAAATAATAGTTAACAGTGGTGGTGGAGAATGTGAAACTTCTTTTTTTCATGGGATGAGCGAATTAGCGGATGGCGGATTGGCGAATTATTTGATCCGCCAATCCGTTAATCCGTAATGCGTGAATTAAGAATTCATGATCTTGTTCTGGTGGGTGATGCTTTCCATGTGAACCGCATCAAAGTATTTGGTTACAAATTCCTTACTCAGGCCCAGTTTATCGCCTTTGGCGAAAGCCCTTTCCAGAATACTGTTCCAGCGATTGGTTTGCAGGATGGTGATATTGTTATCTTTTTTGTACTGGCCGATATGCTCTGCCACTTTCATCCGCTGGCCCAGGATCTGCATCAGTTCATCATCCAGGTTATTGATTTGCTGGCGCAGTTTTTCGAGTGCCGCATGGTATTCCGGTGAAGCAATGTCTTCTTTTCTCCAGCGGATATTGCCAATCATCTCGCCCAATTGTTCCGGAGTGATCTGCTGTTTGGCATCGCTCCAGGCATTATCCGGATCGATATGGCTTTCCACTATCAGACCGTCAAAGTCGAGATCAATAGCGGTTTGCGCTACTTCCTGTAAAATATCTCTTCTTCCACAAATATGGGAAGGATCGTTGATCAGTAACAACTCCGGGTACCGGCGTTTCATTTCGATGGCGAGGTGCCACATGGGTGCATTCCGGTATTCGGTATTGCCATAGGAACTGAAACCACGGTGTATCAGGCCGATATCTTTGATACCTGCTTTGGCTACACGCTCCATCGCACCGATCCAGAGTTCCAGGTCTGGGTTAATGGGGTTTTTGATCAGCACAGGCACTTCTACGCCTCGTAAAGCATCTGCTACTTCCTGCACGCTGAACGGGTTAACTGTGGTACGGGCACCGATCCAGAGCACATCCACCCCGAAATGCAGGGCATCTTCTACCTGTTTGCCGGTGGCCACTTCTATGGCTACCGGTAATCCGGAAGCTTTTTTAGCTGCCTGTAACCAGGGCAAGCCCTTGGTACCGATCCCTTCAAAACTACCGGGACGGGTACGGGGTTTCCAGATACCTGCACGCAGGATATCCACTTTACCGGTAGCTGCCAGACGCATCGCTGTCTGCATAACCTGCTCTTCCGTTTCGGCGCTGCAGGGACCGGAAATAATTAAGGGACGCTTCTTTAATAATGCCTCCACAGATGTTGCCTGTTCGATTGCTTGTTCCATGTTTGTTGTTGTTACTTTTTATGTTTTTTATTGGTTGATCAGTTAACAGATAAACCCATCTATTGGCCGGCAATCAATCACCAATCAACAGGTTTACCTGTTAACGTCTGATTACCCTTCGCCTCTCCTGGGTTTCTTGGAAAAACCTGCCGGACCGCCACTATCCGCATCATTCATACGGATCCTTCTGCCTTTGTAGCTTTTACCATCCAGTGAACGGATCATCTGCTGTGCGGCTCCCCGATCGATCTCGATCCAGCTGTTCATATCCTTCATATCAATCTTACCCAGTACTTCTTTTTTCAGGTCGCTCATATCCAGGATAAACTGCAGGAAACTGGCCTTAAAGAACCCGTCTTTGGTTCCCAGGTTCACAAACAGCCGGCTATAACCACCACCTCTGGTATATTCCCTGCGACCATCGCCACGACCTTCACTTCTATCGTCTCTTCTCCTGGGTTCGCTCCTGTCGTTGCGGTCCATTTTACTGCGTTCGCGCAGGTTCAGGTCTTCTGCATTCTCATAGTACTTTAAAAAGCGGTCAAACTCCATCGCGGCCACCCGTTTCAATACATCTTCCTTGCTTACTTCGGCAAACTTCTCTGCCAGCATGGGAACATAGGTTTCATAATCGCCATGGCTGATATCGGCCGACAATAATTTATCCATAAAATGGAAGAACTGTTTGCGGCATACATCTTTTCCACTCGGTATGTCCAGCTTGTGAAACTGCGAGTTGTTGATCCGTTCGATCTGCTTGAACTTATACATCTCTTTCGCATGAACGATGGAGATACAGATACCCTGGTTACCGGCGCGGCCGGTACGACCACTTCTGTGTGTGTACACTTCCACATCATCCGGCAATTCGTAGTTGATCACGTGGGTGATACCCGCCACATCAATTCCGCGGGCCGCCACATCGGTTGCGATCAGCAACTGCAGGCTTTTATCGCGGAACTGTCCCATTACACGGTCACGCTGTTGTTGTGTCAGGTCACCATGCAGGGCGTCGATATCATATCCTTCCCTGGTCAGTCTTTCAGAGATCTCCTGCGCATCGATTTTCGTACGGGTAAAAATGATCCCATAGATACCCGGGTTAAAATCGATGATCCTTTTCAGCGTTTCATAACGGTGCTGTGCCGTGGTAACGTAGTACTGGTGATCGATGCTTTTGTTGGTCGTGTTCACCTTACCCACGGTTACTTCTTTGGGATCCTTCATGTACTTCTTGCTCACTTTGCGGATCTCGGGTGGCATGGTAGCACTAAATAACCAGGTACTTTCCCTGGCCGGGGTGTTCTTGAGGATGAATTCGATATCATCCTGGAATCCCATGTTCAGCATTTCATCCGCTTCATCCAGTACCACATACCTGATCTGCTCCAGGTTGATCGCTTTACGCTCGATCAGGTCGATCAAACGACCCGGTGTAGCTACCACAATCTGTACACCCCTTTTCAGGTCGCGGATCTGTAATCCGATAGAAGCACCACCATACACAGCCACTACAGATACCCCAGTCATGTATTTTTTAAAGAGCTCTATTTCTTTCACGATCTGCAGGCAGAGTTCCCTTGTAGGACAAACCACCAGCGCCTGCGGATATTTGGCCGCGGCATCAATAATATGCAGCAAAGGCAGGCCAAAAGCCGCTGTTTTGCCGGTTCCCGTTTGCGCCAGGCCAATAAAGTCCTTAGTGCCACTCAGCAATACGGGGATTGCCTGTTCTTGTATTGCGGTCGGGTTCACATACCCCAACTCATCCGTTGCCTGAATCAATCTAGCATCAATTCCCAACGCTTCAAATGTCGTCATGTAATAAAAAATTTGCTGCAAAGGTACTTTTTATATGCCTCTTTACCCTTTTTTTGTTTGAAACCCAGCAGCAGCGTGGATTTCAGCTTCCGTTGCGTCGCACACTTGTACTTCCTTTCCTCCTCTCGGCTTTTATTAGCGGATTAGAAAATAACTATTTAATACGCATCCATAATCCGTTAATCCGCAATACGCTAATCCGTAATCACTTCAATATTCTCCTGATCCCATTCGCTTTTTCAATCAACTCGGCCAGGTACTCGTAATTCTCCTTCTCCAGGCAGGCTTTGAACTTGCGTAACTGTGCTATGTGTTCATTCAATACATCCAACACATTGTCTTTATTCTGCATAAAGATGGGTACCCACATGGCTGGATTACTCTTGGCCAAACGTACGGTACTCTCAAAACCGCCACTGGCCAGCTCAAAAATGGCATCTTCTTCCCTCTCCTTCTCCAAAACCGTATTGGCCAGGGCAAAAGAAGTGATATGCGAAATATGACTCACATATGCCACATGCACATCGTGCGCTTCCGCATTCATGTATACAATGTGCATACCCAGGAGTCCGTATACTTTTTCTACCAGTTCCACGGCATCCGCATCACTTGCTTCTTTACTACAGATAACGGTCGCTTTTTTCTCAAAAGCATTTTTTACTGCTGCTTCCGGACCACTGTATTCGGTACCCCACATGGGGTGGGTGGCTACAAAACGCCCGCGTTGGGAGCTTTGATCAGCCGCATCGCAGATCGTTTTTTTGGTAGAACCCACATCCATTACTACCTGCTTGTCTACCATTTGTAAGATCAGCGGCAACAAAGCTTCTGCCACGTTGATAGGGGTTGCCAGTATCACCAGCCCGGCTTCCTGAACGGCTGCATGCACTTCCTTTACTTCATCCACCAACCCCAGCTCCAGAGCCTTATTTGCATGTGCAGGATTGGCTTCTACCCCGATCAGTCTGGTGGCAAAACCTTTCTCCCGCAATGTCAAAGCCATGGAACCTCCGATTAAGCCAACCCCGATGATGGTAACTGTCATGGTAATTAAGAATTAACAATTAAAAATTAAAAATTGAAGGCGCATTCCCGTTTGAACTATTTAGAAATTACTACTTGTTAATTCCTAATTTTTAATTCTTGCTATCGCTTCTTCAAATTTTTCTATACTACCACATAAACTCACCCGGATATAACCGTTACCGGCAGAACCAAATATGCCACCGGGGGTGATGAATACATGGGCGTTATACAACACTTCATCGCTGAGCTCGTAACCGTTTTGGTATGTAGCAGGAATCTTTGCCCATACGAATAAACCCACCTGGTCTTTCGAGCACTCACAGTTCAGCAGCTGCAGCAATTCAAATACTTTTTCGCGGCGGGCGGTATAAATGGCATTGATATCATCGTACCAGTCTTTACCAAGGCTCAAAGCTTTGGCTGCCGCCAGCTGTACCGGCAAAAACATACCGCTGTCCATATTACTTTTAAAGCGCAGGATCTCTTCAATTCTTTCTTTGGCAGCGCAGAGCATTCCTACCCGCCAGCCGGCCATATTCTGGCTTTTGCTCAATGAGTTCAGTTCGATCACCACTTCTTTGGCTCCTTCCACGCTGAGCAGACTCATCGGTGTTTCGTTCAGGATAAAGCTGTAAGGATTATCATGACAAACCAGGATATTATGTTTCTTTCCAAATGCCACAATCTTTTCAAACAAAGCCACTGTTGGTAATTGCCCGGTAGGCATATGCGGGTAGTTCACCCATAACAGTTTTACTTTACGCAGATCCATCTGTTCCAATGCCGCAAAATCAGGTTCCCAGTTGTTCTCTTCTTTCATCTCATAAGGCACCGCTTTACCACCGGCCAGTTTTACTGCACTGCTGTATGTAGGGTAACCCGGGTTGGGGATCAACACTTCATCGCCTTCGTTCAGGTAGGTCATACAGATATGCATGATCCCTTCTTTGCTACCGATCAGCGGCAACACTTCTGTATCCGGATTAATGGTAACACCATACCACCTGGCATACCATGCTGCAATGGCGTTTCTTAATACAGGAGAACCTTTGTAACTCTGATAGGCATGCGTATTGGATTTTTCTGCTTCTTCCTGCAGTACTTTTACCACATCGGGATGCGGCGGCAGATCAGGGCTGCCAATACCCAGGTTGATAATATTCTTACCCTGTTTATTCAGTTCCTCTATCTCGCGCAGTTTCTGCGAAAAATAGTATTCGCCGATGCCTTCCAGTCTTGTTGATGTAGTTACTGTCATAATTAACCTTTTACAACTTTTCCTTTTTTGTAAATACCAAATATTTTAACACTGTTTGTCAGCGATTCAATGGAAGTCATTACTGCTTCAAACTGTTTGCGTGAGTCGAATTCCAGATCAGCATAAAAGCCATATTTAAAATTACTTCCTGGTATGGGCATACTCTGCAGTTTACTCAGGTTAATACCTCCTTTTGCGATCCGTGCCAACACCTGTGCCAGTATGCCTTTGGAGTGATTGGTCTGGAAATAAATCGATGCCTTATCTGCATCAGCCACTTCCTGCGCTTCTTTCTCTCTTCGTAATACGAGAAAACGGGTCACATTATTTTTCAGGGTATGGATATTGGGCGCAATGATATCCATATCGTATAATTCTGCCGCCAGTTTACTGGCAATAGCGGCCGCATGTTTGCTGTGTTTCTGGTGAATATGTTTGGCACTGAGTGCGGTATCTTCTGTTTCTACCAGTTTCCAATCCTGTTTTTCGAGGTAATCGAGGCATTGCAGGATGGCCATGGGGTGACTATGTACTTCTTTGATATCTTCCAGTTTCACGCCTTTGTTAACCATGAGGTTCTGGCTGATGGAGAGATACACTTCTCCGATCACTTTCAGGTTGCTTTTCTGCAGCAGGTTGTAATTAGGGAGGATACTTCCGGCAATGGAATTTTCTATCGCCATGATACCACCAGCAGACTGTTTTTTATCAGAGGAGATCCGGACCAGGTCGCGGAAAGTGGCACAGGTAATCACTTCCACCTGTTTGCCAAAAAAAGAACGGGCCGCTACCTGGTGAAAACTTCCTTCGTACCCCTGGATACAGATCCCTGCCGGCTGTGCATCGGCCAGCGTGGCAGTAGCTATTTTTTTATCCTGTTTTACAGTTGTCATATTTTTCCTGTTTCCATTATCCCTGGTATTGCAGAGGGACAAAAAAAATCCCGGCCTTTCGGGCCGGGATCGTATCTTAATTTGTTTTCGCTTTTATGCTTTGGCAAATACTACCCGGCTTCTTTGTGTAAAGAAGTAATAAAAGAAAAAATAGAAAGTATTTGCTGTGTTTTGATTCATTCCGTGTCAAATATAGTCATTGATTGTATTCAATAGCATCATCTCACAAAAAATATTATACTAACAAACCTTAGTTAGAACTGAGATGGGTGCGGGCGTGGTCTGGAGATAGATTGGTTGCTGTAGTGGTGAGGGTGGAAAAGAGTTTATTTTTTAATTTTTAATTTTTAATTGCTAATTGCTAATTTTTATGTCAGGCCGCTTTAGCGTCCCGACATAAAAAAGGCCCTCCGTGGAAACGGAGCGCCCTCTAACGATTGCTTGCCATATGAAAAAAAGTTCGAAAGCTGTTCTGACCGGCAAGCTAAGTCACCTCAAATCTTACACACTTAGCTTTAAAGAATTACTTCTTGGTAGTGTCTGCAGCAGCTTTGGTTGTATCTACAGCAGCAGCGGTAGTGTCAACTGGAGCTGTAACTGAATCAGTTTTTACAGTGTCAGCAGCAGGAGTTTGGTTTTCACCAGAGTTACAGGCAGCGAAAGCGCCCAGGGCCAATACGAATAACAGCTTTTTCATGTTTGTTTGTTTTGTTGTGAGTGAATTTAGTATTAATACCAGTATGTGATAAAAGGTAACCCGGGGTGGCCGAAGTTTTTTAAAAAAATATTTTAGGCCTATTTTGGGTTACTTTTACCCCCTCTACCGTATTAAATGTACAGATAGTGAAAGCCGATACTAACGAACAAGCATTATTGAAGGGACTGGCACTGAACGACTCCAAAGCCATCGAAACCATTTACAAGGATAATTTTTCGATGGTTCAGGCTTTTATTCTGCAGAACAATGGCTCTTACGACGACGCCCGGGATATCTTCCAGGAAGCCATGATCGCCCTGTACGAAAAAGCACAAAGCGAATCATTTGTCTTAACCTGCCAGATCAAAACCTATGTATATTCTATATGCAGGCGTTTATGGTTGAAAAGATTACAACAACTGGGTAGATATTCGAACCGGATCGACAGTATGGAAGAAACGGTTCCGGTGGAAGAAGACCTTGACATACACGAAAAGCGTAATGCCGAGTTTGCCATCATGGACCGGGCCCTGAACAGCCTGGGAGAACCGTGTAAGAGTTTATTGGAAGGGTATTACCTGAAGAAAATGGGTATGCAGGACCTGGCGGCCGAATTTGGTTATACCAATGCCGACAACGCCAAAAACCAGAAATACAAATGTTTGATGCGGTTGAAGAAATTGTTCTTCTCGCAATATAATATCGGAGACTAATATCATGGACGACATTCTACTTTTGGAAGCAATCGAACGTTACCTCCACGGCGACATGGATGCCGCAGAGCGTGACTATTTTGAGACGCTCCGGAAAAATACACCCGAAATAGACCAGATGGTGGTAGAGCATGGCATGTTCCTG
>Ga0255338_1002040_pt1 | contig 33005 bp, 23 predicted proteins | sample MeOH1_35cm_T4_19_FD_203715 | JGI IMG/M metagenome (GOLD analysis project Ga0255338, IMG submission 203715) | Sandy soil microbial communities from University of British Columbia, Vancouver, Canada - MeOH1_35cm_T4_195 | ecosystem: Engineered > Artificial ecosystem > Sand microcosm > Unclassified ... | reverse complement strand
GTCCTCGTTCATCCGCGCGTAGATGTCTCCCACCTTCGGGAGCGCCTCCTGCACGTCCGCCAGCGCGGCGAACCGGAACGGCCGGGCCAACTCCCAGTCCGGCGGCGCCACCGTGAGGCGCGCCTCGCTCCCGGGCCGCAGGTGGACGCGCCAGCTCTTCACCGTCGGCACCAGCGAAGGCCCCAGCTCCACCTCCAGCGGCTCTCCTCCCGCCTCCGCCGACAGCACCGCGTCCGGCATGGCGTTGCGCACCACCAGCGTCCACCACTCGGGCGCGCCGGCCTGGGCCGTGGCCCGCACGTGCAAGACGGGCGCGTTGCCCCACAAAGTCAGCGCGCCGGACTCCAGGCCTCGCACCACCGCCAGCCCCTCCTCCACCACCACCGAGAGACCACTGCCCTCGGCGCGGCCGATCTCCAGATCCTTCAACGCGCGCCCCTCCGCGGGCCGCACACACCCGGCCAGCGGCAGCAACGCCAGCAGCAACCCCAGACGCCTCACGGCTCACCTCCCAGCGTGTACACCGCCGACAGCCGCGCCACGTACGCCGAGCCCGCCTGCACGTCCGCGGACACTCCCCAGCGCTCGCTCAGCAAGACGCGGCCGCGCAGGCCGAAGTGCCCAGGCACCCCCGCCCCCGCCTTCAGGCCCCCGGCGTAGTCATCCTTGCGGTGGTCGTAATAGAGGAGTGCCTCACCGCGCAGCGGCCCCGCGTGCCCCAGGTACACCCCGTAGCCAAAGGTGAAGAGCAGCTGCTGGTGCAGCGCGTCCTCGGAGATGGGGCCGAAGTAGCCGTAGCCCTGGAAGGCCAGGCCCGCGCTCACCTCGGCGAACGAGCCCTCCAGCCGGGGGCTCAGCCGCGCCATGGCGTACCGGCCCCGCAGGCCCAGCTCGGCACTCCCCATGAAGAAGCCCTCGGTGGGGAAGCGGTGGTAGATGACGCCGGCCTCCACATCGAGCGCCGTGCCATCCGCCCCGCCCCTCGCCTGCTCGGGCTCGCCGAGCACCCGGTACGCGCCGCCCAGCCGCAGCCGCATGTTCCCGTCGCCCGGGGACAGCCGCACGGCGCTCTCCAGCCGCACCGAGGTCAGCCGCGCGGTGGCCCCCAGCGCCAGGAAGTGGCGATAGTCGAAGTTCGGATCGCTCACGTGCTGGTAGCCGAAGTCCAGCTCCAGGGGCGGCAGGCGAGGCGCGGCTACACCCGGCGTAAAAGCGGGAGACACCGTGGAGTAGAGGTTGGCCATCGCGGACAGCGAGAAGAGGCCCGCGCCCGCCAGGCACACCGTGTACAGCGGGCCGACGACGCGCCGGGAAGCCCCCGTCAGGGCCAGGGGCGCGCCACCCACAAAGAGCAGCCCCAGCCCCGTCCCCTCCACGGCGAAGAGCCGCCCCGCGGTGCGCGTGTCCCCCGCCGCCAGCGGCCCCAGCCCGTGAAAGAGCAGCCCCGGCACCACCGAGACCACCACCGGGAGCACCCGGAAGGCCGGGCGCGGCTGCGCGAGCTCGGAGGTCTCCAGGAGAGGCGTCCTCGCCAGGGGGCCCTCGGAGGCCATGGGGACCTGCGCCAGCTCGGGGCTCTCCCTTGGCGCATCGGAAGCAACGGGCGCTGCGGCTTGCTCGGAAGGCGCAGCACCTGGCGCCTCCTCCGCCCTCCCCTCCCCTGGCCACCAGGCCAGGATGAACACCAATCCCACCCTCAGCCGCAGGGACCTCCCCGGGTGTGCCATTGCCTCGCCTCGCGTCCTTCTTGGAAAACCTATTGAGGGAGTAAACCCCGGATCAGGTCAACCCCCGGGGAAGGCCGCCCAACTTCCGGATTTCCAAAAAGAATCAAGGTATGCTGCGGTGTAACCCTACCCCCCCTCTGCACCTTGTCGGCACCCGGCCCACAGGAATTCGGCAAATACGTTCTGCTGTCCAAGCTCGCCGCGGGCGGCATGGCAGTGACGTTCCGTGCGCGTCTGACAGGCGCCGCGGGCGTGACCAAGCCGTGCGTCATCAAGCAGATCCTCCCCCACTTCGCGGACGACCAGGACTTCATCGAGATGTTCGTCAGCGAGGCGAGGGTGGCCGCGCAGCTGACGCACGGCAACATCGCCCAGGTCTTCGACTTCGGTGAGGTCAACGGCCAGTACTTCATCGCCCTGGAGTTCGTGCACGGGCAGCCGCTGTCCAAGGTGCTGCGCAAGGCCGCCAAGCAGGGCATGGGCTTCTTCCCCATCCCCCTGGCGCTGCACATCGTCAGCAAGCTGTGCGACGGGCTGGACTACGCGCACCGCTACGCGGGGGACGATGGGCAGCCGATGGGCCTGGTCCACCGCGATGTGTCCCCGGACAACGTCCTCATCTCGTACGAGGGCGAAGTCAAGGTCATCGACTTCGGCATCGCCAAGGCCACCAGCATGGTGGAGCAGAAGACGTCGCCAGGCGTGGTGAAGGGCAAGTACCCGTACTTCTCCCCCGAGCAGGCCCAGGGGCGGCAGGACCTGGACTCGCGCACGGACGTGTACGCCGCGGGCGTGGTGCTCTACGAGGCTGTGTGCGGCAAGCGCCCCTACGAGGGCGAGTTCGTCGCCGTGCTGCCGCGCATCCTCGTCGGCGACTACACCCCTCCCTCCCAGGTGAACCCCGCCATCAGCCCGGAGCTGGAGGACATCATCTCCAAGGCTCTGGCGCTGCACCGGGAGGACCGCTACCAGACGGCCAAGGAGCTCAGCGAGGCGCTGGTGGAGCTGCTCTACCGGGACAACCCGCGCTTCACGCCCTCGATGCTGTCGCAGCTCGTGGCTCACCTGTTCTCCGAGGAGCTGAGCGCCGAGGGCCGCAAGGTGGAGCTGCCGGCCACCTTCGCCGAGCAGCTCTCCACCTGGCAGAACCCGGGGCCCGCCTCTTCTCCTGGCCGCCCACGGCCCCCCTCGGCCGGCGGGGCCCGCCCGTCCAGCAGTGGCAGGCCCGCCAACGCGGGGCGCAGCCCCACGGGGGAGCGCCCGATCAGCAGAGGCACCAAGCCCCCGAGCGATGGCGGCGCGCGTCCGGCCTCGGGCGGCGTCCGGGTGACGACCACGGGCATGCGGAGGTTGCCCACCGGAGGCCCCCGGCGCGCCACCAACCCCGGCGGCCCCATGCGCCGGGTCACCGGCGAGCGCCCCGCCCCTGTCATTCCGGACGAGGTGACGCCCGCCCAGGGCATGCCCTCGCTCGCCATGCCCCTGGATCAGGTGCTCGACGGCAGCACCGCGCCGAGCGGGCCTGCGGAGCCACCTCAGCTCACCCGCCTCGAGGCCCCTGCCACCGCCGTGGCGCCCAAGCGGAGCACCGACCCGGCGGCCGAATTCCGCGCCGCCAAGGCCAAGGCGGAGGCGGAGCGCTCGGCGCGGACCCAGAAGCTGGTGCGCAACATCAGCCTGGGCATCTTCGCGGTGGTGGCCGTCCTGCTCCTCTTCGTGGCGCTGCGCCCCAAGGAGGACGAGTACATCGCCCCCACCACGAAGATCTGGGTCACCTCGAAGCCTGAGGGTGCCACGATCAAGCTCAACAACCACGATGTGGGTAAGACGCCGAAGGAGGTGCACGGCTTCATCATCAACGAGGCCAACACCCTGGTCCTCACCCTGCCCAACTACCTGGCGTGGACCAAGCGCTTCACCCCTGACGGCTATAATGATCCGCCCGTCCACGCAGACCTGAAGCGCGACGTGGAGGAGACACCACCCCCACCTCCCACTCAGCCGGCTGCCACAGTGAACCCGGCCACGAGCGCTACGGACGCGGGCACGGGCACCGCGGCCCATGATGACAAGGAGCTCGACTTCCACGAGCTGGTCTACCCCACGCGGCTGCTGGTGCTGCGCGCGGCGTACAACGCCTTCCCCATCTCCGAGTACGCGCCGGCCACCATCGACCTGAGCCCGGGCGTCTCCTACTCCGTGCGCACCGAGGGAGGCGCGGCGTACACGGAGGATGGCGCCACCTCCAGCACGCTGGCCTACTTGCTGGAGGGGGATCTGCCCGCGGACGAATCCTTCGGGCTGATCAGCAGCACGGCCCGCGTCATCAAGGGCGCCCGGAAGATGCACATCTTCGCCATCGACGAGACCCCGTCGAGCGACAACCGGGGCACCGTCCGCGTCCAGTTCAGCGAGTCCAAGTGGAAGCCGCCGCGCTACCTCACCTTCGACGCGCAGAAGCACGCACTCTGGCTCAAGGCCGAGCACCAGGTATGGCTGCACGGCCTCAACCCGAGGTCCACCTACCTCTTCACCGTGCGCGATGACTTCGCCGAGCTGCGCAAGGACGCCAAGGGGCGCATCCGCCGCGCGCTGTGCATGTCCCGCGACGGGAACCCCACCTCCCGCCCCACCTACCGCATCCTGGAGACGGGCAAGCGCTATTCGCTCGACGACCTGGAGTCGCTGCGCTGCACCTTCCCCGACACGCGCCTGGCCGACAACGAGGGCGCCCTCGAGGTGGATCTCGTGGATGTGACGAACATGACTCGCAAGGAGCGCGAGGAGTACATCCGCAACACCGGCTTCGATCGCTAGCCCGAGCTGGGCGAGCGGACAGCCGGGCCCCAGAGGTGCTCCTCGACCCCCAGCCATGTGCCGCACGCCGCGCGGAGTGTCCACCGCGCCCGATTCCCACTGCGGGTGCGATGCGTACTCTGTGGGCATCGACGGATTTCGCGGGGGAGATGGGGTAAGCCCGCGGAAACTCAGGGGCGGGCGAAAGGATCATGAAAGCCACTCGCATCCTGGGTATGATCCGCGAGCAGGCAGGGCGGCAGGGAGCCGCCGGATCGCCTGCCACACATTGAGGCCGGCACCTCCGAGCAAGCAGGCGCTGGCCAACCGGTTCCTTCCGTAAAGGCCCCGAGGCCGCTGCCTCGGTCCGCTCGACAAGGACGGGAAAGGCACGTGGGCGCGGAGCCGAGGTGGGCACCGGGCCCACGGGTCTTTTCAGGGCAAAAAAAAGCCGCACCCAGGTGAGGAGACCCGAGTGCGGCCCGCGACCCGGCACGGAGGGGTTGGACACCGGGACACGCAACAGCATTGCGAGACCCACGCTAACGGCTGGGTCTGACATCCGCTGCGCGTGGCCGAGGCCGGGCTCGAGACGTTCGCCTCACTCCGAGGGACGAGCGCTGCGGGCGGCCCGCCCGCGCTCGCCGAGCCCACGCCGGGTCCGCCCCACCCCCTGAGCTGCCTCGGGAGGAACCACCCTGGGCGGAGACGGGGCGGGCAGCGGCGCCGTCCCAGCCCCGCTGGCGGGCACCTCCAGGGCTTCGCGGGCCTGCTCGCGGTAGCGCCCGGGTGGCACGCCACGCACGCGGTGGAAGGTGCGGTTGAAGGCGAACTCGGAGGCGTAGCCCACGCGCTCGGCAATGGCGGCCAGGGGCAGCTCGCCGTCTCGCAGCAGGCGCGCGGCCACATCCATCCGCAGACGCGTGAGATAGACGAGCGGGGGCTCTCCCACCAGCTCCCGAAAGCGCCGTGCGAAGGTGGCGCGGGAGCAGGCCACCTCGGCCGCGAGCGACTCCACCGTCCAATCCCGGCGAGGCTCCCCGTGCATCAGCGCCAGCGCTCGGCCCACCTGAGGGTCCCTCACCGCCCCGAGCCACCCGGCGCTGCCCTCGGGCTGCTGCTCGAGCCAGCCGCGGACGATGTGGATGAAGAGCACGTCCACCAGGCGCGCGGTGACCGTTACCGTGCCGGGGCCCGGCTGCGTGTACTCGGCCACCAGGAGCCGGAGCACCGCCTCCACCGGCCCGGACATGACGCCCGAGTCCGCACGGAGGTGGATGAGGGGCGGCAGCAGCGACAGCAACGGGTGGACGCCGTCGTGCTCGAAGCGATAGGCGCCGCACAGGAGCACGGTGGAGGGCCCCTTGCCCTCCAGGCTCAGGCTCATGCCATGGGGGCCCTGGGAGACCTGGCAGCGCGAGAGCATCTTCGGAAAGGGCAGCGGCTGGACGTTGGGCGCGCTGGTGAGGCTGTGCCCCGCGCCGTGCGGCAGCAGGATGACGTCGCCCTGCGCGAGGTGCACGGGCTCACGGCCCTTCATGCGCAGCCAGCACGAGCCCCGCGCGACGATGTGGAGCCCGGCGCGAGAGGCAGGCTCGAAGAGCATGCCCCAGGGCGCTGGAAGCTCGGACCGGGCGAACACCGTGCCCCCGATCTGGGTGGAGGAGAGCACGTCTGCCAGCACATCCATACCGGTGGGTTGCGAGCGCTGCATGGTGAGGCGCACGCTACCACGTGCCTCCTACTCCCAGCGTCCAGGGCCGTCGCGGCTCCTCCCTGATCAGGAGGAAGGAGCCGATGTGGGCGCTCGAGCCTTCTCAGGCTCGGCGGGTGAGCCCTACATGCCAGCGGCCTGCTGCAGGTCGGCCAGGGTGCTCGTGTTGCCGTGGCCGCCCGTCATGGTGGTGACGTCCAGGTTGTAGGTCGTCTTGATGGCCGTGTAGAGCTCCTTGGGGCCATTGCCGAAGCCGCCCTGGCCCGGGTTGAAGAGGTCCGAGGCGAAGGCGATCTTCTCGTTGGGCAGGTAGAACAGCAGCATGTCCGCCGCGTGGGAGTTCGGGAGGTTGTACGCGACGACAGGGTGCGCGGTGTCCTCGAGGCGCAGCGGGCTGCCGATGGCCACCGTGACGACGTTGGCCGCGGTGGGCTTCTTCGCCAGGGCGTCCGGCCGGACGGTGGACGGCGCGCGGAACAGCTCCTGATAGAAGCTGGCGACGGACTCGTGCACCACCACCTTGGTGCCCTGGGCGACGAAGGAGCGCAGGCCGCCCGCGTGGTCGCTGTGGTGGTGGGTGGCCAGCACGTGGGTGATGGGCTTGCCGGGGAACTGCGTCTTGATCCAGGAGATCAGCGCATCACCGCGCTCGGGGTAGAGCGGCGCCTCGAGGACCACGATGCCGTTGGCCTGCTCGACGACAATCGTGTTGTGGGAGTAGCCACGGATGTAGTGCACGCCGGGAGCCAGCTGCGTCGCGGTCGTGGTGAGATCCAGGCCATCCAGCGGGATGCCGAAGGAGGCGAAGACGTCGTGGAACATGTGGTCGGCGGCACCGCGCGCCGCGTCCTCGGCGTTGTAGGGGAGCGGAGTGGTGCCCGCGGGGAACTGGAAGAGCGAGGCCGCCAGGGTGCCGTTGACCGCCACTGCCTTGCGCGTCTCGCTGGCGACCAGGTGCCCATCCACGCCGATGTAGACATTCTTGGGGAAGAGCAGCCCACTCTGCGTCGGCTCCCAGCCCTCATAGAAGACCTCGACGGGGACGTCGCGGTGGAGCGGCTCATTCTCCAGCGTGGCGAGCTTGGAGATCTTCCCCGTCTTCGCGTTCACGTAGAGGGTGATGGGGTGGACGGAGTCGCTCACCACCAGCAGGTTGTGGAGGCTGCCGTCGAGCAGCGCCGCGCCGCCGTCGGTGGCGAGGCTCGGGTTGGCCGCGATGTCCTTGAGGAGGAGGTGCGGGTTGAGGAACCGCTGCTGGCGGCGGATGGCGGCCGTGCGGTCCGAGAGCAGCGGGCCACCGGGCGCGCCGAAGAGGCTCTCGGTGCCATCCAGGAAGCCCTGGTTGCCGTTGACGATCTCCTTGTAGTCCTGCGTGAGGGGGAAGAAGAGCGTCAGGGTGCGCTTGTGGTGGATGGCCAGCTTGTCGCCCGCCACGTCATAGCTGACGACGGTGCCATCGGAGGTGCTGCCCAGGAGGGGCGCGGCGTCCGGACGGAAGCCCTCGCCGGCGGTGTAGCGCATGCCGGAGAGGGTGAGCTCGAAGTTCTGCAGGCCCTGGATGGCGGCCTTGCCGCCGATGCCGGCGAACGCCTTGTCGACGGTGCTGAGCGAGGGATCGACGGTGGCGGAGGTGCCAGGCTCGCCCTGAGGGCCAGGCTCGCCCTGGGGGCCCTTGTCTCCCTCGCAGCCAGCGGCGATGAGGGCGAAGCCAAGGGTGGCGGCGCGCAGGGTGCGCAGCGGAGTCCAGCGGGTGGAGGTCAGCTTTCTCATGGGACAGCTCCCGGGGGTGGTTGATGCGAAACGGGTGACGACAACGGGCCACTGAGTAGCGCTGGAGCCGCCCCGCGGGCCATGCCCGGGAGAATCAATGTTTTGTCCGTTCGTCTCACGCACCTGGGCTTCAGGTGTCCCGCTCACGCATCAGCGCGCCGACGGCGCGGTGCTCGGGGTCCTGCTCCTGAAACGACCGCGGGAGGTACATGGGACACGGACGTGCCCCAAGCCTCCCGCGCCGTCAACCCGGCTCAGATGTCCAGGTTCTGCACGTCCAGCGCGTTCTTCTCGATGAACTCGCGCCGCGGCTCGACCGCCTCGCCCATCAGCAGCGAGAAGATCTCGTCGCTCTCCACCGCGTCCTTGAGCTGCACCTGCAGCAGCGTCCGGGTGGCCGGGTTCATCGTCGTGTCCCAGAGCTGCTCCGGGTTCATCTCGCCCAGACCCTTGTAGCGCTGCAGGCCCAGCCCCTTCTGCGCGTCCTTGCGCACCGCGGCCAGCACCTCCTGCACCGAGTACGCCGTCAGCTCGCCGCCATCCAGCTTCACCGTGTACGGCGGCCGGCCCAGCGACGTGAACGCCTCGCGCAGCCCCACCAGCTCCAGGTACTCCGGGGACGACAGGAACGCGTGGTCCACCACCGTCTCCCGCATGCTCCCGTTGATCTCCGTGTGGAACACCAGCTTCTTCGTGTGGTGCTCCGGATCATCCCGGCGCTCGTGCTTCACGCGGCCCAGCACATCCGGCATCCGCGTGCGGAAGTAGCTGTACATCCGCTCCACCTCCGCCGCCAGCGCCACCTCGTCCGACAGCGTCTCCGCCGCCACCCGCGCCGCCTGCACCAGCGCGTCCACCACCCGCGCGTCCTTCCGCTTGGCCTGCTTCCCCAGCTTCTCCTCGTAGGAGATGACCTTCTCCAGCATGGCCTTCAGCTCGGTGCCGCCCAGCTCCCCGGCCGGCGTCACCACCCGCGAGTGCTCCGAGGCGATCTTCAGCAGGTACTCGTTCAGCGCGCGCTCGTCCTTGACGTACATGTCCTTCTTGTTGCGCGTCACTTTGTAGAGCGGCGGCTGCGCGATGTAGAGGTACCCGCGCTCCAGCAGCTCACGCATCTGCCGGTAGAAGAACGTCAGGAGCAGCGTGCGGATGTGGCTGCCGTCCACGTCGGCGTCCGTCATCAGGATGATGCGGTGGTAGCGCGCCTTGTTCGGGTCGTAGTCCTCCGCGCCAATCCCCGTACCCAGCGCGGTGATGAGCGTGACGATCTCCGCGCTCGTCAGCATCTTCTCGAAGCGCGCCTTCTCCACGTTCAGAATCTTTCCGCGCAGCGGGAGGATGGCCTGGTTGCGCCTATCTCTGCCCTGCTTCGCGGAGCCACCTGCGGAGTCACCCTCGACGATGTAGAGCTCGCTCTCGCTCGGGTCCCGGCTCTGGCAGTCCGCCAGCTTGCCCGGCAGTGAGCCACCGTCCAGGATGCCCTTGCGGCGCACCGTCTCGCGAGCCTTGCGCGCGGCGATGCGGGCCCGGCAGGCGTCGCCAATCTTGGCCACGACCTTCTTGCCGTTGACGGGGTTCTCCTCCAGGTACGTGGCGAGCTGGTCGTTCACCATCTGCTCGACCAGACCCTTGATCTCGCTGTTGCCCAGCTTCGTCTTCGTCTGCCCCTCGAACTGGGGGTTGGGCAGCTTCACGGAGATGACGGCCGCCAGGCCCTCGCGCGCGTCCTCGCCCGTGGGCGTCTCCTTCAGGTCCTTCCACAGCCCGCTCTTCTCCGCGTAGCTGTTCAGCGTGCGCGTCAGCGCCGCCTTGAAGCCGGACAGGTGGCTGCCACCCTCGTGCGTGTTGATGTTGTTGGCGAAGGTGTAGATGCGCTCGTCGTAGCCATCGTTCCACTGCATGGCCAGCTCCAGCGACACCCCCTCCTTCTCCGCGCGGAAGAAGATGGGCTTGTCGTGCAGCGCCTGCTTCGACTTGTTCAGGTACTCCACGAACGAGACGATGCCGCCTTCGAACTTGAACTCGTGCTCCTTGTTCGTCCGCTCGTCCCGGATGTTGATGCGCAGGCCCGCGTTGAGGAACGCCAGCTCGCGCAGGCGCTGGCTCAGCGTCTCGAAGTCGAAGTCCGCCACCTCCATCACCTGCGGGTCCGGCTTGAACCACACCAGGGTGCCCCGCTTGTCGGTGGTGCCGACCTCCTTCACCTTGCCGTCCGGAATCCCCCGCGAGTAGCTCTGCTCGTACACCTTGCCGTTGCGCTGGATGCGCACCTTGAGCCACTCGGACAGGAAGTTCACGCAGGTGACGCCCACGCCGTGCAGGCCGCCGGAGACCTTGTAGGCGCCGTTGCCGAACTTGCTGCCCGCGTGCAGCTCCGTCAGCACCACGTCCACCGTGTCCTTGTCCTTGAACTTCGGATCCGGGTGCGGACCCACGGGGATTCCACGCCCGTTGTCCTGGACGCTCAGAGAGGCATCCACGTGGATGATGACCTCGATGTCCGAGCAGGCGCCGGCCAGCGCCTCATCCACCGAGTTGTCCACCACCTCGTACACGAGCTTGTGCAGCCCGTACGTCATGGTGTCGCCGATGTACATGCCTGGCCGCTTGCGGACGGCCTCCCGGCCCTCGAGCTTGGTGATGCTCTCGGCCCCATATTCCACGGGCAGCGGCGCCAGCGGAGCGCCGGTAGCGGGGGTCTTTTCCATGCGCGATTTGTCCTTCGAAAAACTGCCTTGGATCAGGGTCCGTGCCTATCACCTCGGGGCACCTCCGACAAGGAGGACAACCATGCGCAAGGCAGCGGAAATATTCAGAAAAGTCGTTCGGTCGCCTACTTGCCAACCCCACCCGGAAGAGCGTGTCCTCCCTCCGCCCTTCAGGCGTCGTGACGGGGCGGTGGGAGCCGCTCCTCCAATGCGGAGAACAGCTCTTCGAAAACAGCTGTGCGGGGAAACAGATGCCTGGGAACGAGCACCCGGCCCTGCTCGTGGAAGAAGAGCCCCAGCACGTCCCCCTTGCGGCCAAGCCTGCGCACGGCGGACAGCTGCGCATAGGGCAACTCCATGGGTTTCGCGTTGCTGAAGGGCCGGGCCACGCGCACGCCCAGGGGCCCCAGGGTGACGCCCCACTCGGGCCGGGGGCGCAGCCGGTGGAAGGCGTAGAGGAAGAGGAACATCAACCCGGCGGAGATGCCGGCGCGGGCCTCCGCGGAGGGCTCGGCCGACTGGCGCGCGGCCGCCATGGCCCAGGCGGTGAGCACCGCGAGCAGGCAGGCCCCCAGGACAAGAGCGAGGCGGGTCGGGCGGGGATTGAAGGCGAAGAAGCGCGAGTCCATAGCGAGCGGGCCCTGAACCTAACCGCCTTGCCTCCGAGCGAGTGGAATTTCCACGCCAGGGTTGTTCTCCAGGAGTCGCACTCGGCCTACCCTGTGCTTCCGTGACGGATGCCGAGCTCGAAGCGCGCCTGCGCGCCAACATCGTGGCCTTCAAGCAGTTCCAGGCCAGCCATGGCTCCCTGCGCAGTCTGACACTCCCGGGCCTCTCGGCGTTCGCCCAACCTGACCACCCCCAGGCAATGAGCCAGCAGCAGGTCTTCTTCCACGAGGCGGAGGCGCTGGAGGCCGCGCTGCCGGCCCTCGAGGACTTCTACCGGAGCCTCGGCGTCCAGCTCTGGCGGGTGTGGGTACCTCCTGGGAGCCCTGTCGGGCCGGCCCTGGAGCGCGCGGGCTACCGCCCCGAGGGCTCGACTCCGGCCATGGGTGTCAGCCTCGAGGACACGCCGCTGGCGCCTCCCGGCATCCCGCTGGAGCAGCTCGCGACGCAGGAGGAGCTCATCCCCCTCAACGCGGAGGCGTTCGGTCCCTCGTCGTCGATCGAGCTCCGCGCCTGGCACGCCCAGCCCTATGCCCACGTGCGCATCCGCGGCGTGCGCGAGGCAGGCCAGCTCGTCGCGGGCGGCATGGCCTTCGACGTGGAGGACACCGCCGGCATCTACCTGGTGGCCACCGCCACCACCGCGCGCAACCGGGGGCTGGCCAGCGAGGTGATGCGCGGCCTGCTCCTCGAAGCGCGCGCCCGGAACCAGCGCGCGGCCGTCCTCCAGTCCACCACCCTGGGCCATGGCGTCTACCGGCGCGTGGGCTTCCGAGACCTGGGAGCGTGGGTGAACTGGGTGCGCCGCCTGGGCTGACTCACGTCATCGCGTGCTGCTGGACCACCTCCAGCAACACATCGAGGTCCACGGGCTTGCGCACCCACCCCCGCGCCCCCAGCTCCTGGAGGTTGGGACGAGCGCTGGCGGAGAAGACGACCACGGGGATCTGCCCGAACCGCGCGTGGCCTCGCACCTCCGCCAGGAAGCCCGCGCCGTCCAGCACCGGCATCATCATGTCCAGCAGCACCAGCCCCGGAAGGGGGTCGCTCCTGGCCAGCACCTCCAGCGCGTGGCGGCCGTTGCTCGCCATGATGACCTCGTAGCCCGCGTCCCGCAGCACGTCCGCGATGGCCTCTCGCAGATCCGCATCGTCATCCACCACCAGCAGCGGTCGAGCCGTCATGGGTGAACCTCCGCCGATTCCAGTGGCAACTCCAGGATGAAGGTAGCACCTCCGCCCGGTCTCACCTGTGCCCAGACGCGCCCGCCGTGGGCCTCCGCCGCGCGCCGCGCGAGGTACAGCCCCAGCCCCAGCCCCCCGTAGGAGCGGGAGGAGACCGCGCGCTCGAAGCGCTCGAAGATGCGCTCGAGCTGGTCCGGCGGAATGCCGATCCCCCGATCCCTCACCTCCACGCGCGCCCTGCCTTCCGTGGGCGCCACCACCACCTCCACGGGAAGCCCGGAGCCGAACTTGAGGGCGTTGTTCAGCAGGCTCGACACCGCCTGGTCCACGCGCAGCCGGTCCCACAGCCCCCAGAGGCCCGGCACGGCCTCGAGCCGCATCTCACACCGGGCCCCCTGCGCCTCCGCGGCGTGCCGCTCCACCACCTCCGCCACCAGCTCCGCCAGGTCGAAGCGCTCTGGCTGGAGCACCATCTGCCCGCTGGCCAGCCGCGTCACGTCCAGCAGCCCCTCCACCAGCGTGCCCAGGCGGCGGGTCTGACGCTGGCACCGCTCCAGGCGCTCGGTGAAGTCCGGCGCGGCGCTCTCCTTGCGCGCGCGTTGGGTCAGCGCGCCCAGCTGCAGCTGCAGTGTGGTGAGCGGGGTGCGCAGCTCGTGGGCAGCCACGGTGAGGAAGTCGTCCCGCAGGCGCACCGCGTCCTGCATCTCCCGGAAGAGGCGCGCGTTCTCCAGCACCAGGGAGACGCGGCGGGCCAGCTCCTGGGCCAGGCCGAGATCCTCCCGCACGAGCTGGCGGGGGCTGCTCGTCGCCAACGTGAGGACGCCGATCGACCCCTGGTGGCCGCGCAGGGGCACATGGAGGATGGAGCGCAGGTTCAGCTCGCGCAGCCTCCGCAGGTGCTCCTCATCCCGGGCGAACTGCTCCTCCCTCCCGGACACCTCGGGGAGGAACTCGGGCTGGCCGGTGCGCAGCACGAAGGCGGGGCCCGTGGAGGCCTCCGGGCTCAGCGGAACGCGCCGGTCCGTCGCGAGCCCCTCCGCCACCTTCACTGGATCCGCATGGGCCAGCGCCGCCATCCGCAGCCCCTGCCCTTCCTCCAGGAAGATGGCGCACCAGTCGGCCACCGCGGGCACCGGCAGCTGGGCCAGCCGCTTCAGCCACTGCTCGAAGTCCAGCGGCGCGGTGAGCACCTCCCCGACGCGGGCCAGCAGCGACCGCTCCAGCTCGGCCCGGGTCCTCGCCCGGCGCGCCTCCGCCTCGCTCAGCTCCCGGGTGATGGCTGCGGCCAGGCGGGTGATCCGATCCTTGGGGAAGTAGTCCCGGGCCCCTGCCCGCATCAGCTCCACCCCATCCGCCTCTCCCACGGTCCCCGAGACGACGATGAAGGGGATGTCCTTGCCCGTCTCCTGGAGCAGCTGGAGCGCCTCGGGAGCACTGAAGAGCGGCAGCCGGTAGTCGGAGATGACGGCGTCCCACTCGCTCTGGCGGAGCGCCTGGCGCATCTCCTCCGCCGTCTCCACGCGGTGCAGCTCGGCCGAGAAGCCCCCGCGCCGCAGCTCGAGCGCCATCAGCTCCATGTCCTCCGGGTCGTCCTCCACCACCATCACCCGGACCGGCTTCATGAGAGGCCTCCCTCGGGCTGCGGATGGTTGAGGCTCAGGCAGTATTCCATGTCGGGGCCCAAGCTGTTGCTCCCCAGCACGCTGGAGCAGTCGCGGCTTTCTGTATTTCTTTCAACAAAGGCCCCGTCATTTCTACAGCCCGGTCTCCGAGGCGCTCCCGCAAGTGGCCGAGAGCCCATCCCCTGCCCAGCCGCAGGACGGAAGGCTGATGCTGGTGGGCAGCCTGGTGCCGGAGGGCTACGGCGCTGCGCTGGCGCAGGTGAGCTCCACCTTGAGCGAGCTGGCCACGCTGCACCGCGAGACGGAGCGCCAGCAGCGCGAGCTCACCCGCCGCGCGGAGGAGCTGCAGCGCCTCAACCGCGACCTGGAGGAGTCCAACCGTGGCGTGCGCAGCCTCCACGCCGCCCTGGACGAGAAGGCCGAGAACCTGCAGCGGGCCTCCGACGTGAAGAGCCGCGAGGTGGCCATCGCCCGCATCCGTGACGCGCTGTCCAAGGCGGGCCTGGGTTCCCGTACGAAGGACAGGCGGGCTTCGGCCATCACCTGGTCAAGCCGGTGAAGCCGGACGAGCTGGACCGGCTGTTGACGAAGCTGTAGGCCCGGAGGCGCTCAGCGCCGCAGCAGCGCCTTGGCCACCAGCCCGAGCAGCTTGACGTAGGAGGCGTCGAGCTGACGCATGCTGCGCAGCAGCCGGCGAATCTCTGGCCGCTCCGTAGGCAGCGAGGGCGCCTCCGACGAGCGGGGGCTGGGAGTGTGGTGTGACAGGCCCAGCAGCTCATCCGCGGAGACGTTCAGCTCGTGGCACAGCCGGAGCAGGGTCTGGACGCTGGGGAGCATCCCGCCGCGCTCGAGGCGGCCGTACACCTCGGTCGCCACTTCGATGCGCTCTGCCACGTCTGCTTGCGTGAGCTCCAGGCGCATCCGGGCGGCACGCGCCGCAGCGCCGATTGTCGATGCGAGTTTTTTATCCATGCTTCCTTGCCCGACCCAAAAGGTGCGGTTGACGGCTTAGGACGTATGGAGGCAGACGGACAGAACTTGCAGGGTAGATCTGCGCGTCTTCACCTGGCAGGTCGCGGATGGCGACAGGATGCCGCACTGCAGCGTCAGCGCCCCACGGACGACCTCCCAGGTCGTCTCCATGATCCCTACGAGATGGGAGAGCCGCGAGGTGCAGGTCCGCGGGCGGAGTTCCGCTCGGAGCAGGAACTCCCTCCGTGCGAGGGGGTCTCGGCACCCAACCCACAGCGGCTGGATGCCGCCTTCACATCCAGCAGGTCTCTTCGGATCGATCAGCCCTTCATCCCATGAAGGTCGCCCATGAGAATCTGACCTGCAGGGTTGCCCAGTCCACGCAGGAAAAAGCCGGATCACCGGGGAACCTGCGGCACCAAACGGATCCATCTTGGGTGGAGCAGCCACGCAGAGCGGGCAGCCAGCCCCCCACGCAGGGCCAGAGTGCCCTAGGCTTGGGGTGATGGTGTTGGCACTCAGGCGTCGCAGTCTGCTCACGAAGCTGTACATCGCCATGGGCGTGGTGGCGCTGCCGCTGCTCCTGTTGCAGCCGCTGTACATCCTCCCCGCGATCCGGGCCCAGCTCAGCGATGACCGGGAGCGGGCCCTGCGGCAGGTGGTGGAGACAGCCTACGGCGTGCTGGAGGCGAACGAGGCGCGCGTACGCGCGGGCGAGCTGACAACGGACCAGGCCCAAGCCGAGGCCTCGCGGCTGCTGCAGCAGCTCCGCTACGGCGGTGTCGAGTACTTCTGGGTGAGTGATCTGTCGACCCGGCTGGTGATGCACCCGCACCTGCCAGCCATGCTGGGCAAGGACCTGACGGGGTACCGGGACGCGTCCGGCAAGGCCGTCTTCGTGGACATCGTCAAGCTGGCGCAGGCGCAGGGAGAGGGCTTCATCTCCTATCTGGCCACGCGCCCGGGAGAGACGACGCCGCTCCCCAAGGAGTCCTACGTGAAGCTCTTCGCTCCGTGGGGTTGGGTGGTGGGCACGGGCGTATACGTGGAGGACCTCGACAAGGAGGTGTCGGAGCTCCAGCAGCGGCTGCTCCTGGCCGTAGGAGTGGCGCTGCTGCTGGCGGTGGTGGTGGGGCTGGCCTTCTCTCGCGCCGTGGTGCGGCCAGTCCGCGAGCTGGCCAGCGCGGCTCACCGGGTGGAGCGGGGAGACCTGAGCGTCACGGTGCCGGTGCACTCCGAGGATGAGGTGGGCCAGCTGGGGCAGGCCTTCAACACCATGGTGCAGGGCGTCCGGGTGATGGTGAAGGGCCTGGCGGACGTGGCGGTCTCCACGGTGGCGGACGCGGACCGCATCCGGCGCTTCGCGGACAACCTCTCCCGGTCCACCCGCGAGCAGTCTGATCAGCTCCAGCAGCTCGCGGAGTCCGTGCAGCAGGTGAGCCGTGGCCTCTCCCAGGACGCCGAGCAGGCGCTGACCGCGGCGGATGCGGCCGCGAGCAATGGGCGCATGGCGGAGGAGGGGGGCCTGGCGGTGCAGGCCGCCTCGCGGAAGATCTCGGAGATCGTCGGCGTGGTGCAGAAGTCAGAGGAGCGGGTGGTGCGGCTGCAGGCCTCTGGCACGGTGGTGGCGCAGATGCTGCAGCTCATCCAGGACGTCTCCAACGAGACGAGCGTCCTGGCGGTCAACACGGCCATCGAGGCGGCCCGGGCGGGCGAGCACGGCAAGGGCTTCGGGGTGGTGGCCAACGAGGTGCGCAAGCTGGCGGACCGCTCGCGTGAGGCGGTAGGGCAGATCGAGCAGCTGCTGAAGAGGAACCAGGAGGACATCTCGATCGCGGCGGGGCTGATGCAGGAGGGCACCTCGAAGGTGGAAGAGGGCATGCAGCTGTCGTCTTCCGCGGCGGAGGCGCTGGCCCGCATCGTCACAGGGGCCCGGGACATCCACACCCGCGTGGGGCAGCTGGCCGTGGACAGCTCCCGGCAGTCCAACTCCGGTGTGCGGATCGCCGATCGCATCCAGTCGATCTCGAACCACTCCCTGGAGGCGGTGACGGGCGTGGAGCAGATCGCCCAGTCGGTGGTGGACCTGCACCGCCAGGCGCAGCAGCTGTGGGCACTGGCGGCGCGCTTCTCCTCCTCGGCTCAGGAAGAGCTCTCGTGAGCCGCCCTCAGGGTGCGCCGTGCCGGGCCGCCAGCTCGCGCCGGTCCACCTTCCCAGCGGCGGTGCGAGGCAGGACGTCCACGAAGCTCACGGACCTGGGCGTCTTGTAGCGAGCCAGGCGCCCCTGGCAGTACGCCAGCAGCGCCTCGGCAGCCAGGGCGGTACCTGGACGCGGGACGACGAGCGCTCGAGGCACCTCGCCCCACTTCGGGTCTGGCACGCCGATGACGGCCACCTCCGCCACGTCCGGGTGCCCGGCGAGCACACTCTCCACCTCGGACGGGTAGATGTTCTCACCGCCGGAGATGATGAGGTCCTTCACGCGGCCGACGATGCGGAAGCAGCCGTCCGCGTCCCGCTCCGCCAGATCGCCGGTATGGAGCCACCCGCCAGCCAGGACCTTGGCGGACTCTTCGGGACGGCGCCAGTAGCCCGCGCACACGTGCGGCCCGCGCAGGAGCAGCTCGCCCACGTCGCCGCCTCCCTCCAGCCGGGCTTCGACATGGAAGAGCGGCACGCCCACCGCTCCCGGCTTGCGCCGCACCTCTCCGGGTGGGAGCCAGAAGTTGTTGGGCCCGGCCTCGGTGAGCCCATAGCCCGTCTTGAAGTCCACGCCGCGGGCGAAGAACCGCTCGAAGACGGGCGAGGGGCATGGCGCTCCGCCGCTGATGAGCAGCTTGAGCCGGGAGAAGTCCACCGTGTCGAAGCGGGGGTGGCGCTGCATCTCGATGAACATGGTGGGCACGCCGAAGACGACGCTCACCGTGCCGCGCTGCACCAGGTCGAACACCTGCTCCACCTCGAAGCCCCGGCACACGACGGAGCCGCCGCCCACGTACACCAGTGGCAGGGTGAAGACGTTGAGGCCTCCGGTGTGGAAGAGCGGCGCGTTGAGCAGCGCCACATCCTCCGCGGTGAGGCCCCAGCTCACCACGGTGTTGGCCGCGTTGGCGGTGATGGAGCCATGGGTCAGGATGGCGGCCTTGGGCAGCCCGGTGCTGCCACCCGTGTAGCAGAGCACCCACGGGTCGCTCGCCTGCAGCTCGATGGGGGGCAGCGGCGTGTCCGGCAGCGCCTCCCGTGTGGAGAAGAGCACGTCGGCCTGGGGCCGCGTGGGAGAGTCCACCAGCGGCACCACGTGGCGCACGCTGCGGGCGTGGGGCCGGACAGCCTCCACCTGCGCCTGGAAGTCGGGACCGTAGACGAGGACGACAGGCTCCGCGTCCGCGAACAGCCCCTTCAGCTCCTCGACACTGAGACGCCAGTTGAGCGGCTGGAGGATGGCGCCCAGCTTCGCGCAGGCGAAGACCAGGTCCAGATACTCCACGCAGTTCATCGCGAGCACCGCGACGCGGTCCCCTCGCCTCACGCCCAGCGTGTCGTGCAGCAGGTGAGCGGTGCGGTTGGCGGTCGCGTTCCACTCGCGATAGGTGATGCGGCGGCCACCGCGGAGGGCATCGATGAGCGCGACGCGGTCGGGCGAGAGCAGGGCGCGCCGCTCCAGCCAGTCATGGACGATGGGCATCATGGCAGGCTCAGATCTTCTCTCCTCGGGCCTTCCAGTATTCGTCACGCATGACGCGCTTGAGCGTCTTGCCCGCGGTGTTGCGAGGGAACTCGTCGCGGATGACCACCTCGCGGACCTGCTGGTAGCGAGCCTCCACGCGGGAGTTGATCCACTGGCGCAGCTCCTCGGCCGTGGCCGCGCCGGGCTGGCGCAGGAGGACCGCGGCCAGGGGAGTCTCTCCCCACTTCTCATCCGGAACGCCGAACACCGCCGCCTCGCGCACCGCCGGGTGCTGGACGATGATCTCCTCGATGTCCCGCGGGTACACGTTCACCCCGCCGGAGATGATGAGATCCTTCATGCGGTCGACCAGGTAGAGGAAGCCGTCCTCGTCCGCGTAGCCCATGTCGCCGGTGTGCAGCCAGCCGTCCACGATGGCCTGCGCGGTGAGGTCCGGGCGCTTGTAGTAGCCGGGCATGAGCATGGGGCCGCGCCCCACGATCTCCCCCACCTCGCCGGGCGGCAGATCCCGGCCGTTCTCGCCCACGATGCGCATCTCGAAGAAGGCTGGCGGCGTCCCCACGGAGGTGGGCTTGCGCGCGTACTGCGTCTTGTCGAGCACGGTCATAAAGCCCTCGGTCAGCCCGTAGAGCTCGGTGAAGACGCCCGGCAGCCGGCGGGTGAGCTCCTCGCGGTGCTCCTTGTGGAAGGGAGCCCCCACGGTGCCCAGCATCTCCAGCGCTGGCAGGTTCTGGGCCGTGAAGCCGGGCAGGCCCATCAGAGCGATGATCTGCGAGGGCACCATGTACGTGTGAGTCACCCGCTCCTTCTGGAACGCGCGCAGTGCCAACTCGGGATCGAAGTGGTCCAGCAGGACGTAGGTAGCGCCCAGGTACATCCAGGGCATGAGGGTGAGAAAGGCGCCGTTGAAGACGATGGAGCCCGCGTGCATCACCACGCTCTCGGGCCGCATGCGCCAGTCCGAGGCGAAGAGGGTGCAGTAGGCAGCCCGGATGGCATGGGTGTGGACGATGCCCTTGGGCAGGCCGGTGGTGCCGCTGCTGTAGATGATGTTGTACGGGTCGTCACCGGAGAGCGGGATGGCCGGGGGCTCGCGATCGCTCGCGGCAGAGGTCAGCTCCTCGTACGAGCGATAGCCCGGGACGCCGTGCGCATCCACCAGCACGTAGCGATCCGGCGCCAGAGCAGGCAGCTCGGCGCGCAGGGGATCCAGGTGCTCGACGAAGGCCCGGTTCGTGAAGACCAGGGCGGTGTCCGAGTCATTGAGGAGCGTGGTGATGCCGCGCCCACGCAGCAGGGGGCTCAAGGGAACCACCACCGCGCCGATGCGAGCGGCCGCCCAGTAGAGGTCGAGCAGCTCGAGGGTGTTGGGCAGCAGGGTGGCGATCTTGTCGCCCTTCTGGATGCCCATGGAGAGCAGGGCGTTGGCCAGCCGGTTCACCCGCCGGTGCAGCTCGTGCCAGGTGAGCCGTTGATCCTGGAAGACCACGGCGAGGTGGTCGGGACGGGTGCGGGCGTGCCGCGACAGGAGCGAGCCAATGTGCATGGGGCCTTCACCTCGAAGCGGGGGATGCGAACCTCAACCATTCATCAGACGAGCGGGCCGCCAGCCGTGCGTGCCTCAGGCCGCTGGCCGATCCTGCGAAGCGCTCACTGCGGCCTGGGGCGCCACCACCGCATCATCCGTGAGCCGCTCGCGGAAGGTCTCCGCGGAGAGGTACACCGCGACGAGAGTGATGGCGGCGAGCCCGATGAGATAGCTCGACACGGGCCAGGACTGGCCGTTGTACTGCCTGAGCAGGCCGGTGGCGATGATGGGAGACAGGCCGCCGGCGAACACGGAGGCGATCTGGTACCCGAGCGATGCACCGCTGTAGCGGACGCGGGTGCCGAACAGCTCGGAGAAGAAGCTGGCCTGGGGGCCGTACATGGCCGCGTGGGCGATCATGCCGAGCGAGATGGCCAGCCAGATCAGCCCCACCTCCTTGGTGTCCAGGAGCCAGAAGAAGGGGAAGGCCATCAGGGCAGACGCCAACGCGCCCGCCAGATAGACCGGCCGGCGGCCGAAGCGGTCCGAGGCGGCACCGAACGCGGGGATGGCCACGAGATGGATGGCGCAGGCCACGAGCACGCCATTGAGGATGACGAGGCGAGGCAGCTGGAGCCGCTCGGTGCCGTAGGTGAGGACGAAGGTGGTGATGACGTAGAAGAAGCCGTTCTCCGCCATGCGGGCCCCCATGGCCAGGAAGACCTGCCGGGGGTACCGGCGCAGGGCCTCGAGCGCGGGGATGCCGGGCGCCTGTGCCTCCTGCTTGCGCCGCTCGAAGACGGGGGACTCGGCCACGCTCAGCCGGATGAACACCCCGGTGCCGATGAGCACGGCGCTGAGGAGGAAGGGGATGCGCCAGCCCCACGAGAGGAAGTCCTCATCGGGCATCCGCGAGAAGAGGGAGAACACGAAGTTGGCCACCAGCATGCCCGCGGGGGCGCCCATCTGGGGCCAGCTCCCGTAGAAGCCTCGCCGGTGCGCGGGCGCGTGCTCCACGGCCATCAGCACCGCCCCACCCCACTCCCCGCCCAGGCCGAAGCCCTGCAGCAGCCGCAGGAAGACGAGCAGCGCGGGGGCCCAGGCACCGATGCTCTGATAGGTCGGCAGCAGCCCCACCGCGAAGGTCGCCGCGCCCATGATCATCAGCGTGGCGCTCAGCATGGTCTTCCGGCCGAGCTTGTCCCCGAAGTGGCCGAACACCACGCCGCCCAGCGGACGGGCGACGAAGCCCACGGCGTAGGTGGCGAACGCGGCCATCGTCCCCGTCAGCGGATCGAACGAGGGGAAGAACAGCTTGTTGAACACGAGCGCGGCCGCTGTCCCGTAGAGGAAGAAGTCGTACCACTCGATGGCCGTGCCGATGAAGCTGGCGACGGCCACCTTCATGATGGAGGTGCTCGAGTGCTGCGAAGAGGCCGATACGCCGGCCGAGTGGGGCTCCATGTCCTTCCCTCCGGGTGGAACGTCGTCCCTGCCGTGCGTCCTCCTCTCCCCGCTACAGCACCATGCGCAGGGTGAGGAAGTAGGACGCGTCGATCTCGTCCTCGATGTTGGTCTGCGTCTTCTTGTAGCGAGCGTAGCGTCCGCCGAGCGCCACCTGATCGGTCACCCACCAGGTGCCGCCGATGTTGAGGTACGTCTGCACGGTGTGGGTGACGGGCTCGCTGGCGGGATTCCCCCCCATGGGGGCCACGAAGCTGGGCGAGCGGTCCGACACGCGGGCGAGCTCGAAGCCCACGCCCGAGCGGCCCTTCAGGTTCACGTCCATGCCCGCGGAGAAGGTGTTGGCGCGGAAGCGCGTCTCAAGCAGCGTGTCGCCGAAGCCGGGGGTGCTGTTCGTCACGTCGTTCTGCACCCGCGCGTAGTTGACGAACGGGGTGAAGAGCAGCGGCATGCCCAGGTTGGCCTTCAGCTTCAGCAGCAGGTTGCCGCGCACGTTGTAGCCCTTGATGCGCGGGTCGGTACGCGCGTTGGTCTGGTAGTTCACGTTGAACGACTGGACCATGGTCTTGGCCTCGAACAGCTCGTGCGAGTACGTGAGCGAGGGGCTGACCATCACGAAGTGCAGGTCGTCATCCGGCTGGCCGATGCGGAAGTTACCCAGGGGACGCTCCCACAGGCGGCTGCCGCCGCCGAAGGTGCCACCCACCTGGAAGGAGGAGGAGGTGCTCAGCGGGTTGGCGGCCGTGAGGCTGAAGCCCGCGCGCAGCCCGCGCCACTCGTAGGCCGCCACGACGCCCTGCCCACGGTTGAAGCCGCTGTAGAGCAGCGGGTCGCGCGTGTACTTGTCCGCCAGCAGCACGTCCGCGATGTGGGTGGAGATGAAGTCCACGCTGGCGGGATCCAGGATGATGCCCGCGTCGGCGGTGGCACCCCAGCGCTGCAGGCGGATGTACTGGTCGCGAGCGCTGAAGGAGGCGGTGCCCTCCCAGATACCCGAGCCGTGCGCGCGGAGGTTGCGCTCGAACTCGCTGCGGAAGGACACGTAGGGGCCCAGCTTCCCCTCGACGCCGAAGCGCGTGAGCGCCAGGGTCGTCATGCGGCTCTCGCGGTTCCTGTTGAGCGTCTGGATGAGGTTCTCCACGTGCACCCCACCCGCGATGGCCAGGATGGGCTTGGCGTAGAACGTGTCATCCCCCACCGCGAGGCGCGGGCGGGTGGGTGGCGGGGGCGCGGGCGTCAGCAGCTCCGACTTCCCTGGCCCGACTTCAGTCGCGGTGCTGGCCGGAGCGGCCGGAGCGGCCGTCTGGCCCGAGGCCTCGGCGGGTGCCTCCGTCCCCGAAGAGGTAGCGCTCTCGGCCCCAGCGCCAGCGGGCGCCGCTGAGGTGGATGCCGGAGGGGACTCCGCGGGACCTGCACCCGCGGCCTGCGCCCACGCTGGAGAGGTCCACAGGGCCACCACGCACAACACGAAGAGTCGCTTCATGGAATCGAGCCTGCACATGAGGGGAAGGAGGTCGAGCCGGGCCGCGGCCCTCGCGTGAGGCGAGCGCCGGGCCCTTCTCTTGGGTGGAGCGGAGCGCTACTGCGCCAGGTACTGGAGCGCCAGGCCCATGCCCGCCTCGGAGCGCATGGAGCCGAAGTGGTTGGCGATGAAGCCCTTGTTGAAGTAGCCGCTGGTGTCGTAGTCGTTGAGCGTCGTGAGCTTGTTCGTCACGCAGCCATCCATGTCGATGCGCGAGGCCGACTCGGAGACGTAGAGGTCCTGGTAGTTGGTCCCCTTCTCCTTATCGGTCATGGTGATGGTGTAGTACTTCACGACGTTGCCCTCGCACTGGCCCGTCTTGCCGAAGGCATAGTCGCCATCCGCGCACGGCGTGGCGAACAGATCGCGCGGCCCGTTGAGCGGCTTGTGGAAGTAGGTCTGCACGTAGTTGGAGCGGCTGCCCATCTCGCAGACGATGGTGCCGCGCATCGTCTTGTTGGTGCCGCACAGCGCGGACGGCGGATCGTACGTGGACACGCCGTGGTTGGCGCCCGAGCCGAGGATGACGTGGCTCACGTGCGGGAAGGGGTTGATGGCTTCCGCCTTGCCCTGGCTGTACTCCACGTACATCCGGCGCAGGGCGTCGCGCGCCACGGTGACGCCCAGCGAGTGGGCGATGAGGGCCACCTTGCGGTCCGGGTTGTTCTTCATCACCGCCTTGAGCAGCCCCTGGAGGATGGGGGTGGACCAGCCATGGTCGATGTTGCCCGCGGCGTTCTGCGTGGTGCTGTTGGCCGCCGGGTCGATGCTGGTGACGATGTCCGTGCGGAAGTCCACGGCGATGACGCGGTAGCGCTGCGCGATCAGCTTCTCGGCCAGCTGCTCACGCGCGGTGGCGTCCGGGGTGAACTGGACGTTCTCGAAGGCGGTGGTGGGCTGGGTGCCCGGCGGCAGGAGGAACTTCTCCCAGGTGTGCGGCCGCGTGGAGTTGCCGTGCACCAGGATGATGATGGGCTTGGAGGTGTCCTCGTTGGGCTGGGCGTACTCCTTGGCCGCGCAGGGATAGCCGGGGATGACGGCCTTGTTGCCGTCGATGAAGCCGGTGGCGGCGTTGGGCCCGCCGAACGCCACGGCGCCCGTCCACTTGCCGTCGTTGTTGCCATCCACGTACGGCGTGGTGCCGCCGGTGTTGGCCTTGTCGTAGTAGAGGTTGTCGGAGAAGCAGCCCGGGTGGTTCGTCAGCGGGCGGTAGTGGCCGTCGTAGTCCAGGTAGTTCGCCTGGTTCTGGGTCACGGCCGTGGAGATCTCCGTCATCTCCGTTGCGTCCGTGATGGGCCAGCTGTCGATGTCGATCCCGGCCGCCTTCACCTCGTCGATCTTCTGCTGGATGCGATCGCGGCAGGCGACCACTTCCTCCGGGATGTTGGTGTCAGGTCCGGTCTGCTGGGACTCGCATGCTCCTGCAAGCACGCCGAGGACCGCCGCTACGAACCGCCCGCTCATGCGAAGTGCCGCCATCCGTTGCTCCTTTGCTGTTGTCCGCCACTGGCCACCTACCAAAGAGCTTCCCAGGGGGCCAAATAAAGTTGAAGGGTGATTCACCTTTGCAGTGCGTCATGCGGACAAAGTTGAAGCCTGATTCAGCTTTGCAGTGCGTCATGCGGGGCTCGGGGTGGCGCGCGTCTCGCACCGCGTCATGAATCTCCGTTGAGGCAGCCCGCTTCGCCGTGTGTAAATCCGGTTTTCCGTGAGCTTCGAAGGGATGGTTCCATGAAGCGCCGCAAGCCGAAGCAGCACGTGTCCTTGAGCGAGGTGGCCGCGCTGCACAAGCGCGCCTCGCGGATGAAGAGGCAGGGCGAGGCGCTCGAGTCTCTGGAGCTTTTGGACGAGGCGCTCGAGGCCTGCCCGGCGTACGTCCCCGCGCTGCTGCTGGCCGGGCGGCGGCTGCAGACGAGCGGCGCCCCGGGGCCGGCGGAGGCCCGCGCGGGGATGCACAAGGCGCGCAGATACCTCCAGCAGGCGGTGCTGGCGTCGGACCGCTCCGCCGCGTCGCTGGTGGAGCTGGGCTACTTCCTGTACGCGGTGGAGGGCTCGATGGAGGCGGCCGAGCGCTACCTGCTCGCGGGTGTGGAGAAGTCCCTGACCGTGCTGGAGGACGGGTGGAGCGGGCTCATCGACGTGCTGTACGCCCAGGGGCGGCTGGAGGAGGCGGTGAAGCTGGGCCAGCGCGCGCAGCAACTCCTCCCCGGCTCGGTGCGCATCGCCACCTCGCTCACGCCCGTGCTGGCGGCGCTCGCGGCGCCCAAGCGGGAGCCCGCGCAGCCCCTGGGGCGCCGCAGGTCATTCGAGTAGCGCCTGGGCCTTCGCGCCCTCCGCGCTCTCCTCGTAGTCGAGATCGCGGTGGAACGTCTCCTCGATGCGCGTGAGCGCCAGGAGGGCCAGGCCGAAGCAGATGGCGCCGAAGGTCATCGCCGCGTTCGCGACCGAGATGTGGTCCTTCAGCTCCTTGAACCCGAAGACGACGAGGGCCGCCGAGCCTCTCACGAAGTTGGGCACCGTCGTCGCCACGGTCCCGCGGATGTTGGTCCCGAACTGCTCGGCGGCCATGGTCACGAGCACCGCCCAGTAGCCCACGGTGAGGCCGATGCAGAAGCTCAGGATATAGATGGTCGTGCTCGTGAGCCCCGGGACGAGCCCGTACACCAGCACCAGACCGAACCCCACGATGAGGTTCGCGGCGACCGCCCGCTTGCGGCTCTTGAGCCACTGGCTGACCAGGCCCGCCAGGAGATCTCCCAGCGTCAGGCCGATCGAGCCGTACAGGATGGCGTTGCCGGCCGTCACCGTCCCCTGGACGTTCAGGCCCTTGGTCAGCTCCGGGGCAAACGTGAACAGGACTCCGGTCGTGAAGTAGATGGGCACCCCGATCAGGATGCACCAGATGTACTTGGGGAAGCGTCCTCCCTGCAGCAGCAGCAGGGGGTTGGCCCGGGCGGCGTGGGTCTTCTTGGCGAAGAGCTCGGACTCCGAGACCTTGAAGCGCGCGAAGAGGAGCGCCAGCCCCATCACGCCACCGGTCAGATAGCCCGTCTTCCAGTGCAGGCGCTGGCCGATGAAGGACGCGGCGACGATGCCCAGCATGCCGAGCGTCGCCACGACCGTGGTGCCGAGGCCGCGCTTTTCCTTGGGGAGGGACTCCGCCACCAGGGTGATGGCCGCCCCCAGCTCGCCCGCGAGCCCGACGCCGCCCAGGAAGCGGCAGGCCGCATAGCTCGTCACGTCCCACGCGAAGGCGTTGGCTAGGTTGGAGAACGAGTACAGGAGGATCGATCCGAACATCACCGACAGGCGGCCGCGCTTGTCGGCGAGCACGCCCCAGAGGAGGCCGCCGATCATCATCCCCACCATCTGGCAGTTGTAGATGAAGGCGCCCTGGTTGGTGATCTCCACGTCGGTGAGGCCCAGCTCCTTGAGCGAGGAGACGCGCAGCACGCCAAACAAGGTGATGTCGAAGAGATCGACGAAGTAACCGAGCCCGGCAACGAGCACCGTCAGGGTCAGGACCGAGCGCAGATCACGCAGGAATTTCATGGGGCGTTCGCGGGGAGTTCAGCAGCGGGTTGATATCATCGGCCTGGGGAATCGTCCTAATCAGGGCACCAGCACCAGCTTGCCGACGGTGGTCCCCGACTCGATGGCGCGGTGGGCCTCGGCCACCTGATCGAGCGGAAACCGCGTCACCGGCGGCGCCGTCAGCTTCCCCTCCTCCAACCAGGCGAGCAGGCGCTTCATGGCCTCGGAGAGGATGTCGCGCTGCTCGAACAGGTACGAGAGGTTGAAGGCGAGCACGCTGGTGTTGTCGTTGGTGAGCGTGAGCGGGTTGTAGCGGGGGGTGCGCAGCCAGTCCCAGGCGAGCTTCAGCCAGTTCGGCCGTCCGCCCTGGCGCGGAAGCATGGAGTGGAAGCCATAGATGACGAGCTTCCCGGGCGAGGCGAGGTGCGCGTAGCTCTGCCGGAGGGTGGCGATGCCGTTGGCATCGAGCACGACGTCATACCCTCTGGGCGCGGCCTTCTCCGCCGCACGCCACAGATCCTCCCGGGACTTGTCGATGACGACGTCGGCGCCCATGGCGCGCGCGGTCTCGACCTTGTGCGAGCTGCCGACGACGCCCACCACCCGGCACCCCGCGAGCCGCCCGAGCTGCACGAGCGCGCTCCCCACCCCACCCGCCGCCGAGTGGACGAGGATGTTCGCGCCCGGGTGCGGGTGCGCCAGCTCGAAGAGCGCGAAGTACGCGGTGAGGAACACGGCGGGAAACCCCGCGGCCTGCGCCGTATCCAGCTGGGACGGCAGCGGGAAGAGCTGGTGCCGGGGCACCGCGACGTGGGTGGAGTAGCCGCCGAACAGCGTCACTCCGAACACCTTCGCGCCCTGCGACAGATCCGAGACCCCCTCTCCCACCGCGGTGACGGTGCCCGCGAACTCGAAGCCGGGCGTGATGGGCCAGCCCACGAACTCCTTGGCGGAGGCGTACAGGCCCATGCGGATGACGCAGTCCGCGTAGTTGACGCCGATGGCCTCGGTGGTGACCACCACCTCGCCGGCCTTCGGCATCGGGATGGCCAGAGGCTCGCGGGTGAGCCGCTCGTACCCACCCGGTCGATGGATGACCACCTTTCGCGCCGACATGCGAGGCGCATTATGGCTGATGACGCGCCGCGAAACTGAATCAACCTTCAACTTTTCTCCATGACGCACTGCATAGGTGAATCACCTTTCAACTTTGCGTCCATTTGACTGACTGTGTTCGCCGGAGAAGCCCGTACACTCCGCGGCACGCCTGCTCACTCCGCGAGCGGGCGATCCCCCAACTCTAAGGAGAAACACGATGCGTCTACGCTCTTCCCTGTCTCTGCTGGGCGCGCTGTGCCTCGGCTCACTGTCCGCTGGCTGCGGCGAGGGCACCGAGCCCGCCGAGGTTGTGGCCGAAGTTCCCGCGACGGAGCTGGCCACGCAGGAGCAGGCGGCTGTCTCGACGTCGGGCTTCACCTCGCACTTCCGCCAGTGGCTGACGGCCAACGGCTATGACTCGTACAACCTGGTGCGCACGGATCTGGTCGGCGGCAGCTACGGCGGCAAGGCGAGCAGCACGGACACGGTGGTGAACCAGCCGGTCATCTTCATCCACGGCAACTCGGACAAGGCCATCGGCACGGGCACGGCGGGCCAGTCGGGCTGGAACGCCTCCATCGAGTACATGCTGGCCAACGGCTACAAGACGAGCGAGCTGTACGCGACGACGTGGGGCCCGGCGGACTCCTCGCTGTCGGCGTACCAGTACCACTCGAAGACGTACGTGATGAAGATCCGCAAGCTCATCGAGGCGGTGAAGGCCTACACGGGCGCGGCGAAGGTGGACGTCATCGCGCACTCCATGGGCGTGACGCTGGCGCGCAAGGCCATCCTCGGCGGCTACGCGAACGACTCGCTGGAGGGCGGCCAGTACTACATCGGCCCGTCGCTCACCGCGTCGGTGGACACGTTCGTGGGCATCGCAGGTGCCAACCGGGGCCTGGTGAGCTGCTACCAGACGGGGGGCTCCACGCCCACCTGCGGTGCCACCAACGGCCTGTACCCAGGCTGGTGGAACGGCATTGGTGTCTCGGGCCGCTCGGCGTACCTGGAGAACCTGATGTCCACCAGCAAGTACGAGGGCACCTACCGCTACAGCATCTGGTCCACGGCGGATGAGGTCATCGGCTACGGCGACGTCGTCTACTACGACTACACCTCGCGCATCCCTGGGCAGACGGGCGAGAAGGTGTACTCCGGGTATCCGTACGGCCACTTCGGCTCGAAGGACCTCACGCAGGCCGTGCAGTACAGCATGGTGAAGAACCACGTCGTCCCGTAGCACTCACCCGCGGAGGGGGAGCCAACGCTCCCCTTCCGCGGGGTACCCCCTGCTCCCGCCTCAGGGCGTGCCGGTCGCGGGCGGGACTTCTTGCTTCTGCTCCCCTCCATCGCTGGCCGGGAGCTTCTTCAAGAAAGCGCTCACTGCCTCGTTGTACTCCTGGGGGCAGTCGAGCTGCACCGAGTGGCCGCAGCGCTCCAGCCCCACCAGCTGAGAGCCTCGGATGCCAGCGTGCCCGTACTCCATGATCTCGCGGGCGCGGCCACCGTGCATGAATGGGTTGGGGATGAGCCGGTCGTCCTCGCCGAAGACGATGATCGTCGGCGCCTGGATGTGCCCGAGGCTGTCACGCACGAAGTCGTCGTGGGCCAGCCCATCCACCGTTTGCACGTTGGCGTAGGCGTAGGCGTCGAAGTCCGGCGTGGCGACCACGCGCACGCGCTCCTCGATGAGCCACTCCAGCTCCGGGCGCCAGCGAGCGAAGTTGGACTGCCGCACGCTGCCCCAGATGGCGTACTCGGGCGAGGACTTGATGAGCACGGTGCTGAAGACGCGCTTGAGCCACGCCTTCTCCTTCCAGGAGAACCTCTCGAAGCCGGCGGGCGAGGTGAGCACCAGCGCGCCGGGCTCCTCCGGGTAGCGGATGGCATAGGAGAGCGCCGTCTGCCCGCCCATGGAGTGCCCCACCAGCACGGGCCGCTCCACACCGAGCGTCTGCACCAGCTCGCGCACCGCGTCCGCCATGGCCTCCATGGTGTACGGGAAGGTCCCCGGCTTGTCGGACTTGCCGTAGCCGGGCAGGTCCATCGCGATGACGCGGTAGCCCTGCGCCGCGAAGACGTCGAGCTGGTAGCGCCAGAACTTCAGGTACGAGCCCAGCCCGTGGATGAAGACCAGCGTGCGCTGGCCCTCGGGGTTGAGCTCCACGTAGGCCACCTCGGGCACGGTGGCCATGCCGTAGGCCTGAGCCGTCTTCGGCAGGGGCATGCGCTTGAGCGGCCACGCCTGCCCCTGGGGCGAGGTGTAGGGGAACTCCTGGAAGGGAAGCGGCGGCTCGGCCCGGTACGAGCGGACACAACCCGAGGCGAGCGCGGCGGAGAGCAGCAGGACCGAGGCGGCGCGAGGAGTCGTCATGATCAGAACGCGTACCAGGTGAAGGTGGTGAAGGCCGCGAAGGGGTTGGCGGTGACTCGCTCCGCCCCATCGTAGAAGCTGCCCTTGAACATGTAGCCGGTGTGCAGGCCCACCGTCATGAGGTAGCGGATGTGGTACTTCAGCTCCGCGTTGACCTCGGCGCCGATGAAGCGCCCGCGGCGCACGTCCGGGTCCCAGCGCTGCGGCGCCACGTCGCTGGTGGCCAGGGCCGTCCCCAGCTTCAGGTTCAGCTTGTTGGGGATGAGGTCCATCGCCCCCGTGGCGATGGCCGCGCGCAGGCCATAGCCCTGGTTGGAGATGTCCGTCACCGCGCCCGTGTAGTTGTTGGCCGTGCTGGTGAAGGGGAACAGCAGCAGCGTCTTGTGGTTGAACCACACCGCGCCCGGCAGGCCGTACATGTTGAGGGTGAAGGCGCCCTTGTACTTGCCGTCGCTCAGGTCCTCGTCGCCCGTGGTGTAGATGCCCTCGAGCGTCACCACGTCATTGGGCGTGCGGCCCCAGTTGTAGAGCAGCTCCGCGTTGGCGGACAGGCCGCTGATGCTCACCTCGGAGTTGAGGGCGGTGTCCGGGTTGCTGCTGGTATACTTGCCTCCGTTGTACATGACGAAGCCGGAGGCGCCGAAGCGGCCGGTGCGGAAGTCGAGGTTGTGGTTGAAGTTCGCGCCCAGCCACACCACCGTGCCCGAGGGCCGCTCGATGTTGAAGCGCGGGGTGCCGGTGAAGCTCCCCAGGCCCGTGGAGGACGGGCCGCTCTTCACCAGGCCCTCGAAGGCGAAGGCGTCGCCCTTGGTGTCATCGCGCAGGCCCCAGACCGAGACGCCCACGTTCGTCCCGGGCCGCACCGGGTATGAGTAGTCCCCGGTGACGAGCCAGATGTACTTCAGGCGCGGGTCATCCTCGAGCGCCTTGTCCGCCTGCGCGGTGCCCAGCGGCAGCAGGCTCAGCTTCGCGTTGCCCTTGTAGCTGCTGAAGAGGGACAGGCCCGTCGCGTCGCTGCCGAGGAAGGTCAGCTTGTAGCCCGTGCGGATGATGTCGTTGAGGGGCGTGCGCGTCGGATCGAAGTAGGTGTCGTAGACAGGCTGGGCGCCGATGAGCACCGTCAGCTTGGTGGGGTCGCGGAACGGGTAGAAGGCGACGTTGACGTTCTTCGTCTGGATGTTGACCTGGTCCGCGTTGAAGCCACCGCCCTCGTTGGGCTGGATGGTGTTGGCGGCACGGCCCCAGAGGAAGTCCACCTCGAACTGGGCGCGGAAGCTGGCCAGCCCGTCCACGAACCACGGGCTGTACTCGATGACGGGGATCCACCGCTGCTCGATGTAGTACGCCTTGAGGTCCTCCACGCGCACCGCGCTGCCGGCCAGGTTGCCAATGGGCCCGAGCGCCACACCCTTGAGGCCGCTCGGGTCACCGACCTCGTTGGTGAACGTGGCGCGCGAGAAGAAGTAGTTGATGAGGACGAACTCGCGCGGCTCGGCGTCCTTCTCGCGGTTCTTCTCGTCGTACCACTTGTCGTAGTACGCGCCGGGAACCGTCGTCGGGCTCGCGCTCGCGGAGAGTGAGAGCCCGGCCACCGCCAGGACGAGCGCCGTCGCGCCACCCCGCAGGGCCCTGCCTGCTTCAGCCTTCGACCACCACGTCATAAACCCCTCGGGAATGAGAAGAAGACAGGGCCGCGCGGGTGCGCGGGTGCGCTACTGCGAGGCGGAGACCGAGTAGACCTGGCGCGCGTTGCCGGTGAAGTCCGCGTTGTTGAGCTTCACCGTCTTCGCGCCCACCACGCCCGCCGCGCAGTTGGCGCCCACCGCCTGGTTCTCGAAGAAGAGCTCCAGGGTCAGCGTCTTGCCGTCACCGGCCAGCTTGCCGCGCCCCACCTGCTTGAAGCTCGGGTAGGTGACGCTGATGTCGAAGCAGGCGCCGTTCGACTTCACGTTCTCGATGAGGACGGCCGTCGAGGTGAAGCTCAGCGGGTTGCCGGCCGCCACCGAGTGGTCGCACGTGCCGGTGCTCCCCACCGTGGGAGCATCGCGCAGGGTGCCCAGGGTGCTGGTCACCGCCAGATTGCCGCCCGACACGTTCATCTCCGTCTTCGTGTAGCACTGCGTGGCGCTGCCGTAGTTGGTGTCCTCGTTGAAGCCGTTCGGGTGGCTGGGGATGTTGGCACCCGTCATCAGCAGCTTCTTGCCCTCGAGGTGCGCCTTGATCTTGTCCGCCGTGTCGTATGCCGGCAGCGCCGTCAGGACCGAGTAGACCTGCTGCGAGTTGCCCGTGAAGTCCGCGTTGTTGAGCTTGACGCCCGCCGAGCCCACCGCGCCCGCCGCGCAGGTGGCGCCCACCGCCTGGTTCTCGAAGTAGAGCTCCAGCGTCAGCGTGTTGCCCCCATCGCTCAGCTTGCCGCGCCCCACCTGCTTGAAGCTCGGGTAGGTGACGCTGATGTCGAAGCACTCTCCGTCACCCTGGACGTTCTCGATCAGGACGGCGGTGGAGGTGAAGGTCAGCGGGTTGCCGGCGGCGACTGGCTCGCACTCGCCGGTGCTGCCCACGGTGGCGGCGTTGCGCAGGGTGCCCAGCGTGCTGGTGACCGCGAAGTTGCCCCCCGAGACGGACATATAGACC
>Ga0255338_1002039_pt1 | contig 33010 bp, 29 predicted proteins | sample MeOH1_35cm_T4_19_FD_203715 | JGI IMG/M metagenome (GOLD analysis project Ga0255338, IMG submission 203715) | Sandy soil microbial communities from University of British Columbia, Vancouver, Canada - MeOH1_35cm_T4_195 | ecosystem: Engineered > Artificial ecosystem > Sand microcosm > Unclassified ... | reverse complement strand
AGGCAATGATTACCGGGATATGTCCCTTGAACAACCACCAGCCATCCTGCTGCGAAGCAATGATATCAGAGATCTGCAGGCTTCCCGTTAATACCACTACGGATAAGATGGCCAGTCCGGCAGACAATTCATAACTCACGATCTGCGCACCACTACGCATCGCACCTAACAAAGAATATTTATTATTACTGGCCCAGCCTGCCATCAATATACCGATCACGGAAAGAGAAGAAACCGCAGATACATACAACACACCGATATTGATATCCCAGATCTGAAAATTTTTGGCAAACGCAATCGGCGCCAGCAGCAGCATGGCCACGATCATTACCACAAAGGGTGCAAGGTTGAACAGGAACTTATCCGCCAGATCGGGAGTCAGTCCTTCTTTCATGATCAGTTTCACCGTATCGGCCACTGTCTGAAACATCCCGCCCGGACCTACCCGGTTAGGCCCCAGCCTGATCTGGATATGCGCGGCTACTTTCCTTTCCATCAGTACCAATACCAGTCCCAGCACCGCAAATAAAGAAATGGCCAACAGTATCACAATGGCGCATTCAATCAACAAAGCAACCTGCGGGTTGAATGTGTTGAGCAACCAGTTCTGTACCGTGCCTGTTATGCCTTCTAAACTGAACATCGCTTATAAATTACTTTCGTTTATGATCGTTGTATGGGAATTGTTAATGGTCAATGGTGAATGGTCAATTACCTATTCACCATTGCCCATTGACAATTCACTACTGACTACTCGCCACTCCCTACCTGTCAATATCCGGTATCACCAGGTCCAATGTTCCCATGGTAGCCATCAGGTCTCCGATCTTGCTGCCTCTGGCCATATGATCCAGTGCGGAAAGATTGGAGAATCCGGGTGAGCGGTATTTAATCCGGTACGGCGTGGTTCCTCCCTCACTTACCAGGTACACCCCCAGTTCGCCACGGGCTGTTTCTACTCTTGTATAAAACTCTCCTTTCGGTGGTTTCAGTACCGCTTTTGTTTTGGCCTGGAATTCTCCTTCCGGAATAGCGTCTATCAGTTGTTCGATGATGCGGATGGACTGGTTCATTTCTCTTACCCTTACCATATAGCGGGCAAAGGAATCTCCGGCCGTATCCAGCACTTCATCAAATTCCACTTTATCATATACTTCGTAAGGATAGATCTTCCGTATATCGCAACTTACGCCACTGGCCCTTGCTACCGGTCCGCTGCAGCCGTAAGAGATCGCATCTTCCTTGGATAAAATGCCTACCCCTTTGGTGCGGCTCTGGAAGATTACGTTGTTGGTAACCAGGTCTTCATACTCGGTTACTTTATACTTGAACTGCGTTACAAACGCTTTCACTTTTTGCTGAAAGGAAGGATGGATATCATACATCACACCACCCGGCACCATATAGTTCATGGTTAACCTGGCTCCGCAGGTCTCTTCCATGATATCTGTGATCAGTTCTCTTTCGCGGAATGCATAGAAGAAAGGGGTGAAAGCACCCAGGTCCATGGCCATGGCACCGATCCACAGTTCGTGCGAAGCAATGCGGGTCAATTCATTCATCAATACCCTGATCACTTTGGCTCGTTCAGGTACTTCTATCTGCATGGCTTTCTCCACCGTCATGGCACAGGCCAGGTTATTGATATGGGCTGAGAGATAATCCATCCGGCTGGTTACATAGGTAAACTGCCGGTAGGTAAGGCTCTCCGTCATTTTTTCGATAGAACGGTGGATATAACCCAGGTGCGGTTCGATTTTTTTGATGGTTTCGCCGTCGAGAGTGATCACGAGATGCAACACACCATGCGTAGCAGGGTGCTGTGGCCCCATATTAATCACCAGTTCGCCTTCAGGACCGTCTGCTGTGGTATCTTTTATCACATCTGTTTGCGTATACATGCCCGGCTACAGTTTTATCATATTAATTGGATCCTCAAAATCTTTCCGCAAAGGGAATCCTTCAAAATCATCTGTCAGTATCAGCCTGCGCAGATCCGGATGTTTCAGGAAGATCACACCGAATAACTCGAACACTTCCCGCTCATGAAATTCTGCCGTACGCCAGATATCGCATACGGTTTCAATTTCGGGTGCGGTCCTGTCCAGCTTGGCTTTTACCACGATATTATGCCTGTGTGTGGTGGAGGAAAGATGGTACACCATGGTAAAATGTGTTTTCCAGTCAACACAGGTTAGACAAAACAAATAATCAAAGTGCATCTCCGGCTGGCGCAGTCCCTGAGCCAGTGTTTTCCATTTGACCGGTTCTACAAGTATATTCAGCCACTCCCCGGTTTCATCAAAACTGACGGTGGGTTCCAGGGCGAGGATCTGTTCTTTGAGTGCTTCGTTCGTCATACAATTTCTTTATACTAGGCTTTTGATTGCTCGCGGATCTGTTCGCGGGTCAACCCACTTTTTATCTTTTCCTGCAAACTGATCATGGCATGCAGCAGGGCTTCCGGCCTGGGCGGACATCCAGGAATATACACATCTACCGGTATGATATGATCAGCTCCTTTTACCACGGAATAGGTATTGTAAAAGAAAGGGCCCCCACTGATGGCGCAGGCACCCATGGCAATAACGTATTTGGGATCGGGGATCTGGTCGTACAAACGTTTTAGAACAGGTCCCATTTTATTGACGATGGTTCCGGCAATGATGATCAGATCGGCCTGCCTTGGGGAGGCGCGCGCTACTTCAAATCCAAAGCGGGAAAAATCGTATTTGGCTGATGCGGTTGACATCATTTCGATACCACAGCAACTCGTAGCAAAAGTGAGGGGCCATAAGGAGTTGGAGCGAGCCCAGTTGATCAGGCCATCAAAACTGCTGACAATGATACCGCCGCCTGCTGTGGGAACAATTTCTCCCGGGAATGCTGCCTGTTCCTGTTTTGTTTCGGTTAACTCCATTTCAATGCTCCTTTTTTATGTGCATATAAAAAGCCCATGAACAATATAAATATGAAGATGAAAATCTCTACCAAAGCGATGATCCCTATTTTCTTTACTACCACGGCCCAGGGATAGAGGAAAACCAGTTCCACATCAAAAATGAGGAATAACAGGGCAAACAGGTAATAACCTACATGAAACTGGTGCCAGGGAGAAGTTTGTGTGGGAATTCCACATTCGTAAGGTTGGCCTTTCTGTGGATTGGTACTTTTCTTCAGGAGAAACTTTCCAACCAGGATGCCGCCGGCAGAGAAGAGGATGGCTGCCAGACCCAAAGCGATCAAAGAAATGGCTCCCATATGCAAATGCGGGTGTGAATTTTATACCCATCCCAAATTACGGAATTTCATATCAAAAAAATGATGTAGGCAAAGAATTGCAGCGCTTATTTCAAAAAAAACAGAAATAGCAGGAAATCATCGGAAAACCTTTCTTTCCAACAAATGACTTTCATCATTTTTCTGACATTCTGCGGATAATTTGCAGAATGATTTCTGTTTCTTGGCGCGTGTCGGCCAGCAGCCCGGCAATGTTTTTTTCATCGAATGTGGTCAGAGAATCTATCTGTTTTGCAAGTACTGAAAGCAACCCCAGCCCCGCGGTTAATGCAGTGCCTTTTAATTTATGTCCCCCGCTTTTGAGTGCCCGCAGATCCTGCTGTCTGAAATTCTCTTCGAGTTCAACAATCGATTTCTGGATCTCTATTTCAATTGAAGACAAAAACACCTGTAGCATGACATCATCGGCGCCTACAATATCACGGAGCTTGTTCAGGTCAATATGTTCCGCTGTGGCTTGGACAACATTATCCGGCGTTTCTGCTACGGAAGGATCATGTGTAATAGCCCATTTATTAAAGACGACCCTAACCGTATCTTCAATGATCGGCTTCGCAATAAAATCATTCATCCCGGCCTCTATACAGATTTCTCTTTCTCCTTTTACATTACCCGCCGTTACCGCGATAATAGGTACCTCCTGGCCGTTTTCCAATAACCGTATTTTACGGGTAGCTTCATACCCATTCATTTCTGGCATCTGGATATCCATGAAAATGAAATCAGGCATCTGCCGCTTACAAATACGCAATGCCACTTTCCCATTTTCCGCTTCTATGATCTCTGCATTAGGTGCAATGCGCTGGATAATGGTTCTGGCCAGTAACATATTCACGGCCCCATCTTCTGCAATCATGATCCGCAGGGCATTCAGGTTGGCCACAGGTAAATTGGCTGCCGGCGCCACTTCCTCTCCTTCTTTCTGCAAACCCAACCTTGATAAAGCCGTGTACAAATCCTGCATTTTAATCGGTTTTACCAGGCGAAGCGATACCTGCAGGTCCTGGCATTTGCGAACCAGGCTTTCGTCATCCGAAGAACTGGACAGGAGAATAATCGGCTGCTCATCGGCCGTTGCATAAAAATTCTTCCGGATCTTCTGGATGGTTTCCAACCCATCCATGATTGGCATATTATAATCCGTAAGGATCACATCATATTTTTTTCCGGTTCCCAGTAGTTGCAGGGCCTCAATACCATTCTGGGCCAGATCGGCCTGGATATTCTGCAGGAGGAGCATCTGCGTAACAATCGTTCGGTTGTTTTCATTATCATCCACAATCAGTACTTTTTTGATGGAAGAGATATTCTCCCAACGCAGGGGTTGCCCCTGTTCCGCTGTCAGTTGCAGGTCAAAGTAAAAACTGCTTCCTTTTCCGGGACTGCTCTTCAACTGCAACTGGCTTCCCATCAGCGCCAGCAGACGGTTGGAGATTGTGAGTCCCAAACCGGTTCCGCCATATCGTTTGGTAACCGTTCCATCTTCCTGCGAAAAGGCCTGGAAAATTTTTTGCTGTTTATCTTCCCGGATCCCGATTCCGGTATCACGCACTTCAAAACGGATCAGGATCTCTTTGTCTGATACGGTGTCCAATAATTCAATTTTCAATTCAATCTCTCCCTGCTCGGTAAATTTTGATGCATTACTAAGCAGGTTGATCAGGATCTGTTTTAAACGAACCGCATCGGTCCAGATAAATCTTGGCAATTCGGTAGAAATATTCAGCAGCATTTCCAGGCGTTTTTTCTTTACCTGGAAGCTGATCATATCTGCCGCCTGACTGGCAATTTCATAGAGATCACATTTCTCTATCTCCAGTTCCAGTTTACCGGCTTCGATCTTGGAAAAATCAAGAATATCATTGATGATACTCAGCAGGGTATTGGCCGACTGGTTAACGATAGACAGGTACTGCTGCTGGGTTTCATCCAGTCTTGTTTTCAGGATCAGGTCGGTAAAGCCGATCACGCCATTCAGTGGGGTACGGATCTCATGGCTCATACTGGCCAGGAATTCAGATTTGGCCAGGCTGGCCATTTCAGCCGTTTTTTTAGCCGCTTTCAGTTCATCCCTTTGCAAACAGATCTCTGTGATATCCTGTGTAAACATCATGATACCACCGATGGAACCATCAAAAAGATACCAGGGCCTTACTTCCCACCGCAGGTACTGATCGTGCTGCCATCCCGGCGGACGCCAGACATCTTCTTCGTTTTTTTCGATTGCGCCTGCAAGGCAACGGGTATGTATGTCTTTCCATTGCTGCGAAATATTAGGGAATACCTCGTAATGGGATAACCCAATAATATTTCTTCCCACCAGTTGGTACTCCTCCATCCAACGGTTGCTGATGGCGATATAGCGTACATCCCTGTCGAACATGGCCACAGCGGCGGGCGCATTCTCTACAAAAGCAGAAAGCCTGGCTTTTTCAATGATCAGTTCCCGCTCAATCTTCTTCAGCTCAGAAATATCCTGGATAACCGAGTACACACGCTCTTCTCCGCTTTCATCCGTAAACCTGATCCCATTCAACAGTACCGGAATGGCATGCCCGTCTTTGTGCAGATATACTTTTTCATAGGGACCATACCGGCCGGTTTCTGTGAGCGACCGGCGATGTTTGATCTCATCTTCATCGTATTTGGCAGGCGTTACATCATGATGACTGAGTTGCCTGCATTCCGCTTCCGTATAACCGATCATGTTATACAATGCCAGGTTACCGCCTATGAACTGGCCATCCGCATGGCGGTTGATGGCAATGCCAACCGGGGAATTATCAAAGAAAGCCCGGTATTTTGCTTCGTTGATCTGGAGTGCCAGTTTGATCTTTTTCTGTTCATCAATATCCTGAAAAGCGCCAAAGATCCTTTTACATTTTCCATGCAACATTTCCGTTTCGCCCAATGCCCGCACCCATCGTTCATTGCCTTTGGCAGTGATGATTTGTAGTTCAATATCCCAGGAGCCTCCCTGTTGCATTGCTTTTGATACAGTTTCTTCGATTATCCGTCTGCTTTCGCCTTCTTTGTAGAAATGAATAGCGGTAGCAAGATCCGGTACAAAATCTTCCGGCACTTCATGGATCTGACAGGTAACCGGCGACCAGAATACTTTATTTTTTTCGGGTATGATCTCCCAGGCGCCTATACGGGCCGCCTGGTTGGTCTTTTCCAGGATCTCTTTTGTTCGCTGCAGGTCTTTTTCGAGGCGTAACCTGTCTGATATATCAACCGAATTACCAATCACATACAAATCTCCATCCCCATCTCTTTCCACGGTATTGTTGTACAGCCATACGCGTACTGAACCGTTTTTATGCAGGGTGGTCATCAAACCCTTTGATCTTCCGGTGGATCTGATTTCTTCCAAATAAGCTTCAATCGCAGGATGATGAGTCTGTGGAACAATATCAAAAAGTGTTTTCTCGATCAGTTCTGCGGGCGTATAGCCCAACAGATCTGCACCCGCGGCATTGATACTGATGAATCCTCCATTCATATCATGGGTACACATCAATCCCTGGGAGTTCTCGAAGAAAGACCTGAACTTACTTTCACTGGCCCGCACTTCCTGCTCCTTCATTTTTTCAGAAGTAACATCGCGGCCGATAGCAAAAAGATAACCGCTCTGGAGTTCGGGGGTAGCTACCCATTGGATCATTTTATACGAACCATCTCTGGCGCGGAAGCGGTTGATAAAATTGATCGTTAACTCACCCGATGCCAGTTTACTGATCTCTTTTCCTGTACTTGCTATATCATCCGGGTGGATGAATTCAAAAAAACTACTGCTGAGAAAAATAGCTTCCTGCCAACCCAATACTTTTTCAAAAGCTGGGTTGATCCTTTTAAAAAATCCATCTGTTGATGCCACACCGATCATGTCATTAGACATGGTAAAAAGCTTATCAAAATTTTCCAGTTCTTCCCGCTGGCGTTTTTCCGTGATCAGCGACATAACTTCCTTGGCCAGCAAGGCCAGCGATTCCTGCTGTGTCACACTTAGTTTTCTCGGGATACGGTCGATCACGCACAGGGTTCCCAAAGCAAAACCCTTGTTATCGATTAGGGGGTAACCGGCATAAAACCGGATATGGGGCTCGCCGGTAACCAATGGGTTGTTCTTAAAAAGCTCGTCACAGGCAGCATCTTCTACTTCAAAAAGGGAAGGCTGTAAAATCGCATACCGGCAAAAGGCCTGTTCGCGGGGTGTTTGGGTAACGGAAAGGCCCTGTCTGGATTTGAACCATTGCCTGTCTTCATCAATTAAGGTAACCAGCGAAATGGGTACTTCGCAGATCAGCGAAGCCAGTTTGGTAAGACGATCATAAGCCTCTTCACCAAGGGTATCCAGTATATGATACGCTTTTAACGCCTCAAGTCTCGCAGTTTCATTTAAAGGCAGGATATTGTCTTGCATTATCTGAATATCAATAGGATTTACTTGGTTTTATTATCCTATTTTGCCGATGGCATAGCAGGACAATGGATTCTAAAACAAGATACAGAATTATTGAAAACAGATGCCTCAAAATACTGGAAATATCGGCTTTTATGGCTACTACAGGCCCTTCCCCCACCCGTTGATTCTGCCAAACCAAACAATTTGCGTAGCTTACCTTGCTGTTGGATGCAAAAACAGTTTTTGGGGAGCATTCCCGTCCATTAATCCTATTATTTTGAAACAAGGCAATTTTGACTATATCAACAAACACAAAAGCCGGAGTTCTGCAGACCCCAAACAACGGATTACCTATAGTTTTCATAACAAAGAGTATACCATTATCGGCCAGGTAGAAGAAGAAGGCAACCTGATCTGCATTTACGAATATCGTGGCCAGTATATCGGAACCGAATTCCTGATCTCTTTCTCTAAAAATTCTGTTTCTTACCGGTTGATCAGTGTAGACGAAACCGGCAATGCACCGGCTCAATAACAGTCAGAAAATTCATGCCTTAGAAACAGGCTGTATTTTTTTCACGTACGCAGCATTCTCCCGGAACATTTGCAAACCGGCAGCAGTAGACAGATAAGGCAGATGGAGCCTGCGATGATTCTGTATGCTGATCCGTAGCAGGATATGCCAATGCCGGATAATTTCTTTCCAGGCAAAAAACACAGAATGCCTGGGATCGTACATATGGGTGGGTTCGCTGCCCGCTCCGTTTAACTCTATGATAGAAAAATGTTTTCCTTCCTTCAGCTCTTCCCAGTTCCGGTAGCGGATATCCAACCTGCCAAAATAAAAACCCGGCACCTGTTGGCAGATCTCATCGATCATGGAAACCAGTTTCGCATCAACCCGATCACTGTAATCCAGGAATAAAGCGCCGCGGGCATGGTTACCGTACGGAACCAATATTTTTTTTTCGTCGGCCGGCACTACTTCAGACAACAATTCCGGCAGGGTTTGTTCCAGCATAGGCAACTGTAATATATAACGGGGATTACGCTGCAGCAGTTCTCTGGTTGGTGTTTTTCCATCACCCGTTACTGTCAGAAATTCCTTTTTCACGATACCGGAAATATCACCCGTTGTTTCCTCAGGATACCGATAATAAAAGATCCCGATCTCATTTTCGTAAGACACATATTCCTGCACCAGGAAATCAACCAGGCTGTCCTGTGCATAAAGAACTGCTTCTTTCTCGTTTGCCAGTTTGGATACAGCCAGTCCGCGCATACCAATATCCGGTTTCGCTATCAATGGAAAAACAAAACCGGCCGCTCTGATCTGTGTAACAAGTTCCTGAACAGGCGCACCAACGCTAAATAGTAATGTTCGGGGATAATAGGGCTCAGGTAGCAGGTCATAGATACCTTTTTTACTTTCCATCAGAAAACCGCCATTTTTAATTGTTGGATTAGCCGTATTGAAGAAGAAAAAAGAACGGGCCCGCACGCAGAGAACAAACCAATAGAGATAAATAGGTCCGTAGAGCATAGTAAACGACCAGTACTCCCAGTGCAGCCATTTGATCAAAAAAGGAGCATTCAATAATTTTCTCATCAGCAGATTTCGTTACGAAGAAACAGATTGTAAAGCAAAAGGTAGCAGGGATTGATCGGTATTGTCTGCCAAGAGATCAAAATAAGTCATCTTACCGGCTTTCGGACGCATTTCCATACTGGTAATACTTACCGTAAGCATCCTGTTATCACGGTTCATCCGGATATCATTAACAGGATCACCATCGCCGGCGAAACGATGAAAAAGCAGAATGTCATCCATTGACGGGATGGGATACTGTTTCAACCATTCCGCAAACCAGTATTTACGTTTGGCGATAATGGCCGGCTCGTACAAGGTTACGGAAGACCAGATACGCGGCTGATCCCGCGGCAACACGCGGGTATGTGCACGGGAACCATCCCAGCAACATTCATAAAGATTTGCCTGCGATAGTAACACAATTGTAAAAGGCTGTATCTGGTGCAGACCAATGGTAAGAAAACGATCCAATGGACGCTCCGCCGATAAGATATCTAAAAACACAAGCCCCCGGCTTTTACGGTACGGCGGGGTTTCAACATGTTTTATGAAACCACCATTTAACAGTACAGCAGCATGCCCGTCTTCATTCATGCCTATCCAGCTGCCACCGGCATCTCCGTCTTTCGGAAAAAGCAGTTTTTTTCCATTGACCACAGCAGTTTGTGGTGGCACTGCAGGCTGACGGATATTTTTTTCATCCCGGTTGGAGGTGATATGATAGCCGTTATTCACAGGCAGAAAACTTACTGTGCACATAAGGCCCTGTATTTGAGTGTGGAAGACGCTACCCCGAAACCTTCGGGCAGAACCAGATCCGACAGTTCTGTTACAGCTACCCGGATCAGCGCCATATGATGTACCGTATGCTCCAGGTTATACAGCAGTTCCCGGTAATAATTGGTCGAAATCGTAATAGCAGTGGCTGAAGAAGCATCTCCTGAAAATTCGAGTAAGAGGGAAGTATCTGCTTTCTCTATCCGGCTATATAAGTTTTGCAACAACGCAACCGCCATCGTTTTATCCGTTTCGATCTGTACATCTCGTTTCCGGTTCTCATAATTCACCACACCCTGGGTATAACCATTTTCCAGGCAAAAAAACAGTTCGATCACATGCCGCACATGCTGACCGATGGTAGCACCAGACAATCGCTGACTTCTCTGCGTATATTGTGATGAAGATATATTTACCAATGCATCCTGTAACTGAACGAATACATGACCGATCGCTTCCTGTATAAGCATAACAAAATCAATTTTGTACTTGTATAAGTGAACCGGTGCAAGCGCATCACTACGCTGCTAATGCCGGATTAAATTACTATTTGTTCCAGATATTTATTCAGCTACCCCCAACTATTTTCTCAACAAAAAAAATAAGGGCGTACCCGGTTGTTTGCGGTACAGCAGCATCAATAACAGGCAGGCAATAAAAACCACACAGGCATACATAAAAAGCAGGCCGCCATCACCCATTACCGCAATACCTAAGCGGGTGAGATGCGAAAAAAGTGCACCAGCCATCAAACCCATTCCCAGCAAAGCACCCCAGGCCGTGGTACGAGGATACAAGATCAATACCGATGCCAGTAACTCCATTACACCAATACCGATCCGTCCCCATGGTTCCATGTGAAGGGTGGTGAATATATAGACCGACTCTTCAGAAGCGGTAAATTTAAAATAGAGTGTCTGCAACATGAGAGCAGCAGCCAGTAAACGAAATACCCAGACAAGTACAGTTACACTATTTTTCATACTAATCAATTAAAAGATCAATGATACAGGCGTTGCCAGTTGGCATCTGCCTGTTTTTTCAGATTCGTTTCATTTTTGTTCCAGTCATTCAGTGTATTATTAAAAAACTTATTATAGAACAGGTACAGCTGATGGTCAATGATTTTAAATGTACCGGGATCTACGGTTACTTTTTCGCCCTTGGCACCCATAGCGTAAGCACACCAGCCGCCGTATGCCGGTTCGTAGCCTGCCGGTGTACGCCTGAAACTTTCTTTGTTCTCCGGGGTGGAGAAATAATAGACAATTCCGTCATACTGTACGGCCAGTTCTTTTTTTCCTTTTACTGCTTTGTGCTGTGTAAAATAAGCAACGGGGTCGTAACCCTGGATAGCGACGCCTTTTTCCAGGTTACCGTTTTTTTTACGCAAGACTGCCTCCTGGGCCTTCAGGCCGGATGCCAGGAACAGAACAGGTACGAGAGAGAGCAACAATCGGTTCATGGTTTGCAGATTTTAATAATGACTGTGTTATACCGGAATGAAGACGAGCCGTCCGGGGATTCCTTACCGGGCCTGGTAAATTTTTATTTCCCGGTATCATGGCCATGAACCTGTAAGGAAAGGGCTGGTACTGCGTCTATGTCGGGGTAATTAATTTTTTCTCTGACAAAAACCATTGTATGCAAAAGCTTTTTGTTTTGTTATGTCTCCTGTTCAGCGTGGTTGCTACTGCACAAAATAGTCCTAAAGGGTTGGCCCTCAACGAGCAAGCCCCTGATTTCCGCTCGGTAGATCAATCCGGGAAAACAATTTCTCTCAGTAGTGAATTAAAGAAAGGTTCCGTTGTATTGGTTTTTTACCGGGGCCAATGGTGTCCCTATTGCAATAAGGCACTGAAGCAACTGGAAGATTCCCTGTCCTTCATCAAAGCAAAAGGTGCATCTGTTATTACCATCACACCGGAAAAACCGGTTTATATCTCCCAAACCATCCAAAAAACAAAAGCCAGTTATCCCATCCTGCATGATGAGGGATTGTTTATCATGAGAAAATACGATGTGGCATTTCAGGTTGATGAAAAGACCATTGAAGCCTATAAAAAATACGGCATCCAGTTTAATGAGGTGAATGGCGAAGCGAATGGAGCGAATTTACCGGTGCCAGCCGTGTATGTGATCAACAAACAGGGTAAGATCGTGTACCGTTATTTCGACAAGGATTACCGGAAACGTTCCTCTGTGAGGGAGATCCTGGAACATTTATGATCTCAGCTGTTACCGACCACCCGGCGGTGGAAATTGATCTGGCCCAGGTGGTAATTGAGATGCGCCAATGTATGTACCAGGTAATAACCGGTGGTCATGGTATAATCAAATACTTTTTCGGGATATTCCGTTTCCATCGTTGCTGCGGAAAGCGAGCGAATGGTTTTGGTAACGATAGCCGCCGTATGGTCCAGGGCAAGCAACATATCGGCTCTCGGAATATGTTTGCTGCTGAACTCAAGAGGGCGGCTCCGCACATAATCACTGCCACCCAGCACCGCCCCGATATAATGCTGCAGATTACCCAGCAGATGCAGGCATAAGTTACCACCGGAATTAGAAGTGCCCGGAGCTGTTTGCCATAACAGCTTTTCATTTGTATACAAACTGATCTCGGCTTTCAGTTTCAGGATATCGCGTTCGTAGAGTTGGGCGAGGTTTTCTGTGAGCATGATTGATTTTTACGCGTTATTATACACTTTATACACCGACTCACGCAAAGGCGCCCCGGCATCAGACACAATAAATTCGAGTATGGCCGCCAGGGCTTCCGGTTTTACCCAAATATCGGGATTTACATCCGGCATGGATGTTCGGTTCAATGCTGTATCCAGTGTAGAAGGGGCCACCACCGTTGCGGTCACATTTTTTCCTTTGGCTTCTTCGTTCATATAGTTGGCCAGTGTAAACAGGAGAGATTTACTCAACCCGTATGCTACCAGGTTTTTCCCGGCCGCAGGCTCCAATGCAGGGCGGGCGCCAATAAATACCAGTCTGCCCTGCCCCTTTGCCAACATGTGCTGAAACAAGGGCCGTGCTACATGATAGGCAGTTTTAAAATTCAGTGATACCTGCTGGTCAATGGCGGCAGCAGAAGTATCCGCCACCGACCCCATCGCAAATCCACCCACCAGCAGTAAAGCGGCATCGATGGTATGGTATCGGGCGATCACATCTGCCACAAAATTTCCCGTGGCTGTCTCATCCGCCAGATCAACCACTTGCACATCCAGCTGTGGTGCAGTTGCCATTTCTGCCCGCATGGTTTCATTGGCAACGGTAGCGATAACCCGGTATTGTTTATCAAGAAAAAAACGGGTAACAGCCGAACCGAGGTTACCATTGGCTCCGGTGATGATAACAGTTTTCATGAATAAAAAGATTATACAATGAACGGATCAGGAAAGGGTAAATTACTCATTTTTCAGGAAGAACCCGTTTTGTTAAGAACTAGTTAACGGCTGTATCGGCTTAAAATTCCACCCAGGAGGAGAAAAATAAAACGGTTCTTTGTACTTTGAAACTATTTTTGAAAGACAATTTTACGCGGATGAAACAGGTTTCTTTACGCCTACTGGCTTTGTTGTTCACTGTACTGCTGGCACAGACAGGAAAAACACAACAGATCGATTCCATGATGGCGGTATACGCAGAACAGTACCCCACTGAAAAAATACATATCCATTTCGACAAAAGTATCTACAACAAGGAAGAGACCATCTTTTACAAGATCTATCTTTTATCCGGCACCGAACTGAGCAGCCTGAGCAAGAACATGTATGTAGAGTGGTATGATACCACGGGTAAAATGATCAAACAAACAGTGGCGCCGCTGTTTCAGTCAACCGCCAAGGGCTCATTTGAATTACCTGCCGATTATACCGGCAATTTTATCCGCATCAAAGCTTTTACCCGCTGGATGCTGAACGATGATCCGGCTTTCCGGTACGAAAAAGATATCACACTGAATATCAGTACCGCCGCTACTCACAGAAAACAGGTAATGTATAAAACCAAGGTAGACATCTTTCCGGAAGGTGGTTTCCTCGTTAGTGGACTAACCACCCGTATCGCATTCAAAGCCACCAACCAGTTTGGCAACCCGGTTTATGTAAAAGGGGTATTGGTGAATGATAAAAACAAAGTACTGGATACCATCAAGGCCCGGCACGATGGTATGGGCAGCTTTTTTTTACTGCCTGCACCACAGGAGAATTACAAAGTCAACTGGACAGATGAGTATGGCAAAACAGGCAGTACGCCTGTACCCGTTACCAAAACACAAGGCGCCAGGCTCACCATTAGAACCACCAATGAAAAAGCATTGGTACAGGTGGAAAGAACCGCTGTAGTGCCCGAAAATTTTAAAAGGATGAACCTGCTGGTTCACATGAACCAGGCACTGATGTATAAAGTAAGCATGAATGCATCAGAAAAATTATTATTGAATGCGGAAGTGCCGATTGATGAACTGGCTACCGGTGTTCTGCAGTTCTCTTTATTCACTTCTGACTGGATCCCTGTGGCAGAAAGAGTGATCTTTGTGAACAACCGCTTACACGAATTCAATACCAAACTGAATACGGCATTGGTTAGTCTTGACAAACGGGGTAAAAACGTATACGAGATCTTTGTATCAGATACGGCGAGTACCAATCTATCGGTGTCTATTACCGATGCCAGTATCGGCGAGCCGGATGAGCGCACCATTTTTTCTGATCTGTTACTCAGCAGCGAGATCAAGGGTAAGATTCATAATCCCGGTTATTATCTTAGCAGCGATGCGGATAGTGTAACAGCCAACCTCGATCTCGTAATGCTCACCAATGGCTGGCGCAGATTCAACTGGGATAAGATCAAAGCCGCCGTAACACCTGTACAAACCTACCCGGTAGAAACCGATTTTATGAAAATTACCGGTAAAGTATTTGGCGACAAATCCGTGATTGCCGGCAAACCGCTGTTGCTGAACCTGATTGTGACAGGCAAAGACAGCAGCCGGAGTTTTTTGTTTCTGCCCGTAGACAGAGAAGGTAATTTTGAACAGAAAGGTGCTTTTTTTTACGATACGGCCCGCATTTTCTACAGCTTTAACGGCAATGATAAACTCACTGATCAGACACAAGTGAAATTTGAGAATGGTTTGTTACGTTATACACCCAAATCCATCCAGTATGGAGATACCTATCGCCCCCTTCGTTACAGCGACAGTATTGCGAAAGCCAGACTCAATTATTTCCTGAATGAACAGGAGTTATTGAAAAAGAGAATGGCTTCCACTACCCTGCAGGAAGTAATTGTAAAAGCAAGGGCCAAAACAAAAGAGCAGCAACTGGATGAAAGATATGCACGCGGCCTGTTTTCTGGTGGTGATGCGTATTCATTTGACCTCACAGAAGACATGGCGATCGGCGGTGCCATGGATATCTTATCTTACCTGCAGGGAAAAGTACCCGGATTAATGATCAGCGGATCCGGTGCCAATATGAGTCTGAGCTGGCGAGGTGCTACCCCCGATCTGTATCTGAACGAAATGGTGTCTGCCATGGATATGGTACAAACCATCAATATCCGCGATATTGCTATGATCAAAGTATTCCGCCCACCTTTCTTCGGTTCTTTCGGAGGCGGCAGCGGTGGCGCCATTGCGATCTATACCAAAAAAGGCAATGATGCAAAATCAAGTACGCCTAACAGCAAAGGGCTGGAAAATACCATCCTGGGAGGATATTCCCGTTTCAAGGAATTCTACAATCCGTCTTACGAAAAAGCCAGCGATAATTTTGAAACAGATAACCGTACTACTTTGTACTGGAACCCTTACCTCATCACCAACAAAAAAAGCCCCAGGGCCAGGATCCAGTTTTACAACAATGATGTAAGTAAAAAACTACTGCTGGTACTGGAAGGTGTTAACTCAGATGGTAAAATGACGCGGGTGGTGAAACTGCTGGAGTAAGTTTTATACAATCCCCATCTGTTTCATCAGGTAGGTCGCATTTTTACTTTGCGCAACCCCGTTCCGTTTCCTGAAATCAAAATGGAGGCCGGTATCGGTTACTTCACTTTCAAAACAGAAATTTTCTACCTGACCAGGGTACTGTGTTGCCAGTATGCCCAATTCTATATCATGGGTGGCAATCAGGGTAAGGCAGTGCTGCTGCAGTATTTTTTTGATCAGCAGGGCCGTACCGTCATGTTTATCGGTTGAGTTGGTGCCACGCATCACTTCATCCAGTAAAACCAACGCAGGCTCCGGCCCCGCCAGGGATTGTATGATGGTTTGCAGGCATGTTAATTCGGCATAGAAATAGGAAGTGCTTTCTTCCAGCGAATCGATATGATGAAAAGAAGTTAAGATCCGCACAGGCCTGCAACTGAAACCTTGGGCAAATACCGGCGCACCGATCTGCGCCAATACCATGTTTAATCCTACCGCCCGCAGAAAAGTACTTTTGCCCGACATATTGGAGCCGGTAATCAGGTGCAGCTTTGCCGGATCACCGATAGAGAAATCATTGCACACCGCCGTATCTGTTTTCATCAGCGGATGGCCAAGGCCGGTAGCAGAAATCACTAACTGATCCGTAACAATTGCAGGAAATACGAACGAGGGATGATTGTAATGAAAATTGGCAAGGGAATTCAGCATTTCCATTTCTCCCATCGCATCAAACCAATCTTTGAAAGAGGATTGATACCGCTTATTCCATTGCAGGTAAGCAAGGGCACAGATCAGATCGGATAAAAAAAGACCATTCACAAAAAATGAAAACAGACTCAGGCGCAGATCAAATACCCCTGTTAAACGGGACAGCTTCCGAAAAGCACCGGCCGCTTCAGCCAGTCTTTGTTGTTTTTGTTGCAGGCCGGGGTGTTGCAGCCGGGCGGCACAGATCCAATCAAAACAGGCGGCATATTGGGTAAACAGATAACTCTTTTTGGAGATATGGTTATATAGCAATGAAATTTTACCCAACACCAATGATAACAACAGCAATCCCAATACCGTAAACAGCAGTAACCAGGTGTACTGGTCAACCCATATCGAATAGCTGATGACCAGTATGCCCGTAATGGGCCAGATCCAGGCCAATTGTTTCCAGGGACGCTGCTGCAATACGGCTCCCGCATTTTCGGGCAACCCGGCCATCATTTGTGGCAATGCTTCTTCCTCTTTCAGTAAAATGGTATGGGCCAGTAATGTTTGCCTGAAATGGATCTTATCCGAGAGTTCCTGCACACAGGCCTGTTGTTCTTCGATCTGCAGTTTGTTCAGCGAGGGGATCAGTAATGCCGCGGCCAACTTCTGTTTGCCGGGCTTACTACCCGTTCGGTTCAGCACATGATAAAGAGAGTTTTTGCCGAAAATGGTCAGGTCATTGGCAAAACCCTGTGAACGCAGCACATCCGTTCCATCTTCGAAAGAGGAAGGCTTACCTGCCAAAATACTGATCTCATTTTCATTGATCAGGATCAGTTGCTGTTGAAAAGCGATCCGTTGTTTCAGCGTGCCCGCCCGCGACACCCAGAATAGAAATGTAGCTATGCATAGTAACGCATACACCAATGCCAAACCTTCGAAGCGTTGGCGGAAAGCTGTATAGATAAACCAGGTAAAGAGTAAAAAAAAGACCAGCCTGAGTAAACTGTTCAGGGAAAGCTGCTGCGAGAGTTGTTTTTTTTCAGCCCGGAACCGGTCTGCCCTCTCCTGGTATACACGAAGTAATGAATCACTCATATCGTTACCAATGAAGTTCCGTTAGCAATGGTAACCACATAATAGCCTGGTGTACGGTCAAACTTAGCTGCATATTGTTCCTGCACTTCTTTCACCAACACATCTATAGCATCTTTTTGCACAATATTAATGGTACAGCCACCAAAACCGCCACCCATCATTCTGGCACCCAGTACTTCCGGGCGGTGGCGTACCAGGTCTACCAGTGTGTCTGCTTCAGGGCAACTTACTTCGTACAACTGGCTCAGCCCCTCATGGGTAGCAAACATTTTCTGTCCGAAAGCGACCAGGTCATTATTTACCAAATCATCACAGGCTTCCTGTAAGCGGTTGATCTCTGCTACCACAAACCGGCAGCGATGATACACATTCTGGTCTCCCCCCTGTAAACATTCATTCACCATATAGGGTGCTGCATCCCGCAGGCTGTTTACCTGCGGATAGGTTTTCTGTATGATGCGTACGCCTGTTTCACATTCCTCTCTGCGCAGGTTATACTCCGAAGAAGCCAGTGAATGTTTTACACCGGTATCAAACAGTACGATCCGGTATGCATCAGTAGCAAATGGCATGTACGCAAAATCCAGTGAACGGCAATCCAGCCGGATCACATGCCCTTCCTTGCCAAACATGCTGGCAAAGGGATCCATGATACCACACTGTAGTCCTACAAATTCATTCTCGGCTTTTTGTGCGGTTTGTACCATGGTCAGTCGCGGCAGTTGCAGACCGAACAGTTCATTCAAAGCAAATACAGTGGCACATTCCACTGCTGCAGAAGACGACAGGCCTGCTCCCAGCGGAACATCACCCATCACCACGGCAGAGAATCCATTTAGCGGATGCCCTGCTTTTAGTAACTGTTGCACTACCCCAAGAATAAAATCGGGCCATTGCTGGCCGGACTTATGCAGCGCAGTAACAGATCCTGTATACGACTGATCCAGATCGGCAGCATACAACAATATCTTATCATCCTCTCTTTTACTGATGGCTATGTAAATAGCTTTATCAATCGCTGCAGGTAATACAAATCCCAGGTTATAATCCGTGTGTTCTCCTATCAGGTTGATCCTGCCCGGAGACCGTACGATCAATGCCGGATCACCAAATTGCTGCTGGTAAATATCCCTTACCCTGGAAGAAATCGGGGTTGACGCTTGCATGTATACTTGTCGTTTTTTATTCTCACTAAACAGAACGGGATCACAGTTCCGTTTCAAAATGCATTTCGGGTATGATCACTTCTTTGAATCCCTTGCGGACCAACCGGCGGGCAAAATCCTGCTGCACATCATACTCACCATGCACCAGGAACAGGCTTCTCACCAGGGCAGGATCCTGGCAGGCCAAAAATTGGCAAAGATCATCATAATCACCATGGGCACTCATGCTGCGCATCTGTCCCACTTCTGCGATCACCGGATACATTTCGCCAAAGATCTTCACTTCTTTGGCTCCGTTCATCAAACGCCCTCCCAGCGAGCGTGGCTCGCAATAACCTACCAGCAGAATAGTATTCCGCTCATCGTGGATATTGTTCATGATATGGTGTTTTACCCGGCCCGCATCAGCCATACCGCTGGCCGATATGATCACACAGGGTTGCGGCAGGTTATTCAGGTTCTTACTTTCCTCTACCGTTTTGATAAAGTTGAGTCCTGCAAAATCAAAAGGGTCTGCATCATCCTGCATGATCTTTCTGATGCGTTTATTAAAATACTGCGGATAGTTCTTTAACAGACTGGTGGCTTCCCGGCTTAACGGACTATCTACATAATAAGGCACAGCCGGGAGGCGGTTCTCCAGTTCCAGTTGGTTCAGGGCATACAGTAATTCCTGTGTACGGCCTACGCTGAATGCAGGAATGATCAGTTTTCCTTTTTTCTCTATACAGGTTTTGTGGATCCAGTCAAACATGGTATCCACTGTTCCATGCACTTCATCATGCAGTTTGTTGCCATAAGTGCTTTCCAGTAATATATAGTCTGCCTGCGGAAAAATATCGGGCGAACGGAGGATGGCATCATTGTATCGGCCTACATCACCACTAAAACTGATACAGGTGGTATCTCCCGTTTCTTTGATCCGCAGGTGAACCGCAGCACTGCCAATAATATGTCCCGCATCGGTGAACATCACTTCAATGTCATCATCAATGTGTGTCCACATATTGTAGTTCACGGTCTGAAACTGCTCCAATGCCTGTGCCGCATCTTCCAGATCATACAAAGGCTCGTACGGTGGCAAACCCTGCTTGGCCCTGCGTTTATTAATAAAACGTGTATCGTCCCGCTGGATCTGCGCAGAATCTTCAAGCAAAATACCGGCCAGGTCTTTGGTAGCAGGTGTGGCATAAATAGGCCCTTTATAGCCATGTTTCACCAGGTGCGGTATCTGTCCGCAATGATCGATATGCGCATGCGATAAGACCAGGTAATCGATCAATGCAGGATCAAAACCGAAGTCTTCATTCATCGGCCCGGTATCTTTACCCAGCCCCTGGAAAAGGCCACAATCCAGCAATAAATTTTTACCGTTCTTTAGTGTGATCAGATGTTTGGAGCCGGTTACCGTTCTGGCCGCTCCGTGAAATCCTATTTTCATAATACCTCCACTTTCCTGTACCAGTAATGCTCTTATTGATTACTGAGGGTTTTAGCTGATGAGTAAAAACAGTACCCGTTTATTTCATCAACGGGTAGAATTCGATTTTACCTTAAAACTCCAGGTGATCAGAAATTCCGATACCTGTTCTCCCGCCCCATTCCTTCCTACAGAACGGCAGATAATGGTTTTCCCTTCGCCTGATGCGATGGACGCTTCTATCACCGCATCGATTGCGTCTCCGTCTTCACACGTAAAAGCGATCAGGTCGGTAGCCCTTTTAAAAAATTTGGCTTCCAGTCCTACCACCAGCATACTCACGGCCGGATTACGTCGGTATACCTGCCCCGAAGCCAGTAAGCCCGTACTCATTTCGGCAGCCATAGACTGCACCGCAAAATACATGGAACGGAAAGGGTTTTGCGTGAACCATTTATATCTTACCGTGATCACTGCCTTATGTTCATCAAACTCCCTGATGCGCAATCCCGCAAAAAAAGCCGTGGGTAATTTCTGCAGCATGAACAGCCGGAATTTTAACGGGTTCATGATCCGTTGACGAAAAGAAACAAATGCCGGGTTCATGGTTAACTGTTACATTGGTGAAATAAACAGACACCCCGGGCAACAGGATGCCATACCTCCCTAAATGTACCAAGTAGCCGCTTGAGTAAAAAATTTAATACAGGAGTTGTTACAACAGTAAGGCCGCCAATGCATAATCGGCCAGCAGAATCAGGATACAGCTCACCACTACCGCACTGGTACTGGCCCGGCCAATCTCCAGCGAACCGCCCTTGACATTATATCCGAAATACGCAGGAATACTGCTCAGGATAAAAGCAAACGTATAGGATTTGTATAAGGCAAAATTGATATTATACAGGTTCAGGTTCTGGCGGAGACCAATATCATAAATATCCGTAGCCAGAATGCCCGACAAAGAACCGGCGAATCGTCCGCCCCATATCCCCAATACCGCAGAAATCACAATCAAACAGGGTATCACCAGCAAAGCCCCCAGGATCTTGGGAAGGATCAGGTAACTCTTGGTATTGATACCCATGATCTCCAGCGCATCGATCTGCTCGCTGATACGCATATTACCCAGCTCACTCGCAATTTTACTGCCTACCACACCCGCCAATACAATACTCACCACCGTAGGCGATAATTCGAGGATCATACTATCCCGCACGATCTGCGCAATGGTTGAGGCCGGCACCAGCGGACTCACCAGCTGATACGCCGTCTGTATAGTTGTTACCGCACCCAAAAACAGGGAAATGATCACCACAATCGGCAACGCACCTACCCCGATCTCCACACATTGGTGCATAAACTCTTTCCAGTACATACGCCAGTTCTCGGGTTTGGTAAACATCCCTTTTAACATCAGGAGATAGGTACCGAAATGGGTGAAAAAAGACATCTTTTGAAAATTAAAAATTAAAAATTAAAAATTAAAAATTGAACAGCGGGCAATTAATCTCTGGTTGCTAATTGCGAATTTTTAATTTTTCTCTCTCCACTTTATTTTTTACGCTTCTTAAGGCGTTTCCACCAGGCGCTTCTTTGTACTACATCGTCTGTATTGATCCGGCATTTCAACTGGGCATCAACTACGGCTACCAGGGCCATGTTGATGATGCTGCGGACCGTACTGCCCAGTTGTAATACGTGAACAGGCTTTTTCAGTCCCAGCAGTATCGGACCAATGGCGTCTGCACCGCCCACTTCTTTCAGCAGGTTGTAAGTTACGTTACCCGATGTTAAATTAGGGAACATCAGCACATTCACATCCTCATCCACCAACTCGCTGAAAGGATAATTATCGCGCAGGATCTCTTTGTTAAAAGCCAGGCTACCCTGCATTTCTCCATCCACAATTAACTGGGGATTTCGCTGCTTCAGTATTTTGGTAGCTTCTGCCACCAGCCGGGCTTCGGGCGAATCGCTGCTGCCGAAATTACTGTAGCTCAGCATGGCAATGCGTGGTACCAGGTTAAAGTTGCGCACTTCCTTGGCCACCATCATGGTTATATCGGCCAGCTCTTCTGCGGTAGGGTTAAAATTGACTGTGGTATCTGCCAGGAACAGCGGTCCTTTTTTGGTTAAGAGCAGGTACATACCGGCGATCTTCTTCACCCCTTCTTCCGTACCAATGATCTGCAATGCCGGACGGATCGCTTCTGCATAGTTTTTGGTCAAACCAGATAACATGGCATCCGCATCTCCTGTTTCCACCATCATACAACCAAAATGGTTGCGGTCTTTCATGATTTTCAGGCTCTCATACTTGTTGATACCTCTGCGATGGCGTTTCTGAAAAAATAACTCACTGTAAAACTCCCGCTTCGCTTCCATCTCATCACTCCTGGGATCAATGATCGGAATATCGGTGAGGTCAATATTATTTTCTTCTGCGATCCGGTTAATCTTGGTAGGGTCTCCCAGCAGAATCGGGTAAGCAATGCCATCATCATACAAAATGCTGGCAGCTTTTAAAATCTTCTGGTTATCTGCTTCTGCAAACACCAGGCGTTTCGGATCCCGGCGGGCTTTGTTACCAATCACACGGATCAACTGGTTATCCAGTCCTAAACGTTTGTTCAGCTCCAGCGTATATGCCTCCCAGTTGGCAATCGTTTTCTGTGCCACCCCACTTTCTACAGCGGCTTTGGCTACAGCGGGGGCCACGGTAGAGAGCAGTCGTGGATCCAGCGGTTTCGGAATAATGTATTCCGGACCAAAAGCCATATTGTGCTGGTTATACGCCATGTTCACAATATCGGGCACCGGCGATTTGGCCAGGTCGGCCAGAGCTTTTACGGCAGCCAGTTTCATGGCTTCGTTGATCTGTTTGGCACGCACATCCAATGCCCCGCGGAAAATATAAGGGAAGCCCAGTACATTGTTTACCTGGTTGGGATAATCCGTTCTGCCCGTAGCCATAATAATATCTTTCCGCACAGTGGTGGCATCTTCGTAAGTAATTTCCGGATCAGGATTAGCCATCGCAAACACGATCGGGTTTTTGGCCATGCTCTTCACCATTTCCTGTGTTACCACATTACCCACGCTCAATCCCAGGAATATATCCGCATCTTTCATAGCGGTTTGTAAGGTCCAGTCGTTTTTCTTTACGGCAAATTTCTCCCTGATCGGACCAAGATCTGTTCGTCCTTCATGTAATACACCATCTTTATCGAATAAAATAAAATTCTCGTAACGCGCACCCAGTGCCACATACAACTGTATACAGGCCATGGCAGCCGCACCGGCACCATTGATCACGAATTTTACTTTCTCAATTTTCTTTTTCTGCAGTTCCAGTGCATTCAGCAAAGCCGCACTGCTGATGATGGCGGTACCATGCTGGTCATCGTGCATCACCGGAATATTCATCTGCTTTTTCAGCTCCTGCTCTATGTAAAAACATTCAGGTGCTTTGATATCCTCCAGGTTAATACCGCCAAACGTAGGCTCCAGCGATTTTACAATCTGTACAAATTTCTCCGGATCCTTTTCGTTGATCTCAATATCAAACACATCTATATCAGCAAAGATCTTGAACAGTACGCCCTTCCCTTCCATCACGGGTTTACTGGCTTCAGGACCAATATCGCCCAATCCCAGTACTGCAGTACCATTGGTAATAACGGCTACCAGGTTGCCCTTGGCCGTGTATTTGTACACATCCTCGGTGTTGGCGGCGATCTCTTTACAGGGTTCGGCTACACCTGGACTGTACGCCAGTGAAAGGTCTCTTTGTGTTTTGGCTTCTTTGGTGGGAACTACCTCAATTTTTCCGGGGCGTCCGCTGGAATGGTATTCCAGCGCCTGCTCCCTTCTCAGGTCTGTATGTTTGGCCATAGCTTTTTTTTAGGTTACCGGCAACAACACCCTGATCAACTGGGGTTGTGTCACTCACTTCAGGGTCCGGTTCGCTATTGAACCGGCTCTGAATGAAAGACAAAAATACGGTTTATTCGTATGACAGGGAGGCATTCATCTGTCATCTATGCACAACAACCCCGGCTTGATTCATATAACTTCGGGAAAGAAAAAACCTGCTCCCCAGTTCATTCTCATGGTATTGTCTCCCAGTCTACCCATGAGCTTTAACTCCTAACGTCAGGGCTAAAGCCCACAAGCCCATTAGCGACCTGATCCCCATGCTAAAGCATGGGGTTATAAATGACAGCTTGTATTGCTAAAAGAATACTCCGCACCGGCAGTATCTGAAAAGCAGAAAAGAAATCGCTTCCTCCTCCACATTAACCCCAGCCTTCAGGCTGGGGGACATCCATCACCACCCTTACCCGGGCTTCAGCCCTGACATCGGCCCGCAGGCATATCAGCAGATCGATCTCCATGCTAAAGCATGGGTTATTAATGATTGGGTATACTATTGAAAGATAAGATGCATCAGCAATATTGTAAAGAAGAACAACACCCACCCTATTTTACCTGAATCCGATCCTTTCCCTTTCAGCCCAGCTTTTCTGTTCCGTTTTTTCATCCAGCAGATTCTCAATGGCTGCATAAATCTGGCTCAGTTGCTCATTATGGTTCGAAACAGACTCTTTTATCGCATGAACCTGATCTGCCAATTCATTATACTGAAAAAGGAACCTGCGCATAGCTATAAATGCCCGCATAATAGAAATATGCATATCAATAGCAGTATCAGAATGAAGTACCCCACTTAACATAGCGATCCCTTGCTCCGTAAATGCAAAAGGCAGGTATTTTGAATGGGTTCCACGCCCTCCAATCTTTAAGGTCGCAAATTGCGACCTTAAAGATTTGTATTCATTTTCTGTAAGTTCATACATAAAATCGAGAGGAAATCGGCGAATATTTCTGCGGACAGCTTCTTTTAAGCGGCGGGTTTCTACTTGGTACAGGTTGGCCAGGTCAAAGTCCATCATCACTCTATGGCCTCTTACTAAGAAAATTTTCTCCCGAATTAGCTCTATATCCATGGCATGGCTGCTTTCGCCAAAAATAGCAAGCGCTGAGAAGGAATGTGAGCGTATTAATACGTAGTTTTTAATACTAAAAAACGGTAGCTGCCCCCAGCCAGGCCATCATGCCCATCCCGGTTTCGATGGCACTTTCATCTATATCAAATTTGGGAGTATGTACGTTGTGAATGATCCCCTTTGCTTCATTCCGCACACCCAGTCGGTAAAAACAACCGGGTATTACCTGGGTATAAAAGCCAAAGTCTTCGGCACCCATCCGGATCTCGGTTTCTTCTACCTGCGCTTTGCCCATATAGTCTTCTGCCAGCTGCCAGCCTTTGCCGGTGAGTTCCGGATCATTATCTACCGTGGGATAACCGATATCAATATGCAGGTCTATCTCCGCTCCCGTTGCTTCGGCCATGCCTGCTACCTGCTTGCGGATCAGTTCATGCGCTTTGCTGCGCCATGTTTCGTCCATGGCTCGGAATGTACCCATTAGTTTTACTTCACTAGGGATGACATTGGTGGTATGTCCACCCTGGATGGCGCAGATCGATAACACAGAAGGCGACAAAGGATTATTGTTCCGCGATATGATCTGTTGCAAACTCACGATCAGCTGCGAAGCCACCAGGATGGTATCCACCGTTAAATGCGGCGCCGCTGCATGGCCGCCTTTGCCTTTGATGGTAAGATATAGTTCATCCGCACTGGCCATTACCCTTCCTTTCCGGAAACTGAGTTTACCCAATGCTAATCCGGGATGTACATGCAAACCATAAATACCCTGCGGTTTCGGATTTTCGAGCACACCCTCTTTGATCATAAAACTGGCGCCACCCGGATTTCTTTCCTCACCGGGCTGAAACAACAGTTTCACCGTTCCTTCCCATTCATCTTTTAGTTCTGCCAGTATTTTAGCCGCCCCCAACAGGATCGTGGTATGCACATCATGCCCGCAGGCATGCATCACACCGGGGTTCTTTGACTTATACGCCACTTCATTCTCTTCCGTAATCGGCAGTGCATCCATATCAGCTCGCAGGGCAATCACCCGGCTATCCGGGCTCTTGCCTTTGATGATTCCCAGTACACCGGTAGTGGCTTTCATTTCAAAAGAGATTCCGAATGACCGCAGTTTTTCCTGCACGAACTTACTAGTCTCAAATTCCTGGTAACTCAGTTCAGGATGGGCATGCAGGTGCTGCCGCACGCTGATGAATTCAGCTGCATATTGATGGGCGAGGTCTTTTATCTTTTGTTGTAACATCTGGCTTATTGATTGATGATATCCTCTTCTTTCGGTGTATACTCAATTCCATCTTCTACGATATATACGCCCTGGGGATATATTTTATTCAGCAGGATTTTGAATTTCTCCGCTTCTTCTTTCTTCAGAAAATTTCCGATCCGCACTTTAAAGTTCGGCGACTGGAAAACCATATACACTTTCTGATCCGGAAACCGCGCAATCAGTTCAGACCTTCTGGCAAAAGCATCGCCCCTGCGTGGTGTGCTGGTCACCTGAATGCGAAAACCTTTGTACAGCCCATTGGGCGTCATCATGGCGCTTCGCTGGTTGGCTTGTAACTGTTTTATGCTTAATACATCCAGGCGTGGGTCTTTTTTAACCACAATGGTATCGGTCGCGTATAACCCGGCGCAGCAAGCCCAACCCAATACCCCTATGATGATTTTTTGTAACATTCGTACCGTTAAATTACGCAATCTGGTTTAATAGTCGCCTTCTCCTGCCGGTTGCCCCTTTACAATGGCCACACCTGCACTGCAACCCAGCCGGGTTGCGCCCGCATCTACCAGCTGTTTGGCAAACGCATAATCGCGGATACCGCCGGAAGCTTTGATCTGGATATTGGCCGGCAGATGCAGCCTGAATAACTTCACCGCTTCCACCGTTGCGCCTTTCTCGGCATAACCCGTAGAGGTTTTCAGGTAATCAATGCCCGCAATACCATAAATCTCGCAGCATTTAATGATCTCCTCATCCGTTAAAATGCCGCTTTCAATAATGATCTTGATCACTTTGTTTTTACTGCGGATGATGGGCATGATATGATTAATTTCATCTGCCAGGTACATCCAGTCGCCATTTTTGATGGCAGAAATATTGATCACCACATCCAGCTCATCTACCCCATCCACAATAGCCAGCAGTATTTCCGCAATCTTGGCTTCCACTGCCGAATACCCGAACGGAAACCCGATCACTGTAGCCACTTTCACCCCCGAACCCGCCGTCAGTTCCTTCGCCTTCTTCACAAAATTCGGCGGCACACATACCGCGGCAAATCCATACTGTTTGGCTTCGGAGCAGAGGGATTCGATATCGCTTATTAAGGTGGTAGGTTTTAATATTGTGTGATCTATGTATTTAGCAATGTTCATGATAGTCTGGAGTTAGGAGTTTGGAGTCTGGAGTTTTTATCTTTCGTTTTTTGTTTAACGGTTTTCAATATTGATCCTATTATTTTTATGATTTCTTCTACATCTTTCAAGAAAGAATCAGCTATTGGCCTTTCAATAATTCCGCTATCAAACAAAAGTCGTAGCCAATAATGGGTTTCTCTTGCTTCTTTGTAAGCGATACTCATTTTTGCAGAAAAATCCCTTTCTGTATGACCGCCTAGTGCTTCTTCTACATTAGCACCAATAGAAGTTCCTGAACGTAACAGCTGCTTTGTAATACTGTAAAGCTGCTTCTCTCTTTCACAAAGGTGCAAATGAATTTTCAGAATCCTTAAAGAAAACAGATAAGTCTTCCCGGCAATAATACTTTCCGCCATAAAAAATGAGTTTGTACCAAAATACAAACTCATTCTACTTATTAATTACGTATTTATACTCATCATTGTGGGTCTTTTAACCCACTCCAGACTCCTAACTCCAAACTCCAGACTATTAACTCTCCCTCCCATGACAAGCCTTATACTTCTTCCCACTCCCACAAGGACAAGGATCATTTCTTCCGATCTTGGGTGCTACGTGGATGGGTTGTTGTTTGGGAGGGGTTGGATCGTAATAATCATTTTCTGTGGGCGGCGCATCCATGTCATCTTTGTTGGCGCTCATGCGGCTCATGTCTGTTTTTTCCTGGCGGCCCTCTTTCAGTCCGTCACCATCGTTCAATGGAATACTGGCGTGGCAAAGGAACTGAACGATATCCTTGTTCACTTCTGCATCCATTTTACGGAAGAGTTCAAACGCTTCCATTTTATAGATCACCAATGGATCTTTCTGTTCGTAAGTGGCGGTTTGTACACTCTGTTTCAAATCATCCATAGAACGCAGGTGTTCCTTCCAGGCATCATCTATGAACCCAAGTGTGATACTTCTTTCCAGTGAGTTCACCAGTTCAGCGCCCTTGGTATCAAGGGTTTTGTTCAGGTTGGCCAAAGCTTGCATCGCCCTTCTGCCATCGGTGAAGGGAACGATCACGTTTTCGATATGCGATCCCTGCTGGCGGATATTTTTAAATACAGGAATGGCCTGTACCATCAAATCCTGTTTTCTGCGTTCGTAATTGGTAGCAGCTTCACTGTAGAGTTTTTCGGCCAGTTCATGCTCGGGCAGTTTGGCTAATTCTTCTGCCGTGATCGCTGTATCAATACCGAAATTCATAATGGCTGCCATGCGGAAACCTTCATGGTCTGTCTGCTCTTTGAAAGAGTTTACCACACCTTCGGCTACAGAATACAGGGCATTATCCAGGTCAAGTGCCAGTCGTTCTCCAAACAAAGCGTGGTTACGCTTGCTATAGATCACGGTACGCTGTTTATTCATCACATCATCATACTCGAGCAAACGCTTACGGATGCCGAAGTTGTTCTCTTCTACTTTTTTCTGTGCACGCTCGATCGATTTGGTGATCATGCTATGCTGGATCACTTCTCCCTCTTTGTAACCCGCAAAATCCATCACTTTGGCTATACGCTCGCTGCCGAACATCCGCATCAGGTCATCTTCCAGTGATACAAAGAACAGGGAAGATCCGGGATCTCCCTGGCGACCGGCACGACCTCTTAACTGCCTGTCTACCCGGCGCGATTCATGACGCTCTGTACCCAGGATGGCCAGACCACCGGCTTCTTTCACACCCGGTCCGAGTTTGATATCGGTACCACGACCCGCCATATTGGTAGCAATGGTTACGGCACCTGCAAAACCCGCTTCGGCAACAATCTGTGCCTCGCGTGCGTGCTGTTTGGCGTTCAATACATTGTGGGCGATCTGTTTCTGGCGTAACATCCGGCTCAGCAACTCACTCACTTCTACCGATGTAGTACCCACCAGCACCGGCCGGCCGGCAGCAACTAATTTTTCTATCTCATCTATCACCGCACCAAATTTCTCGCGCTTGGTTTTAAACACCAGATCCTGCTCATCTTTACGGATGGCGGGTACATTGGTAGGGATGGTTACTACGTCTAATTTATAAATGTCCCACAACTCTGCTGCTTCGGTTTCTGCCGTACCCGTCATACCTGCCAGTTTGTGGTACATACGGAAATAGTTCTGCAGGGTTACTGTGGCATAGGTTTGTGTGGCCGCTTCGATCTTTACATTTTCTTTTGCTTCAATGGCCTGGTGCAGTCCGTCTGAATAACGGCGGCCATCCAGGATACGTCCTGTCTGCTCATCCACGATCTTCACACCGCCATCCATCACCACATACTCTACATCCTTATCAAATAAAGTGTAGGCTTTCAGTAATTGCTGAACGGTGTGAATACGGTCCGCTTTCACGGAATAATCGTTGATGATGGCTTCTTTCTGCTGCAGTTTTTCTTCTGCACTCATTCCGGCATTGCCATCAATGGCTGCCAGCGATAAACTGATATCCGGTAATACAAAGAAATTGGGATCTTCGCCGGAACGGGTAATGAGTTGGATTCCTTTATCTGTTAATTCAACCGAATTGTTTTTCTCATCTATATAGAAATACAATTCTTCGTCTGCTTTGGGCATTTCGCGCTGCTGATCGGCGAGATAATGGTTCTCTGCTTTCTGCAGTTTTACCCGCATGCCGGGTTCGCTCAGGTATTTGATCAGTGCATTGTTCTTGGGCAAACCACGGTGGGCGCGGAACAGGGCCAGGCCACCATCTTTGGGATCGTCGTTCCCTTCTGCAATTTTCTTCTTGGCTTCGTTCAGGAAATGGTTGGTGGCTCTTTTCTGTGCATCCACCAGTTTCTCGATCCTTGGTTTCAGTTCAAAAAACTGCTGCTCGCCGGTTACATGGCCAATCGGACCAGAGATGATCAGCGGTGTTCTCGCATCATCGATCAATACCGAATCCACTTCATCCACCATGGCAAAATGGTGTTTGCGCTGCACCATTTCCTGTGGTGTATGCACCATATTATCCCGCAGGTAATCGAAACCAAATTCGTTATTGGTACCATAGGTGATATCCGCGAGATACGCGTTACGCCTGGCTTCGCTATTGGGTTCGTGTTTATCGATACAATCCACTTTCAATCCCAGCCATTCAAAAATGGTTCCGTTCCACTCACTATCGCGTCGGGCCAGGTAATCATTCACGGTTACAATATGTACCCCTTCTCCCGCCAGTGCATTTAAATAGGCAGGCAGGGTAGACACCAGTGTTTTACCCTCACCGGTAGCCATCTCGGCAATTTTTCCCGAATGCAGTACGCTACCACCAATCAGCTGCACATCATAATGCACCATGTTCCAGGTAACAGTACCACCGGCGGCGGTCCAGGTATTTTTAAAGATGGATTGATCTCCGTTGATCTTGATGTACTCTTTCTTCACACTCAGGTCGCGGTCCAGCTGGGTAGCGGTTGCCACGATCTCTGTATTCTCTTTAAAACGGCGGGCGGTCTCTTTTACCACGGCAAAAGCCTCGGGCTGGATAGCAGCCAGGGCCTCTTCAATTTTTTTGTCCCGGTCTTTCTTCAGTTTGTCTACTTCCTGGTAAATGGCATCGCGGCCGTGGATGTCTACATCAGACAAAGCTTCTGCCGCCTGCTTACGCTCTTCGATCTGGGCATCAATCCCGGTCAGGTGTTCTTGTATCCGCTGGCGGAATTCCAGGGTCTTATTCCTAAGCTCATCATTGGTTAACGACTGGTATTGCTGGAAAAACTGGTTGGCTTTTACTACGATGGGCATGATCTGCTGCACATCCTTCTCGCTTTTGCTGCCACCGAATAATTTGGAAATAAATTTCAACATATAGCTTGGTCTGGTGTATTATGAAAAATTTTAACAGTCAAAAAGGGTGCGAAAAACAATTTTGAGCCAATTTGGCACCCCGATTGAGAGCGGCCAAAGGTAAAGAATTTGCACTCAGAGAGATCGCCATTTCGCGAACCCGGCATCTTTATCAATTAGTTAACGAAAATCACCCCCGATGAAAAAATTTTTGCCCGTTTTTTTCCTGCTGCCATTTTTAACCACATCGGCCCAATCCACCTTCCAGGATTCCCTTGCCATAGAACGGATTACACTGGTCAAAAACAATCTATGGGTATTGGGTGCCTGGGCCGGGGCCAATATCATCCAGGGCAGTATTTCCGCGGGTAATGCCCAGGGCAGCGACCAGTATTTTCACCGCATGAATGCGTATTGGAATACGGTAAACCTGGTCATTGCAGGTATCGGATTGCTGGCGGTAAAAAAAAAGCTGGCCGGCCCCCATAGCTTTGAAAGAAACATCAAAGAGCAGCAAAAGCTGGAAAAACTGCTGTTATTAAATACCGGACTGGATGCGGCTTATATTATGACGGGCATGTATCTCAAAGAAAAAGGCCTGCGGCAGAGCAGCGACCAATCGGTGGGTTTTGGCAACAGTCTGCTGCTGCAGGGTGGATTTTTACTGGCTTTTGACCTGATCCAGTACTTCCAGCACCGCCGCAACAGCAAGGCCCTGGAGCAGAACCGGGCCGGGTGGGAGCTGGGAAGCACGGGTAATGGGGTGGGATTGGCGTATCGGTTTTGAATGTCGAATATCGAATCCCGCCGCGGCGGGATTCGATATTCCCTTCCTACCGGCTTTTATCCACTTAAAAGGGATTTTTGCCCGAACTACTGGAATTTCAGGGTGATTCTGCTACTTTTGCAGCCAAAATGGGAGTTTGGAGTTTGGAGTTTGGAGTTTGGAGTTTGGAGTTTGGAGTTTGGAGTTTGGAGTTTGGAGTTTGGAGTTTGGAGTTTGGAGTTTGGAGTTTGGAGTTAATAGTTAATAGTTAATAGTAGGGAGTTGGAGAGTTGAGACGTTATTTTTGACTTTTTACTTTTGAATTTTGAATTTGAATTGAAACCTATACAAAAATGGCAGGACAGTTAAAAGAGGTACGTAACCGCATCAAAAGTGTACAGAGCACCCAGCAGATCACCAAGGCGATGAAGATGGTGAGTGCGGCCAAATTACGCCGGGCACAGGAATCCATCACCCAGATGAGACCCTATGCACAGAAACTGCAGGAAATGCTGAGTAATATTGTAAGCAACCTGGATGGCAGCATGAGCCTGAAACTGGCCGAGGAGAGAGCGGTGGAGAAAGTATTGTTCATCGTGATCACCAGCGACAGGGGTTTGTGTGGTGGATACAA
>Ga0255338_1002038_pt1 | contig 33015 bp, 21 predicted proteins | sample MeOH1_35cm_T4_19_FD_203715 | JGI IMG/M metagenome (GOLD analysis project Ga0255338, IMG submission 203715) | Sandy soil microbial communities from University of British Columbia, Vancouver, Canada - MeOH1_35cm_T4_195 | ecosystem: Engineered > Artificial ecosystem > Sand microcosm > Unclassified ... | reverse complement strand
GCGCGCTTCGATGTGGCGGATCACCATGTCCGCGTCGATGGTCACGGAGAGCCGCATCTGGTGGAGGAAGCCGTCGGCGGGGAGGCGCGTGAAGGGCAATTCGGTCGGCACGGCGGAGATGTCCTGCATTTCGGCTTCTATCTCGTACATGCCGTCGTCGCGCAGGTAGCCGCGGCAGTGGATGTTGCGGCTATGCCGCAGCGTACGACCGGGGGGCCTCGTGGAGTCTTGTGCCATGGTTCATTCCTTCGGACTTGCGGGTCTGTCGGGAATGATGAAGGGGGAGGGGGGCTGGCCTCCCCCCCAATAAAGGGTGGCCGCCGGCGCGCCGGCGCGGGCAACGTCAGAAGATCTGCCGCACGCCCACCGTGACGCCCACCATGTTTTGCTGGCCGGCCATCGTCGGATACTTGAAGGCGTAGGCCGTGGCGGCACCGTCAAAGCTCAGGCCGCCGTTGTGCGCATAGCCGGCCGACAGGTACACGTCGGTGCGCTTGCTGAAGTTGTAGGTGGTGGTGAAAGTCACCTGCTGCATGTTGGGCGGGTTCGTCTCGGCCGCCGTGGCCGTGGCGCGCGCGCCCTTGACGTCGGCATAGTAGTAGGCCAGCGACAGGCCCCAGGCCGGCGTGGCCTGGTAGTTCACGCCCGCCCACCAGTAGTCGTCGCGCAGCAGCGTGTTGCCGTTGGCGAACTCGCCCTTGTTGTAGCGGTAGCCCAGCGTGAACTTGAGCGGGCCGGTGTTGTAGAGCGCCGCCGCGCCGAGCTTGGTCATCTTGCCCTGCTGGCCGGTCACGGCGGCCGGACGCCATTCGTCGGCGGCGATCGACACGCCCAGTCCGGCGCTGTTGAGGTACATCAGCGACGCGCCGTAGCCGGTGTTGTCCTTGAAGTTGCCCGGCACTTCGCCGGCGCCGCCGTTGGCCAGGAGAATGGCGGCATTCTGCACGGCCACGCCGGTGCCGAACGAGAAGTGCGCGCTCACCTGGAGCGGCCCCCACTTGCCCATGTACTTGGCCATGTTGTCTTCGCGGTAGTTCAGGCCCATCCACCAGATGCCCGGCTCGTACGTGGCGGCAAACCGCATTGGCGCGAAGTTCGCCATGCCGTCGAAGAACGACGTGTATTGCCGGCCAAACGTGACCTTGCCGAAGGTCTCGTTCTGCAAGCCGAGGAACGACTGGCGGTTGAACAGCGGCGCGCCCTGCAAGGCGCCGGTATCCCATTGGAAGCCACTTTCCAGCACGAACAGCGCCTGGTTGCCGGCCCCGAGGTCTTCCACGCCGCGCAAGCCCCAGCGCGACGCGGACAGGCCGCCCACGCTTGGCATGCCGACGCGGCTGCCGCCCTGGGTGGGCGTTGCGGGGGATGCCGCGACCCGGTTGACGTACTCGATCGAGCCGTCGATCACGCCGTACAGCGTCACGCTCGTTTGAGCGTGGGCCGAGATCGCGACAGGGGCCATCGCCGCCAGGGTTATGAACTTCCGTTTCATGCTTGAGGGTCTCCTTATCGTTTTATGTGCCGGCGCGCGGGCTCGGTGCGCGCCTGCTGCGCATGCACAGTAAAACGCGGATGGCGGCAGAACCTACCCACTCCGAATGGGCGGACTTTCGCATTTGCGCACCACCCATCCGTGATGACCCTTACCTTTATGCCGTGGACAAAAAAAATCCGACCATGTGGTCGGAGTAAAGCCATCGCCGGAACCGACATCCAGCGACGGAGGGTCTGTCCTGCAGGGTGCGTGGGCTAGGCGTGCATCGGTGCCGCGTGCCGTGCGGGCACCACGGCCCAGACGGCGAATGGCTCCGACGGCGGCACGCGCCGCACCCAGCATGTGTCGCATGTGCCACATCGGTACCGGCATTCCGCAAAGGCTCGGGGCTTCAGCCGGGCGCCGGCGCTGTCCCGCTCCAGTTCCTCATGCGGCGAGAAGCGGCGGATGTCGTGGCTGAGGTCATGGCAATGGCCGCACATGTGGGACGCCGCCTGTCCTGGCTGGGCCGTCGCGGGCGGGGTCCGCGACGGAAGGGGCATCTGGAACGCCTGGCGTGTGCCCGGCGCGCGGCTCCAGCGCTGCACGCTTGCCCAGTACAGTGCGCGCAGCGCGCGGTCGGTCGTCCTCGCCGCGGTCTGCCGGCCCAGTTCGAGGTGATCCTGCTCGAGGATGCCGTGCTCGGCGCCGCAGGCAAGGCACACCAGCTGCCGCCGGCCATGGGCCTGCCGGATCCACTGGTCGAGCAGCCGCTCGCGGCGGCTGGGGTCGTCGCGGCCGGGAATGGCCTGCCTGGCCAGCGCGCGGTCCAGTTCGTCGTGCATGGCGCGCACTTCGGCGATCAGGGCCGACAGCTTTGGCTGCAGGCGGCCGGGTTGCTGCGGGGCGCCTGCGCGAGCGCGTGGGACGGCCATGCCGCCGGACCGCTCAGGCATGGCTGGCTTCGCGCCAGATGCGGGTGGCCTCGCCGTTTTCCAGCATGGCCGTGATCTCGCCGGTGTGCTGGCCACGCCTCGGGATGGCGCCCGGCTTCCTCGCCTGGCCATCGAAACGCGGGGCCGGCGCGGCCTGGAGCTGGCCGTCGCTCTCCACATACACGCCGCGCGCGGCATTGTGCGGGTGCCGGGCCGCTTCCTCGGGGCTCAATACGGGCCCGAAGCATACGTCCGTGTTCTCCAGCAGCGCGCTCCATTCCGCGCGGGTGCGGCTGGCAAACAGCTCCGTGAAGTGCCGGTGCAGCTCGGGCCAGCGCTTGCGGTCCCATTGCCGCTCGAAGCGCGGGTCGTCCGCGACGCCGAGCTTTTGCAGCAGCAGTGCATAGAATTGCGGCTCGATCGCACCGAGCGTGATGCATTGGCCGTCGGCGCAGCGGTACGTGGCGTAGAAATGCGAGCTGTCGTGGATATTGTCGCCGCGCCTGCCGGTCACGAAGCCCTTCTTCTGCGTCGCCAGCAGCAGTTGCAGCATGTGCGCCGAGCCATCGACGATGGCGGCGTCGACGACGGTGCCTTTGCCGGTGGCGCGCGCACGGAGGATGCCGGAGAGCAGGCCCACGGCGAGGTACAGCGCGCCGCCGCCGATATCGCCCACCACGGTGATCGCCGACGAGGGCGGTTCCACGGGGCCGCCGTTGTAGTACAGCGCGCCGGACAGGGAGATATAGTTGTTGTCGTGGCCGGCGGCCTGGGCCATGGGGCCGGACTGGCCCCAGCCGGTCATCCGGCCGTAGACCAGCCGCGGGTTGCGCCGATGGCATTCCTCCGGCCCGAGCCCGAGGCGCTCCATCACGCCGGGGCGCATGCCTTCGATCAGCGCGTCGGCGCCCTCGACCAGGCGCAGCACCAGCTCGCGCCCTTCGGCCGTCTTGAGGTCGGCGACGACCGAGCGCTTGCCGCGATTGAGCACGTTGCCTTCGGCGGGGGGCGCACCCGTCCCGGCCGGTACGGTGCGTTCCACCGCGATGACGTCGGCGCCGAGGTCCGCAAGGTGCATGGCGCAAAACGGACCTGGGCCGATGCCGCAGATTTCCACGATCCTGATGCCAGACAGCATGATGTCTCTTGGTTGGGGAGGATGCGGCTAGCTTAATGCGGGGGGTGGGCCCCCCAGCCTCCCCACATCGGGTAGGTCATCGATATTGCCGCCCGGTTGCGCCCGCCCTCTCCCCCGGCCCCTCTCCCAAAGGGAGAGGGGAGAAAACAAACAGCGGCTCAGTCGAGCCTGGCCCCGCTCATCTGCACCAGCCGCTGCTGTACCGGGTACATGGCATCGTAGTTCGCCTGGGCCTGCTTGCCGCTGTTGCCGATCGGCTCCATGGCGATGTCGCGCATCCGCGCGCGAACCGCTTCCGACGCGATAGCGGCGCGCGCGGCACCCTCCAGCCGCGCGAGGATCGGCGCGGGCGTGCCGGCCGGCACCATCATCACCACCCTGCCGGTGACCTGGAGTTCCGGGTCCGCCAGGCCGGCTTCGGCCAGCGTCGGCACATTGGGGTAGGCTGGCAGGCGGCGGTCGGCGGACACCGCGAGCACGTTGATCTTGCCCGATTCGACAAACGGCTTTGCGGCGAACGCGGAAATGAACGCCATGTCGATCTGCCCGCCCACGAGGTCCTGGATCAGTGGCGCTTCGCCCTTGTAGGCCACGTGCGTGATGTCGGCCTTGCGCGTGCGTGCCAGGTAGGCGCTGGCCAGATGGCCGTAGGAGCCAACGCCCCACGAACCGAAGCTCGCGCGGTGGTGCGCGGCCCAGTCCAGCAACTCCTTGACGTTCTTCGCCGGCACGCGGGGATTGACCGCCAGCAGCACGCCGGCGGTGCAGACCTCGGTCACGAAGGCAAGCTCCTTGCGCGTGTCATAAGGCACCTTCGCGTAGAGGAACTGGTTGTTGAGGATCGCCTGTGTCAGGGTCAGCACCACGGTGTAGCCGTCGGCGGGCGCCTTGGCCGCCGCGTTGGTGCCGATCATGCCCGAGGCGCCCGGACGGTTCTCGACGATGATGGGCTGGCCCAGGCGCTTGCCCATGTCGTCGGCGAGCGCGCGCGAGACGATATCCGTGGCGCCACCCGCGGAAAAGGGCAGGATGAACGTGATGGGGCGGTTCGGGTACGGCGATTGCGCCGCAGCGTGCGTCATCCACGCCATGGCGAGCATGCAGGTCCACTTCTTGAACATCGATCTTGTCTCCTTGTTGGCGCGGTGTTCCCGCGCATCCTGTTATCGGTACAGCGCATCCGTCGCCATCATGCATGCGGCGTCCGCATGGCGACCCACCCCAACGGGGTGGACGGTGGGGAGGGCGCGCGGCCGTCACCTGGCGGAAACCCAGGCCCGGCGCGGCCTCCAGAGTGACCCCAATGGCTCCCGCCCCCAACCCCTCTCTATAATGTCGTGTTCCCAACGAGCAAAGCGGCTGCCTGGGTGACGAGCCAGGCACAAAGGACACATGTCTTCGTATCATCGGGCGCCGAAGTCATTGTCGAATGCTTCCGCGCGCAACCTCGAGCCCATCGCAGGCACCAAGCTGGTACCGCCGCGGCCCGCACGCCGGCCATTGGCCCGCGACGGCCTGGCGGCGCGTCTGCTCGAGGCGCGGCATCGGCGTTGCGTGATCGTGCAAGGGCCGGCGGGCTGCGGCAAGACGTCCGCGCTCGTGACGTGGCGCCAGTCGCTGGTGTCGCTCGGGTTCGAGGTCGCGTGGCTGTCGCTGGCCGAAGAAGACAACGACCCGGCGCGCTTCTTCGACTGCCTGCTGGCCAGCATCGGCCTGGTGGACGCCGGGATCGTCCGCGATGCCGCCAGCCTGATCGGCGATGGCTCCGACCCCTCGGCCATCGAGCATTGGGTCGTCACCCTGATCGAGGCCATCGCCGGCCAGCCGCGCGACCTGGTGCTGATCCTCGACGACGTGCATCACCTCGAGGACACCCGTATCTGGCAGATGCTGCAATGGCTGCTCGACTACGCGCCGCCGCATCTTCACCTCGTGCTCTGCTCGCGCGGCCCGCTGCCGCTGTCGCTGGCGCGCCTCGATTCGCAGGGGCAGGTCGCCACCCTGGACCTGCGCGACCTGCGCTTCAGCCCCGAGGAGTCCGAAGCCTACCTGCGCGAGCAACTCGGCGAGATCCAGCCGCGCGACGCGCGGCGCCTGTATGAACTGACCGATGGCTGGGTGGCCGGGCTGCAGCTGTTCGCGCTCGATATCAAGACCAAGCACGGGGCCGGCTTCTCGCCCATCGCACTGCGCGATGCGAGTGCCTTTGCCGATTACTTCGAACGCGAGGTGTTGTGCCAGCTCGGCGAGGACGACCAGACCCTGCTGACCTGCGTGGCCATCTGCAGCCGCTTCTGCGCGCCGTTGTGCGCCACGCTGGTGGGCGAGCCGCAGGCCGTGGCGCGCATGACCACGCGGCTGGTGGGGCTGGACAGCAGCAACCTGTTCATCATCCAGGTCAGCGGCCATGACCACGAGAGCTGGTATCGGCTGCATCCGCTGCTGCGCGAAGTGCTGCTGGCGCGGGTGGCGCGGATGCCGGCCGCGCGGCAGCACGCGCTTCACGCGGCCGCCTGGCGCTGGTTCGAGCAGCGCGGCCAGGTGGAAGAGGCCGTCCGGCACGCGGTGCTGGCCGGCGAGGAAGGCGCGGCCGCCGATGCCATCCAGGACTGTGCGCCGGAACTGCTGGCGCGCGGCAGCTTCCGGCAGCTCGCGGGCCTGCTGCGGCTGCTGCCGCCCGCGCAGATCGAATCGCGCTTTGCCCTGCGGTTGATGCAGGCGCACGTCGACCTGCGCTCGCACAGGCTCGAAGCCGTGGCGCGGGCCATTCCACGCCTGGAGGCGCAGGCCGCGGCCCTCGGCGCGCGCGAGCGCTATGCCGTGACGGTCCTGCTCGGCGCCATGGCGCTGATGCAGGACGATATCGGCGCGGCGGCTGCCCTGCTGCCAGACCTCGAGCGCGCGCCTCCGGACGCCGACGAGTTCGTCCTCACCTCGCGCGGCAATGTCATGGGGTGGGTCCACATGCACCGGGGCGAATACGAGCGGGCGCGCCAGGTGCTGGCCGATGGCACGCAGCAGGGCGGCGGCATACTGAGCAGCCTGATCGGGCGATGCCTGTCCGGCCTGAGCCTGTCCATCGAAGGCAAGATGCAGCAAGCCGAGCCCGTCCTCCGGCAGGTGTTGCATGAGGCCGAGCAGCTTGGCCCCGAGTACACCGGCGTTGCGCACATGGCGGCGGTCCTGCTGAGCGAGACATTCTACGAGCTCAACGAGATCGACGCGGTCTGCGCGCTGCTGGAGAAGTGGATCGGGCAACTGGAAACGGTTTCGGTTCCCGATGCCGCGCTGCGCGCCTTGCTGATGCTCTCGCTGTCGCATCGCGTGGCCGGGCGGCGCCTGGAGGCCGCGGCCTGCCTGGACCGGCTCGAGGAGTATGCGCTGCGGAACAAGCTTGACCGCCTGCTCGTCATGGCGCTCAACGTGCGCTCGCGCTGGCAATTGCGCGACGGCGAGACCGACCTTGCCGAAGCCACCATCGCGCGCGTGCGCAAGCTGGCGGCGGGCAACGCGGCGCGCACCGATGCCTGGGAAATCGCGGCGCATGCGCAGCTTGCCTGCGTCGGGCTCTGCCTGCACCGCCATGATTTCGATGGCGCCCTGTCCAGGCTCGGGCCCATGCTGGCCAATCCGGTGCTGGCGTTGCGCGGCAGGCACGGCGCCATTGTCCATATGCAATGCGCGGTGGCCGAGAACGGCCGCGGCAATGCGCGCGCCGCGCGCGAGCACCTGGCCGAGGCGCTGCGCCTCGGTCAGCGGCTCGGCCTTGTGCGCAGCCTGCTCGATGCCGCAACGGGTGGCGTCAGGCTGATGCGGGCCGTCGTTGGCGAAGCCACGCTCGATCCGGTGCTGGCGTTCTATGCCAAGCGGCTGCTCGAGGCATCGGACCGCTGGCGCCTACGCGAGGCGCCCGCTGCACCCGCGCGGCGCTCCGCGCCGATCAAGGCACTGAGCGAGCGCGAGACCGAGGTGCTGACGCTGATTTCGCAGGCGATGTCGAACAAGATGGTGGCCCGCACGCTGGCCGTGTCGCCCGAGACGGTGAAGTGGCACCTGAAGAACATTTTCATCAAGCTTGGCGTGAGCGGCCGCGACGAGGCCGTCGCCTTACTGCGCGACCTCTCCGCTGATACCCCCGTGTCCGGCAAGGCACCCGGCAGCCGCCTGACTTCCCTGTAGGGTGCCCCGGGCGTCACCCCCCCTTCTTGGGGAGGGATGACGCCAGCGGGGCGCGGTAACGTCCAGATCCGTTGGCCAGGCATGTGCGTCGGGTCTTCCGCCGGCATGCCCGGCTGTCTTGTTCGTTTCACTGCTTTTGGAGGTCAGCCCATGAAAGCTGCTGTATTCCATCGTCCCGGCCAGCCCCTCAGCATCGAAGACGTCGCGATCGCCAAGCCCGGCCCGCGCGAGGTGCTGATTCGCACGCATGCCGTCGGCGTTTGCCATTCCGATCTCCATTTCGTCGATGGCGTGTTCCCGCATCCGGCGCCGGTCGTGCTGGGCCATGAAGCGGCCGGCGTGGTCGAGCAGGTCGGCTCGGAGGTGCGCACGGTGAAGCCCGGCGACCATGTGGTGACCTGCCTGTCGGTCTACTGCGGCCACTGCGAGCATTGCCTGACCGGCCACCTGTCGCTGTGCGAGTCGTCCGAGACGCGGCGCGGCAAGCGGGACGAGCCGCGCCTGAGCTATCAGCACAAGCCGATGCCGCAGTTCGCCAACCTGTCCGCGTTCGCCGAGCAGATGCTGGTGCACGAACACGCCTGCGTGGCGATCCGGCGCGACATGCCGCTGGACCGCGCCGCCCTGATCGGCTGCGCGATCACCACCGGCACCGGCGCGGTGATCAACACCGCCAAGGTCGCGCCGGGCGAGACGGTTGCCGTGATCGGATGTGGCGGCATTGGCTTGGCCGCGATCAATGGCGCGGCGCTGGCCGGCGCCGGACGCATCATCGCCATCGACATGCTCGATGCCAAGCTCGAACTGGCCCGGCAGTTCGGCGCGACCGATTTGATTCGTGCCGGCGCCGTCAATGTGGTCGAGGCTGTCCAGGACCTGGTCGGGCAGGGCGTGCACCACGCGTTCGAGTGCATCGGGCTCAAGGCCACCGCCGAGCAGGCCTTCGCCATGCTGAGGCGCGGCGGCACCGCGACCGTGATCGGCATGATCAAGCCCGGCGTCAAGCTCGAGATCGATCCGTACCATCTGCTGTACGAGCGGCGCATCCAGGGCTCGATGATGGGTTCCAACCGGTTTCCGGTGGATATGCCGCGCCTCGTCGATTTCTACATGGCCGGCAAGCTGCATCTCGACGAGATGATCTCGCGGCGCCTTGATCTGGGGCAGATCAACGAGGCGTTCGACGAGTTGCGGCGCGGCGAGCTTGCAAGGTCGGTGATCGTGTTCGAGCACTGAGCCACCGGATTCCGGCGATATAAGAACGACTTCACCAATGAGGAGACAAGCCATGCAGGCCGCAGCCATCGCAGTACCGGACGCCGGCGCCCCCGCCGCCGCGCAGACAAGTGCCAACGACGCCGAACCATGGCCTTTCGGGGTCCGGCGTTCGACCCCGGTCATCGGCGCGGAGATCACCGGCATCGACCTCGGCAAGCCGCTCGACGACGAGACCTACCTGGCGCTTCGCCGTGCGCTGCTGAAGTTCAAGATGCTGTTCTTCCGCGACCAGCACATCACCCCGGCGCAGCACGTCGCCGCGGCCCGCCGCTTCGGTGAGCTGGAAGTGCATCCGATGATCCCGCATCATCCGGACCATCCGGAACTCGTCGTGTTCGGGCGCGATGGCGGGGCGCGCGGACGCGAGAACCTCTACCATTCCGATGTGACGTGGCGCGAGACGCCGTCGATGGGCTCGATGCTGCGCTGCGTAAGCTGTCCGGAAGTGGGCGGCGATACGATCTGGGTGAACATGGTGGCCGCCTACGAGAACCTGCCCGACGAGATGAAGGTGCGCATCGCCCGGCTCAGGGCCGTCCATGATGCGATGCCGACGTTCAGCCAGGCCCTGTCGCACGAGAAGATCGAGCAGATGCGCAAGCAGTATCCGCCGATGGTGCATCCCGTGGTGCGCACGCATCCGGAAACGGGCGAGAAGATCCTGTTCGTCAATGAAGGCTTCACGACGCACTTCGACAACTTCGCCAAGGTGCAGCCTTACCGGATCGGGTCCGATTTCCGTCCGGCCGAGCTCGATCTGTTGCAGTACCTGTTCCGCCAGGCCGCCGCGCCGGAATACCAGGTGCGGCTGAAGTGGGAGCCGGACACCATCGCGCTGTGGGACAACCGCTCCACGCAGCACTATGCGGTGCAGGACTATTTCCCCGCGCCACGCCACATGAACCGCGCCGCCATCATCGGCGACCGTCCGGTCTGACCGGAGCAGGAAGCGGGGCGCGCGAGCGCCCCGCCAGGGAGATATTGACGGCCTTGCGGAACACCTCGCGGCCTTGCGCCGGTTACAGCTTGCGGGCGATCAGTTCGCGCATGACCTCATTGGCGCCGCCCACCACGCGCGAGACGCGGTAGTCGGTAAACGCACGCGCAATCGGGTATTCGAGCATGTAGCCGTAGCCGCCGTGCAGCTGCACCATGTCGTCGATGCACTTCCACAGCGTCTCGGTTGCGTGCATCTTCGCAATGGCGGCTTCGTTCACGGTCAGCTTGCGCCGCATGTGCTCGCCCAGGTAGTAGTCCACCATGGTGCGCACCGCCACGGCATGGGCCTTGGCATCGGCCAGCTTGAAACGCGTGTTCTGGAAATCCCAGACCGTGGCGCCGAACGCCTTGCGGTCCTTCACATAGTCGATCGTGATGCCGAGCAGCCGCTCCAGCGCGACGGCCGAGTACAGCGCGATGATCAGGCGCTCCTGCGCCAGTTCCTGCATCAGGTAGCCGAAGCCCTGGTTGACCTCGCCCAGCAGGTTGCCGGCCGGCACGCGCACGTCGTCGAAGAACAGTTCCGCGGTGTCGGCGGCCGGCTGGCCGACCTTGTGCAGCTTGCGGCCACGGCGGAAGCCCGCGCGGTCGGTCTCCACCATGATCAGGCTCACCCCCTTGGCGCCGGCGGCCGGATCGGTCTTGCAGACCACCATGATCATGTCCGCGCTCATGCCGTTGGAGATGAAGGTCTTGCTGCCGTTGATGACCCACTCGTCGCCGTCGCGCACGGCGGTGGTGCGGCACGCCTTGACGTCGGAACCGCCGCCCGGCTCGGTGATCGCCACGGCGAGGATGGTCTTGCCGGCGCAGATGCCGGGCAGCCACTTCGCCTTTTGCTCCTCGGTGCCCAGGCGGGCAATGTACGGTGCGATGATGTCCGAGTGCAGTGAGAAGCCCGCGCCGGAGATCCCCGCGCGGTGCATTTCCTCGAGCACGACGGCCGCATGCCCGAAATCTCCCCCTCCACCGCCGTATTCGCTGGGAATGGCGACACACAGCAGGCCTTCGCGGCCGGCCTTGCGCCAGGTCTCGCGGTCCACGCGGCCATCCAAGTCCCACTGCGCCTGGCGGGGCGCGCATTCGCGCTCGAAGAAGCGCCGCGCGCTCTCGCGCAGCATCTCGTGGTCTTCACGGAAAACGGTACGGTTGACTTGCACGGACAATCTCCTCGTCATGATCGGATGGCCCTGGGCGGCGCGGAGCGCACGCGGTGGCCGTGCCGGAATGATGGCGGCGGCTTCCGTTCCCCCGCCCTCCCCAAGTTGGGGAGGGCGGCGCGGGCCGGAGGTGCCGGTCCTGGGGAGGGTGGGGCGACCACCCGATTCGGGGAGGGGTGACGGGGGATGCGTCCACGCATCATCTGGGCACCGCGGGTCGCCGGATGGCCACCCAGGGCGCCGTGCCAATACAGAACAAGGAGGAGTCGTCGTGGAAGTCGTTCGCAGTGTTTATCGTGAAGATCACGAGCAGTTCCGCACCACGGTGCGCCGTTTCCTGGAGCGCGAGTGCCTGCCGCGCCAGGAGTCCTGGCTGGCCGATGGCATCGTCGACCGCGAGACCTGGCGCAAGGCCGGCCGCGAAGGCCTGTTGTGCACCGCATTGCCGACCGAGTACGGCGGTGGCGGCGGCGACTTCGGCCACGCGGCGGTGATTGCCGAGGAGATGGCCTATACCGACGTCAGCGTGTCGTTCGGGCTGCACTCGGACATCGTGGCGCCGTACGTCGCCCGCCTGGGCACCGAGGAGCAAAAGGCGAAGTGGCTGCCCGGCATCTGCGCCGGCGAGACCATTCTCGCCGTGGCGATCACCGAACCGGGCGGCGGCTCCGACGTCAAGGCGTGCCGCACCACCGCCGTGCGCGATGGCGACGAGTGGGTCATCAACGGCAGCAAGACCTTCATCTCCAACGGCTTCATTTCCGACCTGGTGATGGTGGTCTGCAAGACCGACCCGTCCGCCGGCGCCAAGGGCGTGAGCCTGATCATGGTGGAGACCGACCGCGCGGGCTTCCGCCGTGGCCGCAAGCTGCACAAGGTGGGCATGCATTCGCAGGACACCGCCGAGCTGTTCTTCGACGACGTGCGCGTGCCGGCCGGCAATCTGTTGGGCGAGGTGAACAAGGGTTTCGGCTACCTGATGCACGACCTGGCGCAGGAACGCTTCATCATCGCCGTGAGCGCCGCCGCCAGGCTCGAACGTCTGCTGGAGCAGACTGTCGAGTATGTGAAGGACCGCAAGGCGTTCGGCGCCACGATCTGGGATTTCCAGAACACCCGCTTCAAGCTGGCCGACGTCAAGGCCAACGCCGTGGCGCTGCGAACGATGGTGGACTACTACCTGGGCGAGCACATGCGGCGCGGCCTGTCGGGCGAGGAGGCGGCTGTCGCCAAGTTGTACACGACCGAGGTGCTGTGGAAGTGCATCGACGACATGGTGCAGTTGCACGGCGGCTACGGCTACATGCTCGAATACCCGATCGCACGCGCCTTCGTCGACATGCGGATTGCCCGCATCTACGGCGGCTCCAACGAAGTGATGCGCGAGATCATCACGCGCAAGATGTAAGCCGGAACATTCAACGAGGAGACAAGCAATGTCAAAGCATGTGGTGGTAGCCGGGGTCGGCATGATCCCGTTCAAGAAGCCGGGCCAGAGCGAGTCCTATAGCGTGATGGGCGCCACGGCGACGCGCCTCGCGCTCGAGGATGCGGGCCTGCCCTACGACAAGGTCCAGCAGGCGTTCGTCGGCTATGTCTATGGCGACTCGACGTGCGGCCAGGCCGCGCTGTACCAGGTTGGCGTGACGGGCATCCCGATCGTCAATGTCAACAACAACTGCTCGACGGGTTCGAGCGCGCTGTTCCTCGCCCGCCAGGCGGTGGAATCCGGCGCGGTGGAATGCGCACTGGCGCTGGGCTTCGAGTTCATGCAGCCGGGCGCGCTGACCAGCCGGTGGGGCGATCGCGAAGGCCCGCTCGACGGGTTCACCGCGATCGGCGCCCACCTGGTCCAGGACGCGGTGGACGCCGGCGTGCCGCGCGCGCTGACGCTCTTCGGCGGCGCCGGGCGCGAGCATATGCAGAAGTACGGCACCAAGTTGGATACCTTCGCGAAGATTCGCGCCAAGGCGAGCCGCCACGCGGCGAACAATCCGCTGGCCGTGTTCCGCGACGTGGTCACGGCTGAGGACGTGCTGAACGAGAAGGTGATGTGGCCCGGCGTGATGACGCGCTCGATGGCCTGCCCGCCGACGTGCGGCGCGGCCGCCGCCATCGTCTGCACCGAGGCGTTTGCAAAGAAGCACAACCTTCGCACCGGCGTGCGCATCCTCGCGCAGTCGATGACGACCGACGTGCCAGACACCTTCGAGCCGCCGTCGATGATCCGCCTGGTCGGCTTCCACATGGCGCAGAACGCGGCGCGCGCGGTCTACGAGCAGGCCGGCGTGAGCCCGTCCGACATCCAGGTGTGCGAGCTGCACGACTGCTTCGCGCATAACGAACTGCTGACCTACGAGTCGCTCGGCTTTGCGAAGGTGGGCGAGGCCGAGAAGATGGTGCTCGACGGCGACAACACCTATGGCGGCAAGGTCGTGACCAACCCGTCGGGCGGCCTGCTGTCGAAGGGCCACCCGCTCGGCGCCACGGGCCTGGCCCAGTGCTACGAACTGACCAACCAGTTGCGCGGCACGGCCGACAAGCGCCAGGTGGATGGCGTGCAGCTGGCGCTGCAGCACAACCTCGGCCTGGGCGGCGCCTGCGTGGTCACGCTCTACGGCCGCGGGTGAGCCGCATTCATCGAAGAGGAGACAAGGACATGGCAGACAAGAGCATGATCGGGCTTGGCCTGGGCAAGGGCTCGATCGACGTGGAGAAGGGCCGCCTGCGGTTCTTCGCCAAGGCGATCGGCGAGACCGATGCGATCTACACCGACGAGTCGGCTGCGCGCGATGCCGGTCATCCCGGCCTGCCGGTGCCGCCGACGTTCCTGATGTGCCTGAACAGCGACGTGTCGGCCGGCGTGGACCGCATGGGCCTGCTGAAGCTCGACCTCGCGCGCATCCTGCACGCCGAGCAGGCGTTCGACTACCACCGCATGGCCTACGCGGGCGACACGCTCCATTTCGAGACCACGCTGACCGACGTGTACGACAAGAAGGGCGGCGCGCTGCATTTCTGCGTCACCACGACGCGCGTGACCAACCAGCGTGGCGAGCACGTGGCCGACATGCGCGGCACGCTCGTCGAACGCCGTGGCTAAGGAGACCACCGACATGCAAAGCCCACGCTTCCAGGACGTCCAGGTTGGCGACAAGCTGCCGCCGCTGAGACTGCCTGCGATCAACCGGACCACGCTGGCGCTGTATTGCGGCGCCTCCGGCGACCACAACCCGATTCATATCGACATCGACTTTGCCCGCAAGGCCCGCATGCCCGATGTGTTCGCGCACGGCATGCTGTCGGCCGCCTACCTGGGCCGCCTGCTGACCGGCTGGGTGCCGCAGGCGCAGCTGCGCAATGTCGCGATCCGCTTCACCGGGATCACCCACCTCGGCAACCAGCCCACCTGCACCGGCGTGGTGACCGGGAAGTACGAGGAAAGCGGCGAGAAGCGCGTGAAGGTGGCGATCCAGTGTGCCAACCAGTACGGCGAGCAGAAGCTGCTTGGCGAGGCCATCGTCGCGCTGGACTGAGCCGGCGGGGCCGCCCTGGCCCGCCGCATTGAACCGATACAGGATGAACAAATGAGCAAACTCGCAGGAAAATCCGCAATCGTCACGGGCTCGGGCCGTGGCATTGGCCGTGAAGTGGCCCTGAAGCTGGCGTCGGAAGGCGCGCGCGTCGTGGTGAACGACCTCGACGCCGATCCGGCCAACGAAGTGGTGGAACTGATCCGCGCCCAAGGCGGCGAAGCCGTGGCATGCGCGGGCAGCGTGACGGCGACCGATTTCGCTGACCGCCTGGTCAAGACGGCGGTGGAGAACTTCAAGGGCATCGACATCATCGTCAACAACGCCGGCTACACCTGGGACAACGTGATCCAGAAGATGACCGACGAGCAGTGGTACGCGATCATCGATTGCCACCTGACCGCGCCGTTCCGCATCCTGCGCGCCGCGCAGCCGGTCATCAGCGCCGCCGCCAAGGCCGAGGCCGCCGAAGGCCGCGAAGTGTTCCGCAAGATCGTCAATATCTCGTCGGGCGCCGCGGGCGGGAACCCGGGCCAGTCGAACTACTCGGCGGCCAAGGCGGGCATCCTGGGCATGACCAAGACGCTGGCCAAGGAGTGGGGCCGGCTCAAGGTCAATGTCAATGCGGTGGCGTTCGGGCTGATCGAGACGCGCCTCACCCAGGCGCTGGCCGGCGACCAGAGCAAGAGCGTCAATATCGAAGGCCGCGAGATCAAGGTGGGTGTGCAGCAGGCGATGCTCGACGGCGTGAGCCGCATGATCCCGCTGGGCCGTCCCGGCAGGCCCGATGAGGCCGCTGGCGCCGTGTACCTGCTGTGCACGCCCGAGTCGAATTTCCTGTCTGGCCAGGTCCTGTACTGCGGCGGCGGTCCCGGCGGCAACTTCTGATCGCGCGCCGGCGCGTCGCGCCTTGCCTGCCTTGGCGGGCAAGGCCAATTGGTCCAACCAATAACGGCAAGACAACCCACAAAGCGACCCGAAAAGAGGCCGCTGCCGCGCCTCGCGGATGGCGACTGGAGACATCGACATGTATATGACACAAATGCTGCACCGATCGATGCAGCAGCGGCCGGGGAAGATAGCCGTACGTTCCCCGGGACGCAGCCTGACCTATGCGGAACTGGGCGACCGCGTGGCGCGCCTGGCGGGCGCGTTGCGCAAGCTGGGCGTGGCCGAAGGCGAGCGCGTGGCGATGCACTCGCTCAATTCGGCCCGCTATCTCGAGTACTACATGGCCGTGCCATGGGCCGGCGCCGTGCTCAATCCGGTCAACACGCGCTGGAGCGCGGCCGAGATCGCGTACTCGTTCAACGACTCGGAAACCGCCGTCCTGATCGTGGACGACCCGTTCACGGTGGTGGCGCGCAAGGTGGCCACGGAGTGCCCGACGCTGCGCCACATCATCTATGCCGGCGACGGCGAAACGCCCGAGGGCATGCTCAGCTACGAGGCCCTGGTGGCCGACAGCGAACCGATGGAAGACGCCTACCGTCATGGCGACGACCTCGCGGGCATCTTCTACACAGGCGGCACCACGGGGTTCCCGAAGGGCGTGATGCTCAGTCACACGAACCTGGTCTCGTCGGCCTGCAATCCGCCGCTGACCGGGACGTTCGAGGAGTCCACGGTGATGCTGCACGTCATGCCGATGTTCCACCTGGCGTGCTTTGCATCGATCAACGCGGTGTTCCTCGTCGGCGGCACGCACGTGGCCATGGCGTCCTACGATCCGGGCCAGATGATGGAGACCATCGCGCACGACAAGGTGACGTCGGTGCTGCTGGCCCCGACGATGATCCAGATGGGCCTGGACTGGCTCGAGGCGAACCCCCAGCGCGCCGCGGGGCTGGATTTGTCGTCGCTGACCATGCTGCGCTACGGCGCCTCGCCAATGACGCCGGCGTTGCTGACGCGTGCCCGCGCGGCGTTTCCTCACGTGCAGTTCTCGCAGGGCTACGGCATGACCGAACTGGCCCCGGTGGCGACGCTGCTTGGGCCGGAGTACCACAATGCCGAAGGGCAGGCCAGCGGCAAGATGTATTCGGTGGGCCAGCCGGCCCCCATGGTGGAGGTCAGGATCGTCGATCCGGAAGGCCGGGAGGTTCCGCGCGGCACGGTGGGCGAGATCGCCGTCCGCGGCGCCAATGTGATGCTCGGCTACTGGAACCAGCCGGAAGCGACGGCCCAGGCGATCCGCAACGGCTGGATGCATACCGGCGACGGCGGCTACATGGACACGGACGGCTTCGTGTTCCTGGTGGACCGCATGAAGGACATGATCATCAGTGGCGGCGAGAACGTCTACTCGGCCGAGGTGGAGCGGGCGCTGGCCAGCCATCCGGCGGTGGCGCAGTCGGCGGTGATCGGCGTGCCGCACGAGAAGTGGGGCGAGTCAGTGCATGCGGTGGTCGTGCTCAAGCAGGGCGCGAGCGCGACGCTCGAGTCGATCCAGGCGCACTGCCGCGAACTTATCGCGGGCTACAAGATCCCGCGCAGCGCCGAGTTCGTCGACGCGTTGCCGCTGTCCAGCGTTGGCAAGGTGCTCAAGAACGACCTGCGCAAGCGCTACTGGAAGCCGTAGGCTGCCGGCGTGCCGCAAGCCATGCGATCGCCCCCTCGAATCCTGCCCAAGTTCGTGGCGCCGCGCCCCGGCAGCGACGTCATCGTGCGCGGGCGCCTGATTGCCAGGCTGCAGGGCGCCAGCGACAGGAAGCTCGTCCTGCTCACCGGTGGGGCGGGATTCGGCAAGACCACGCTGATGGCCCAGTGGCGCCTGCACCTGGGCAAGGCTGGCGCCCGCGTGGCGTGGCTCACGCTCGGCGTGGACGACGGGGCATTGCCGCAATTCCGCGCGATCCTCGATGGCGCATTGCGGCATGCGGGCCTTGCCATCGAGCCCGATCCGCTGCCGCCCGATGGCGAATCGTCGTCCGCGCGGGAGTGGACCGCTTCACTGCTGGAGGCGCTGGCGCGTACGCCCGGCGAGTCGTACCTGATGATCGACGACTTCCATCACGTCCGCGATCCCGCCACGCTGGCCCTGGTGCAGGCGCTGTCCGATGCGATCCTGCCGGGCCTGCACCTGGTGATTGCGTCGCGCACCGTGCCGGCCTTGCGGCTCGGCCGGTTGTACGCGATGGATGAAGTGGTGGTCATCGACGGCGCCGAGATCACGTTCGACTTTGACGAAACGGCGGCCTTCCTCACGGCACGCGCCGGCGAGCCCTATGGCATCGAAGCGGCGCGGCAGGTGCACGACATCACGGAGGGCTGGCCGGTGGGGGTGCGCCTGGCCGGCCGGGCGCAGGCCGCCCGCCATCCCGGCGACGATACCGGGGCGGCGCCGGCGCAGGTATGCGCTGCGGGCAATCTCGACGCCTACCTGTCGGAGGAGGTGATCGAGGAACTGCCGGCCGGCACGCTCGATTTCATGCTGCGGGTCTCGGTGCTGCGCAGCTTCCAGTCTGACCTCGCCGCGTTCATGACCGGCTGCGACGATGTGGCCGAGCTGATTGACCAGATTCTTGGCCGGCAGGTGTTCCTGCGGCGCGTGGACCGGCGCGACGACCAGGCGTGGTATCGCTTCCATCCGATATTCGCGGCCTGGCTCGACAAGCGGCGCGCGCGCGAGGGCATCGACCCGAAGCCGCTGCACCGTCGGGCGGCCCACTGGTTCGTGCAGCAGGGACGATTCGCGGACGCGATGCGCAGCGCGGCGCTTTGTGACGATCTCGACCTCGCCACCCAACTTGTCGATGGCGGCCTGCCGTCCGCGCATAGCCTTGCCCACCTCGGCGTGGTGGCGCGGTGGACCGAAAGCGTGGGCGTGGAGCGCATGGCCGCGCATCCGCGCCTGCTGCGCATGGGGGCCTGGGCATGCGCGCTGACCGCCCGCGCTGACTTGGCCGGGCGCTGGCTGTCGCGTCTAGAGACAGCCGCGCCCGATCCTGATGCCGCCGAAGCGCGCCATCGGCTGCTGCTGCGGGCCGTGCTGGCCACGCATCGCGACGATGACGCCGCGGCGCTGGCCGCCTTGCACGATTTGCAGTCCGTCGAGGCACGCCCGGTGCCAGGCGGGCTGGAAGACCTCGAGGTCGCGCTGCGCATGCGATGGCTTGCCGCGCAGGGCCGGCACCTGCAGGCGCGCTGCCTTTACAACTCGCCGGAGGCGCGCAACACGCGGACCGGCCGTGGCGAGCTTGCGCTGGTTGCGGCCGCGGCGGCGGCCAGCGTGGCGATGCGCGAAGGCAATGCGCTCGAGGCCGAGCGCATCGGCGCCGCCGCGTTGCGCCGCGCGCGCACGATCCATGGCAGCCGCTCGCTTTGCGCCACCGTCTGTGCCGCCGTGGCGGCGCAAGCCTGGTTCGAGCTCGACCGGGTCGATGAAGCCCACGATGCCTTGCTGGCCTGCCGCGCCGCGTTGCGCACGGCCTCGGCCGAGTTGAAGCTGCGCGCCGCGCTGGTCTTCGGCAGGATCAAGGCGCTGCGCGAAGCCCCGCACGACGCGCTGGCCTACCTGACCAGCGTCGAAGGCCATTTCCGTGTCATCGGCGTGGATCGCGGCGTGGTCGCCATGGTTGCCGCGCAGCAGCGCATCGTGCTTTCCTATGGCGACCGCCGCCATGCGCAGGCGTTGCAGGCTGTGCTCGACGACTATGCGGCGCGCCATCCCGGGGCCGGCCCGCGGGATGTGGAAATCGGTGTGATGGCCGCGTTGTCGCGGACCCGGCTGGCACTGGCCCAGAACGCGCCGCAAGAGGCCCTCGCGGCACTCGAGGCCATGCGGCGGTTCGCGGCCGCATCAGGCTGCGGGCGGCTGCAGGCGGTGGGCGACCTGTTGCAGGCGCGCGCGCTCGAGGCACTCGGCCGGAGCGCGCAAGCCCATGCCTGCGCGCAGTCGGCATTGGCCACCTGCTACCGGCTGGGACTCCATCGCACGCTGATCGAGGAGGGCGCCGGCCTGCGCGAGACGCTTCTGCGCGCCGCCACGCATGGCGGTGCGGCACTGGCAGGCCATGTGCGCGCGCTGCTGGGCGAACCACCGCCCCCGCCGGCGCCGAACCGTCCCGAAGTGGTGCAAGCCGCGCCGGTGCGCGGCGTTGCCGCCACGCCCGGCCTCACGCGGCGGGAACAGGAGGTGCTCGCGTTGCTCGAGCAGTCCATGTCCAACAAGCGGATTGCCCTGACCCTCAATATCAGCGTGCAGACCGTCAAGTGGAACCTCAAGAAGATCTTCGTCAAGCTGCAGGTGACGAGCCGCTATGAAGCCATTGTCGCGGCCCGCAAGCTTGCCATGTGCGAGCAGTAACGCGAGGCCGCATCCCCACATCGAAGCATCACCACCGAAGTCCAAGACAAGGAGACACAGCGCATGTATCAGCTCGACCAGTTCTATATCGGCGGCCAGTGGGTGGCGCCGTCAAAGGGCGCAGGCCGGATCGATATCGTCAATCCGGCCACCGAGGCCGTGATTGGCCACGTGGCCATGGGCACCGCCGGCGATGTCGATGCGGCCGTTGCCGCCGCGCGCGCGGCCTTCCCGGCGTGGTCGGCCACCCGCCGCGAGGAACGCGTCGCGGTGCTGTCGCGCATGATCGCGCTGTACAAGGCGCGCATGGATGACATCGCGCTGGCCATCCATCAGGAGATCGGCGCGCCGCAATGGCTGTGCAAGGTCAAACAGGCGCCGCTCGGCCTGCAGATGCTGGAATCGGCGCTGGCCGCGCTCCAGGAGGCCGACTTCGCGCGGCAGCTTGGCGGTACCGAAGTTGTCAGCGAGCCGATTGGCGTGGCGGCACTGATCACGCCATGGAACTGGCCGGTCACGACCATTGCCACCAAGGTCGGCTCTGCGCTGGCGGCGGGCTGCACCGTGGTGCTCAAGCCCTCGGAGCTGGCGCCGCTGGACGCGCGCATTTTCGCGGAGATCGTCGACCAGGCCGAGGTGCCCGCCGGCGTGTTCAACATGATCTATGGCGATGGTCCGGTCGTGGGCGCGGCATTGTCGCGCCATCCCGATGTGGACGTGGTCTCGATCACCGGGTCGACGCGCGCCGGGGTCGAGGTCGCCACCGCCGCGGCCGGCACGGTCAAGCGCGTGCTGCAGGAGCTGGGCGGAAAGTCGGCCAATGTCATTCTCGACGACGCCGACCTGCGCGCCGCGGTGTCCGACGGTGTGATCAGCTGCATGATCAACTCGGGCCAGACCTGCGTGGCGCCCACGCGGATGCTGGTGCCGCGCCATTTGCAGGACCAGGTGATCGCGATTGCATCGGCCACGGTTGCGGCGCTGAAGGTGGGGGACCCCACGCTGCCCGGCAGCAAGGTGGGCTCGATGGCCAACCGGGCCCAATTCGAGAAAGTGCAGCGCATGATCGGCATTGGCATCGCGGAAGGCGGTCAACTGGTGGCCGGTGGCGTCGGGCGGCCCGACGGCATCGAGCGCGGCTTCTTCGTGCGTCCCACCATCTTCGCCAACGTCCGCAACGACGCCACCGTGGCGCGCGAGGAGATCTTCGGCCCCGTGCTGGCCATCCTCCCGTACGACTCGGAGGAAGAGGCCATCGCCATGGCCAACGATACCGAATACGGGCTGGCCGCCTATGTCTGGTCCGGCGATGCGGCCCGTGCGCGGCGCGTGGCGGGCCGCCTGCAAGCGGGCATGGTCCGCATCAACGGCGCCCAGCCGCATAGCGGCGCGCCGTTCGGCGGCTACAAGCGTTCCGGCAACGGACGGGAGTTTGGCAGCTACGGCCTGGCCGAATACATGGAGTACAAGGCCATCGCGGCCTAGCACGGCATTGCATCGCCGCGGCGGCCAGCGTTCGGCTGGCGCCGGGGCAGGTCGGGTATCGGTCCATCAAAGTGTCCCTTGAGGCACTTTGATGGATTTTTTTATTTGGGGCGATTTTCCGGGCCGAGAATGGTGACGAACGCCTACATGCACGGAAAATGGGCGCGGCCGATGAACGGCGCAGGAATGGCGCACCAAACGTCAGCAATGCCATACATTATCGACCGCGAAGAAAGCAGAAAGCCCCGCCGAAGCGGGGCTTCCCAGGCAAGATATTGCCGGGCGATTCAGGTTGTTATCAAACGGCCTGAATCTTGGTGGCCTGTTCGCCCTTCTGGCCCATTGCCTTGACGTAGCGGACCTTCTGGCCTTCCTTCAGCGACTTGAAGCCATTGCCTTCAATTGCCGAGAAATGCGCAAACAGGTCGTTGCCGCCTGCGTCCGGGGTGATGAAGCCGAAGCCTTTGGCGTCGTTGAACCACTTAACGGTACCGGTTTCCATATCTATATCCAACCTTGAATTTCAAATGAGCGTAATCGCCCGACGAGGCATGATGTGCGCAACGGACCGTAGCGGAAAACCCTTTCAGGGCCGTGCTCATGCGAGGAACCATTCTGCCGTATTTTTCTGGCGTGTCAATCGGACTAAGCCCCTAAAGGTGTTTCGGCATGCGCACAGCAGATATTAGTGTTTTCTACATCGAGTGCGCTTTTGTCTGACATCGGAATGATTGGCGGGGTGCTAAGGCGGGTAAATCGGCCTCCCGGGTATCGATAGTCGGTACAAATCCGTTCTGCGGAGCAGTGCTGGCCAGCCACGCGGCGGATTGACTCGTTCTCCTGTACGCCATATGGACTATGGCATTTGCGCGACAGTGCCGGGACAATGGCGGTCAACATAAATCAAGGCGGGGCCCAACCGGAGCCCCGCACGCGCCATGGCGCTTTGAATCCGAGAACGGGGAACCTCATGTCGATCCAGCCCTAGCCTGTCCAGCGCATGGCGGAGTACGCCGCGCGCATCGCCCGCCGTCCTGAAATCCCTTTTGGAACGTCCCGACATACCGGGTGCAACCGGCCAGCAGTGCGGCGGGCCGGCAGGGTGACCTGCGCCCATGTCCTGCGCGTGACAGGATCGCTCTGCCACAATCTTTAACAATCCGTTTCAAACGAATGGCCTAGCATCGCCCCTTGCCTGCATATTAGGGAAATTCCTATAACGTGCGCCATAGGGCGGCATAATGCGAGCCAGCGGGCAGACAACGACAGAAAACGGTGCGCGGCCATATAGGTACGCCCGGACATAACAAAAGAAGCGGTAAGAACCAGTGAAGCGAGTGCAACGTTCAATCCGGGGGTTCTTCATGGATGTCGGCCAAGGCCCGTCGCGGTCCGCCGCGCGTATCTGGCGTGGCGCGATGGCGGTGGCGGCGGTCATCGCCTCCGCGGCCGGCGTGGTGTTGGGTACGCTGGCCCCGTCCACGGCCGCCAGCGCGCAGGTTGCCCCGGCGATGGCCGCAGCGCCCAATGTGGCGTTCCACTATGGCAGCCAGCCGCCCGTGGACGCGCTGCAGGCATTCGATGTGGCCGTGGTCGAGCCCGACAGCGGCTTCGATCCGCGCAGCGCCGCCACGCCCCATACCGCATGGTTCGCCTACGTGAGCGTGGGCGAGGTGTTGCCCAGCCGCGCGTACTTCCCGGACCTGCCCAAGGCGTGGCTCACCGGCCGCAACGACGCATGGCGCGCGCACGTGGTGGACCAGGCCGCCGAAGGCTGGCCCGCCTTCTATGTGGACAAGGTCATCGCGCCGCTCTGGGCGCGCGGCTACCGCGGGTTCTTCCTCGATACGCTCGATTCCTACCAGCTGGTGGCCAAGACCGACGCCGAGCGCGCGCGGCAGGAGGCCGGCATGGTGCGCGTGATCCAGGCCATCAAGGCCCGCTACCCCGACGCGCGGCTGCTGCTCAACCGCGGCTTCGAGATCCTGCCCCAGGTGCACGGGCTGGCCGACGGCGTGGTCTTCGAATCGCTGTTCCGGGGCTGGAACCAGGCCCAGAACCGCTATGCCGAGGTCAGCCAGCAGGACCGCGACTGGCTGCTGAACCAGGCCCGTGTCATCCGCGAGCAATACAGGCTGCCGGTCATTGCCATCGATTACTGCCCGCCGGCGGACCGCCGCTGCGCCCGCGACACCGCGCGCCGCATCCGCGCGCAGGGCATCACCCCCTATGTGACCGATTCCGGCCTGCAAACCGTGGGCGTGGGCCAGATCGAGGTCATGCCGCGCCGCGTGCTGGTGGTGCAGGAGAGCGAGCCCGGCGTGGCGATCGACAACACCGAAGGCGTGCGCTTTGTCTCCATGCCGCTCAACTACCTCGGCTACCGCGTGGATTTTGCCGAGACGCGCGATCCGCTGCCCGAGATCGGCCCGGACCGCTATGCGGGCGTGGTGGTGTGGTCGAACGGCAATTTCACCCAGCAGCCCGGCCGTGTCTTCGCCTGGATCGAAAAGCAGATGGCCCAGGGCGTGCCGGTGGTGTTCATGAACGGCTTCGGCGCGCCCGTGGCCGGCGCCCTGGCGCGCACGCTGGGCCTGAAGCCGGCCAAGGGGCGCGTCGCGGGGCCGGTGACGATCGTGTCGAAAGACCCGATGATGGGCTTCGAGATGCCCGTGGCCCCCGACCGCGCCGAGGCGGTGCCGGTGCAGGTGGACGGCGGCGCGGCGAACACCCGTTCGCTGCTGCGCATGCGCTCGGGTACGCTGACCTACGACGCCGCGGCCATCACGCCGTGGGGCGGATACATCACGGGCCCGTATGCGGTGCGCCAGAACGCCGCGACTGACCAGGACCGATGGATCGTGCAGCCGCTGGCGTTCCTGCGCGAGGCGCTGCGCCTGCCACCGATGCCCGTGCCCGACGCCAGCACCGAGAGCGGCCGGCGCCTGCTGACCATCCATATCGATGGCGACGGGTTTGCCTCGAAGGCGGAGATCCCGGGCGGCGGCTATTCCGGCGACGTGCTGTTCCGCGAGGTCTTCGACAAGTACCGGCTGCCGATGACCATGTCGGTGATCGAGGGCGAAGTCGGCAAGTCCGGCATGTACCCCAAGCTGGCGCCGGAGCTGGAGCCCATTGCGCGCAAGATCTTCGCGCAGCCCTATGTGGAAGTGGCCAGCCACACGTATTCGCATCCGTTCGAATGGGGCCGCACGGTGCCCGGCCACGAGCACGACGCGAAGATCCAGGAGGGCGACGACGACTACCACCTGGCCATTCCCGGCTACAAGATGGACCTGAACCGCGAGATCGGCGGCTCCATCGACTACATCAACAAGGTGCTGGCCCCGCCGGGCAAGCCGGTCAAGCTGCTGCTGTGGCCCGGCGACTGCCAGGCGCCGCCCGAGGCGATCAAGCTGACGGAACAGGCCGGCGTGCTGAACATGAACGGTGGCGACACCACGATCACGCGCAGCAATCCCACCTGGACCGCGATTGCGCCGCTGGGCATCCACAAGGCTGACAACACGTTCCAGGTGTTCGCGACCAACCAGAACGAGAACATCTACACCAACCTGTGGCACGGCCCGTACTACGGCTTCGAGCGGGTGATCGAGACCTACGAGCTGACGGAGAAGCCGTATCGCTTCAAGGCCGTGAACATCTATTACCACAGCTACTCGGGCACCAAGGTGGCCTCGCTGCGCGCGCTGCGCAAGGTGTATGACTACGTGCTCGCGCAACCGCTGCTGCCGATCCATTCCACGGACTATGTGCTGAAGGTCATCGACTGGCAGGGCATGGCCGTGGCGCGCGAGCTGGGCGACGGCGCGGAAGGCGCGCCCGCCACGGGCGCGTGGGTGGTGCGTGGCGATGGCAACCTGCGCAACCTGCGCTGGAGCGATGCCGGCGTGCCCGACGTGGCCACCGCGCGCGGCGTGACCGGCGCCTCGCCGGCACCGGGCGGCGGCGTGTACGTGCACCTGGATGGCGGCGACGCGCGCTTCGCGATCGTGCCGGCCGCCACGCGCAAGGTGCCGGAGCTGCCCGAGGCCAACGGCCTGGTGCGCAACTGGCGCCAGGACTTGCTCGCCGGCGGCAGCGTCACGCGCTTTGCGTTCAGCGGCTACTACAAGCCATTTTTCCGGCTGGCCAACGCCGGCCAGTGCAGTGTGACGGTCGACGGCAAGCCCGTGGCCGGCGTGCGCGAGCGCAACACGCTGCGTGTCGATACCCCCGCGGTCAATGATCCGATCCATGTCCAGCAACAAGTCGAAGTCCGCTGCGCCGGCTGAGCGCGAGCGGCTGTTGCCGCCGGTGCTGGTTCTGACCTTCACCGCGATGGTGGGCGTCGGGCTGGCGCTGATGTTCCCCCGCGAAACGCTGCGCGAGCGCCTGCTTGGCCAGGGCCGCACCGTCGATGGCCTGACCGTGGCGTACCTGGAGGCGTGGTCGCGCGTGGCGCCCAACGACACCAGCTTCATGGGCGTGCTGGCCGAGCAGTACGCGCGCAGCGGCAGGCTCGACGACGCCGAGGCCATGCTGGCGCGCATGCAGGCGATGCAAGGCGCGGACCTGAGCGGGCCGATCCTGCGCACGCGCATCGAGATCACGCAGCAGCGCGCCTACGCGGCGCTGCCCGACACGCCCGAGCGCGCGGAGCGCCTGGCGCTGATGAACGCACTGCTCAACGAAGCCACCACGCCGGTGGCGCTGGGCAGGTGGTCGCTGGGCGACCTCCAGGTGCTGGCCACGCAATCGCGCCAGATCGGCGCCGCCGAGCCCGCGGGCAAGCTGTTCCGCGAACTGGCCGTGCGCGATCCCGCCAATGCGGACTTCTACAGCAAGCAACTGGCCGGCATTGCGCTGGCCGGCGGCAACTATCTCGATTCGGCGCGTGCGCTGTTCGACGCGCAGGAACACTCGAAAAATCTGTACGAGCAGCGCACGCTGTTCCTGCAGGCGCTGCGGACGCTGCAAGCGGGCAACCTGCTGGACGAGGCGCTGGCGGAAGCGGAACGCCGTGGCGGCAAGCTGCTCGACGATCCCGAGGTGCTGCGCTACCTGACCAAGCTGGCGCTGGCGGCCAACAAGCCCGAGGTGGCCGCGAAGTACGTGGAGCGGCTGCTCAAGCTGTCGGCCAACAGGACGATGGGTGGGCCGACGGGCGCCACGCTGCTGGCGCAGGCCGGCCTGCGGCGGGTCTCCGACACCGAGCCCTGGCTCGCGCGCGACGTGGTGTTCCTCGACGGCCCGCGTGGCGTGGCGCTGCGCCGGCAACTGGCGGCGGCGGGCGCGTTGGGCATGCGCCGTGTCGCGGACACCGGCAATGTCTTGCAGGCCGAGGCGCAGGCTGCGGCCAAGGCCGAGGCGGCTGCCGCGGTCAATGCGGCGGCGGAGGAGGGCAAGCCGTTCAACCCGGACGACTACGAGCTCGCGTATCGCGTGTTCCTGGCGGCCGGCAAGCTCGACCAGGCGCAGCGCGTGGCGCAGACCGCCGTGCAGAAATTGCCGAACGAGCCTGTCTGGCGCGAGCGCCTGGCGCAGGTGGCCGAGTGGAACCGCCAGCCGGCAATCGCGCTGGAGAACTGGCTCCAGTACGCCCAGGCCACCAACGACGCGCGCGCGTGGAACAACGTCATGCGCCTGGCGCCGGGGCTGTCGGATGACCGCGCCTACCTGGCCGCGCTGCGGCATCGCGCGGGCGGCGGCGACCTGAAGACCATCGACGAGGTCGTGGCGGCCTACGAGCGGCTTGGCGAGCCCGAAGCCGGCATGGCATTCCTCGATTCGATGAGCCGCGGCCCGCATGCACGCGAGGTGATGGAGCGCAACGCGCAGCTGGCCGAGCGTGCCGGGCGCGACGGCCGCGCGTTCGAACTCTACGGCCAGCTTCAGCAACGCTTTGGCGCGCGGCCCGCGTACGCGCTCAAGCGCGCCAACATGCTGTACGTGAATGGCCGTCTGACGCAGGCCATGGACGCGATGCTGCCCGCGCGCGCCAATGCCGGACCGCGCGACCTGCTGTACTGGCGCACGTATACCGAACTGGCGCGCCTGACGCAGCGCGACGACCTGCTCAAGGACGGCTATCGGCAGATGATGGTCGCGGTGGCCGAGACCCACGACGATCACTGCACGCAGATGCCGCCGGGCGCCGCCCGCAACGACTGCCTGGCCGAGGTGCGCGACACCGAGGAAGCGGACTTTTCGAACCTGATCCAGTACTACGACAAGACGCCCATCGATGCCGGGCGCATTGCCGAGGCGGGCTGGCGCAAGAGCGGCAAGCGCGAGCAGTTCGAGCTGGCCATCTACTACTACACGCGCGCCCACGCCTATGTGCGCGTGGAGCGGCTGTTCGCGAGCCTGACGCCGGAGCAGCGACGCGAAGCCGAGGGTTCGGCGACGTTCCTGATGCGTCGCGCCGAATACTGGCGCCTGACCGGCGACCACGAGCGCGCGCTGGCCGACCTGCGCCACGCGGCGGGCCAGCCAGATGCCGACAGCGAGACGTTTGCCGCGCTGCTCTGGGCGCTGGTGGACATGGGGGGCGACAGCGAGGTGCGTGCCGTGTTGCAGCGCCTGAAGCCCGACGCCGAAGACGATCCCGGCCTCTGGGGGGCCTACGCGGCCGGCGCCATGCGCTTCCAGGACGGGCGCACCGCGCTGCATTACCTGCACAAGATCCAGATGGGCAAGAGTGCCGATCCGCTCTGGCTTGGCCTGTTGGCCGACGCGTACGAGGCGATCGGCCAGACCGCGATGGCGTGGCGCATCCGCAAGCAGGCGTGGATCGACCTGCACCACGCGTGGGCGCCGGCGGGGCTCAAGGGGGCCGACGTCGCCGCGGCGGACGAGGAGGATGACGACGCCGATGGCCAGCCCGAGGATGAAGAGAACGCGCAGGGTGTGCCGGCACGCGCGGACCTGCGCCGCCAGACCGTGGCACTGGGCCAGGTCTTTGCCTCGGGCGATGTGTCGCGCAGCCTGGTCATCGAGATGCTGCGCCGTGACCGCGCCCAGGTTGCCGCGCGCCGCCAGGCGCCCGTGGTGCAGGCGAGGACCGCTTCGGCTTCGCAGCTTGGCGACGTGCCGGGCCTGCCGCCGCTGCTGGTGCCGCCGCCCGCCGAACTGACGGAGCGCGAGCGCCGCCGCCAGGCCCAGATCTCGGCGGCGAGCCGGGAGGTGGCGCTGGCATGGGCGATGTCGTCGGAGTCGAACGAACTGGCCAGGGCATGGCTGGCGCGGCAGTACGTGAAGACGCTGCAGCGCCCGGCCTATGCGGAGGTCTCCATCGCGCTGGACAACAACGATCTCGACGCGCTGGACCGCATCATGGAGCGCCAGGCGGGCCGCGTGCCGGTGACGAGCCAGATCGAGGCCAACCGGCAGCTCGACCGCTTGTCGGCGGCGCAGACGCAGGCGTTCGAGACGCAGGAGATGGCCCGCACCGACGACACCTTGCAGGAGACGCTGCAGGACGCGCTGCTGTTCAACGCGCAGGCCATCGAGCCGCGCGTGACGTTCCTGCACCAGAAGCCGCTGGAGTACTTCGAATACAGCCTTGGTGCCGGCGCGCGGCTGTGGGACGGCTACGCGCTGGGCCTGCGCGGCGTGTTCCGGGACCAGCGCTCCACCGACCGTACGCAGCTTGACAACGTGCCGGCAGGTGACCGGCGTGCCGAGCTGACGCTCGACTACCGCGACTCGCAAAAACGCTGGCTGGTGGGCGTGGGCCGCCGCGACGGGCTGGAGAGCTTCACCACCGCGCGGATGACCGGGCAATGGAACCAGGAGGGCCGCGTGTCGTTCACGACACTGGCCGGGTACAACCAGCCGGCCGACGAATCGCCCCAGTTGCGCGTGGGCGGCATGAAGGACGTGCTGGGCGCCGGCGCCACGTGGCGGCTGGGCCTGCGCGAATTCGTCAGCGGCCGCGTGGAGTACAGCCATTTCTACGGCCAGGACCGCAGTGCGCTGGGCCACGGCATTCTCTTCGACGTGGAGGCCGGCTACCGCATCCGCACGCAGTACCCGGACTACACGGTGCGCGCGGTGGCCACGCGCGGCATCTACAACCGCAACGACGGCGCGCTCACGGCCGCCCAGCGGCGGCTGGTGCCGGCCGATGACGACGAGGCCGGCACATCGTTCTACATGCCGCAGAGCTTCACGCAGACCGGTGTGCTGTTCGGCTTCGGCACCGACTTGCTCGACGACTACACGCGCAAGTGGCGGCCGTTTGCCGAGGTGGGCGCGCTGTACGACTCGCGCGCGGGCCACAACTTCCACGGGCAGCTGGGCGTGGCCGGATCGGTGTTTGGCAACGACCACCTGGCGTTGTACCTATCGCACGACACCGCGTCCCGCAACAGCGGGACGCCGCTGACGGAGGTCGGCCTGCGCTATCGCTGGCTATATTGATGACGAGGATTTTCAAGGTAACGAGGAGGATCGAGATGAACAAGACGATGACAGGCACGGGTGGTAACCAGTGCATGGGGCGCATGGGGCGCATCGCGGCATGGTGCGGCGCGGTCGGTGCTGCACTGTGGCTGGCCGGTTGCGCGGTAACGGACGTGGGCCGCGCGCCGCAGATGGCGCCCGGCGATACGGTGGCGGTGCTGCCGATCGTGAACTACACCGAGACGCCGCAGGCCGGCCTGCGCGCCGAAGCCATTGCCGAATCGCTGCTGAAGACGGGCGGCGTGGCCAACCTGAAGCGCTATCCGGCATCGCTGAACCCGGAAACGCTGTTCGAGCCGGCCGAGCGCGAGTCGGTGGGCAAGGCGCTGGAGTGGGCCCGCACCGAGCGTGCCCGCTACGCGCTGACCGGCGCGGTGCAGGAATGGCGCTACAAGGTGGGCGTGGATGGCGAGCCGGCCGTGGGCATTTCGCTGCAACTGATCGACGTGGCCAGCGGCCAGGTGGTCTGGTCCGCCACGGGCAGCAACAGCGGCTGGAGCCGGGAATCGCTGTCGGGCACCGCGCAGAAGCTGCTGCGCCGCCTGCTGGCGCCGCTGATGCAGGGCTGATGCCGCTGTGGATATCGCTGCAAAAAAGGACGGGTGATTCGCGTGGGGAATTCTGCGGAACAGAGGCGCCAGGGGCAGGGCATCGGCGTCGGTGGGCGCTATGCGCGCTGGCTGGCGCCCGCGGTGAGCGGGCCGGGCCCGGCGCTGGAGTTGATCGTCACCATGGTGGTGGCGATGGGGCTGGCGTACCTGATGCTGCCGCAGAATCCGCTGCTGCTGGGCATGGGCTTTCCATGGGCCTGGCTGCTGCCGGTGATCCTGGCGCTGCGCTATGGCACGCTGATCGGCGTGGGCGCGGTCCTGATGCTGCTGGGCGGCTGGTTCTGCTTTGAGGCCGTCGGCAGCTATGCCGGCGCGTTTCCGCGCATGTTCTTCCTGGGCGGGCTGCTGCTGGTGCTGGTCTCGGGGCAGTTCGGCGATGTCTGGGGCACGCGCCTGGCCCGCGCCCGTGCCGTCAACCGCTACCTCGACGAGCGGCTGGCCGCGCTGACCAAGAACCACTACCTGCTGCGCATCTCGCATGCGCGGCTCGAGAACGACCTGCTGGCACGGCCCACCACGCTGCGCGACACGCTCTCGCAGATGCGCGCCGTGGCCATGGAAGACGCCGCGCGCGGCAATACGGGGTACGGCCGCCTGGCGGGCGCGCAGCCGATGCTGCAGGTGGTGGCGCAGGCGTGCCAGATCGAGGGCGCGGCGCTGTTCGCCTGCGACGGCCAGCGCATCGCCCACGAGCCCGCGGCCAGCATCGGGCCGGCCTTCGAGCTGGACCCGGACGATCCGCTGGTCCGCCATTGCCTGGAGACGCGCGAACTGGCGCACCTGCGCTCGTCGGGCCTGCAGCAGGAGGCCGGGACGCGCTACGTGGCCGTGGCGCCGGTGCTGGCCGGGTCCGACCGGCTGGTCGGCGTGCTGGTGGTGGAGCGCATGCCGTTCCTGTCGCTGACCTATGAGAACCTGCAACTGCTGATGGTGCTGATGGGCTACTACGCCGACGGCGTGGAACATGCCCATGCCACGCATGGCATCCAGTCGCTGATGCCGGCCATTCCGTATGCGTTCGCGCTGGACTACGCGCGGCTGTCGCGGCTGCGCCGCGAGACCGGCATCGAAAGCTCGGTGGTGGCGTTGGTCTTCGATCTGGACGAAGCGCGCGACGCGCTGTTCGAGCAGGTCGTGCGCAGCCGCCGGGCGCTGGACGTGGCCTGGCCCGCGCGCAGCGCGCGCCAGCGGGCCATGCTGACGCTGATGCCGCTCTCGGACAGCCAGGCCGTGTCGGCTTACCTGGTGCGCATTGAAGACATGCTGCGCGCGCAGTTCGGCACCGATTTCGCGTCGTCCCATATCGGGGTCTACTCGTTGACGGTGCCGGCCACCGGCGGCGAAGAGGCGCTGGTGCGTCTGCTGCAGCGTTGCCAGGTCGATGGCACGGTGGCGGGCGATACACCCGGCGCGCCCGGTGTGGCCGATGCCCGCCAGACAACTGCCGGCGCGGTCGCCGGCACGCAGGCGGGCTGACACATGGGCAAGCTGATCTTCGTCGGCGGCACCGCCTTTCAGATCGCCGCGCTGGCGCTGCTGTTCCGCGGCGCCACGGGGCTGCCGCTGCTGCTGTTGTTCCTCGGCTTGCAGGCCGTGGCCGCGGCGCTGCTGGGCCTGGCGCTGTGGCGCCTGCTGCCGCGCCGCTTCCGCGTGCCGTTTGCGTGGAGCTATGCCTACCTGGCGGCGTTCTGCTTCTTCGTGCCGCTGGGCGGCACGCTGGTCTGCCTGGGCAGCCTGCTGTTCGCCCGGCTGTTCCCGAGCCGGGACGATACATCGGGCATTGCCTCGGTGACGCTGCCCGAGTTCGTCACGCACCTGATCCAGCGCGTGACGCACGGCGGCGGCGCGCGGCTGCGTGCGCAACTGGGCAACACGCGCGCGCCGCTGCCCGAGCGCATGACGGCCCTGGTGGCCATGCAGTCGATGCCCGCGCGCACCGCCAGCCCGGTCCTGCGCGAACTGCTGGGCGACACCACCGACGACATCCGCCTGCTGGCCTACGGCATGCTCGATGGCGCCGAGAAGCATTTGACACAACAGATTCTGGCCGAGCTGCCGCGCCTGGTGACCGCCGATACGCCGCAGGCGCGCGGCGAGATCAACAAGCGTCTGGCGGACCTGTACTGGGAACTGATCTACCAGAACCTCGTGCAGGGCGACGTGTACCGCTATACCGCGAGCCAGGTGGAGCGCTATGCCAGCGCGGCGCTGGAGACCGACGACACCAACGCCGCGCTCTGGTACATGCGCGGCCGGCTGGCGCTCACCCGCAATGCGCCGGGCGAGGCGCGCGAATGGCTCACGCGGGCGGAATCGCTGGGCTTCGCGCGCGAGCGCGTGCTGCCGCTGCTGGCGGAAGCCGCCTACCTGGAACGCGACTACGCCGCCGTGCATCGCCTGATGGCGGCTTTCGACAGTCCTTCGCCGCTCCCGCTGGTGCGGCCCC
>Ga0255338_1002037_pt1 | contig 33048 bp, 29 predicted proteins | sample MeOH1_35cm_T4_19_FD_203715 | JGI IMG/M metagenome (GOLD analysis project Ga0255338, IMG submission 203715) | Sandy soil microbial communities from University of British Columbia, Vancouver, Canada - MeOH1_35cm_T4_195 | ecosystem: Engineered > Artificial ecosystem > Sand microcosm > Unclassified ... | reverse complement strand
CATGGGGTAATTCAAAAAAGTCAGGGACGCTGCATTTTGCAGCTGCTGGGCTGTTCGGCGCGGGTAGCAGGCAGAACCTTGATGACGCGGAAGCCGTAACCCGAGCCTTCGACGTCGAACTTCACACCGGCCGCGCCCTGGCGCTCCATCAAACCCACCATCAGCGGCTGCTGGAACTGGTGGTCCAGCGCGCGCATGGCACCGTGCTGACCGTTCAGAGAAACGTTGGCTTTTTCCAGCTGACCAGCCACCGCCGTGGCCTGCAGCGAGCCGGCGCGCTCAATCGCCTGCGCCAGTGACTCCACCATCAGCTGCATGCGCATGTGGACGTAGTCGTCGGCCGGCTTCGGGAAGCGCTGGTGGAAGGACTGGTAGAACGCCTCGCTGTCCTTGCCCGGCGCGTTGGGCAACCAGTCGGCCACGGCGATCACGCGGCCAACGCCAGCATCGCCCAGCGCCGCCGGCGCGCCCAGCGCATTGCCGTAGAAGGTGTAGAACTTGCCTTCATAACCGGCCTCGCGCGCCGCCTTCACCAGCAGCGTCAGGTCGTTGCCCCAGTTGCCGGTGATCACCGCCTGCGCGCCGCTGGCCTTGATCTTGGCCGCATAGGGCATGAAATCCTTGACCCGCCCCATCGGGTGCAGCTCGTCGCCAACGATCTGCACGTCGGGGCGCTGCTGCCCCAGCTGGCGCCGCGCCTCGCGCGCCACCGCCTGGCCGAAGCTGTAGTCCTGCCCGATCAGGTAGACGTTCTTGACCGCCTTGTCGTCCTTCAACACCTCCATCAGTGCCGCTATCCGCATATCGGCATGGGCGTCGAAGCGGAAATGCCAGAAGCTGCACTTCTCGTTGGTCAGGATCGGATCGACCGCCGCGTAGTTGAGAAAGATCACGCGCTTGCCCGGTTCGCGTTCGTTGTGTTTGTTGATGGCATCGATCAGCACCGCCGCGGTAGCCGAGGAGTTCCCCTGCATCACAAAGCGGGCGCCATCGTCGATGGCGGCACGCAGGACGGCCAGCGCCTCTTCGTTCTGGCCCTTGCTGTCGTAACGCTCGATCAGCAAGGGGCGGTTGCCGCCGGCTGCAGCCGGCAGCTTGACCCCGCCGCGCGCATTGACGCGCTCCGTCGCCCACACCAGGTTGCGGTAGACCGCCTCGCCGGTATTGGCAAAGGGGCCGCTCAGGCCTTCGATCATCGCGATCTTGATGGGTGCCGGCTGGGCCTGGGCCAGCAAGGCGACGGGCAGAGATAAAGCCAGCAGCAGCGATTTCAATACCGGACGACGAAAAATATTCATGGCAAAACAACTCTTGAAAACAAAAGAAATGCGCTCAATTTCGATCCAAGCGGCAGACCGAGATGGAGGCCGCGCAGTGTACGGGATACGGCCATGGCCGCACTTCGTCCACCCCCCATTTTTGTGTTAACCAGGAGTTCGATCATGTTGTTCGCCCCCGTCACCCGCCGTTCTGCTTTTGCACCCTCCATGCGCTCGCTGGACCGCTTCTTCGACGCCGCCCTGCAAACACCGGTCATCCAGACCAACAGCTGCCGCATCGAACAGGACGACAAGGCCTACACCCTGAGCTTCGATGTGCCGGGCGTGACGCGCGAACAGTTGTCGATCGGCATCGAAGGCAATGTGGTGCGCCTGGAAAGCCTGCCGGAAGCCGCACGCCAGTACAAGGCCGCTTACGAACTTCCGCAGGATATTGATGCGGCCTCCAGCGTTGCCAAGCTGGAGAACGGTGTGCTGACCCTCAAGCTGGCCAAGGTGCAGCCGGAGAGCAAAGTCACCAAGCTGACGATCAACTGAGTTGGTTCGACAACAAAAAAGGCCGCGAGATTCGCGGCCTTTTCTTTTATGTGTACTCAACGTTCGAACTGACTGGCAGGACGTCGCAGACGACCGGTCCAAGTGGCGCAATGCGGCACGGTGTCACACGAATTGTCAGCCTTCAATTTCGGAAAGTTCAGTTGGGTCAAAGGTGAACCGATGTTTCTCAGGATTGCGGGAACATATCGCCGCGATCTCTTTGGCATTCTTGGGGCCGATATATTTAACCGAAAGCGTAGCATCACATTTTGGGCATGTGCCCTTCAGCCTTGTTATATGGATAAAGCCGAGAGGATCGGTTTCCAATCCAAAAAACTGAAGCCAAATAAAACGATGACGCATCAGCGCTAGCCCAAAAAGTAGGAACAACCCTGCGACTGGGACGACTAATGGATAAACAGATATTTTTTCAAAAATTGGCAGCTTCAGACCAAGGTTTGACAGTACATCCAGAAAAGCGGCGAGAAAACTAATAGCGCCAGCAAAAAATACCCAAATAGCTTTGATAGGTGTCTTGATATCCCCGGTTCGCTCTAGGTGATACAGAATTGGCTCTTCTCCATGTTGGATTTTGTCGCCAATATGAATATTTGCATTTGGCAAATTACCTACGCCAACATTGAAACTGCCTTGACCCGTTTTCACCGAGTTGGAGTGACTGCCTCCACGAAAATTAAAGCCACAGTAAGCGCAAAAATTCGCATCGTCTTTAGCTTGCTTTCCACAACTATCGCAATACATAAGATCTCCCTCTTGTGCTGTGTTATGTCTGCCTGATTTATATCAGCGTTCTGCAGTTTTTCAGACTCCAGGTAGCTATGAAAAAAGTCAGCAAACCATGCAAACCGGTTTCATGAATAAGGCTCACTGCTTGCTAACAAACGGGCAAAGGTGCAGCACAGCTAGGCAACGCGGGGCTCACACCGACTGACTGATCGCATCCAACGGCCAGCGCGGCTTGACCTCGAAGGTGTAGGCACGGCTGGCCTCTTGCATGCCGGCTTGCAGCCGCATGGCAGCCGCCATGGCGATCATGGCGCCGTTGTCGGTGCACAGGTGCAGCTCCGGGTAGTGCACGCGCACCTTGCGTTTCGCGCACTGCGCATTGAGCTGCTCGCGCAGGTGCCGGTTGGCCCCCACGCCGCCGGCCACCACCAGCCGCTTCATTCCTGTCTGGTCCAGCGCAGCCAGCGACTTCTTCACCAGCACGTCAACGATGGCGGCCTGCGTCGAAGCCGCGAGATCCGCTTTGCGGCCTTGCAATTCATCACCCAGGCGCTGTGCCTGCGTCAGCACCGCCGTTTTCAGGCCCGCAAAGGAAAAGTCCAGGTTGCCGCTGTGCAGCAGCGGACGCGGCAGCTTGAAGGCCGTGCCGTCGCCCTGCTCCGCCAGCCGGGACAAGGCCGGCCCGCCGGGATAACCCAGGCCCATGAGCTTGGCCGACTTGTCGAAGGCTTCGCCCGCGGCATCGTCGATCGTCTCGCCCAGGATGTCATAGCGCCCGACGCCGTCAACCCGCATCAGTTGGGTGTGGCCACCCGACACCAGCAACGCGACAAAGGGAAATTCGGGCGGGTCGGCGCTCAGGAACGGCGACAGCAGGTGCCCCTCCAGGTGATGCACCCCCAGCACCGGCTTGCCCAGGGCGGCCCCCAGCGCACAGGCCACGCCGGCGCCCACCAGCAACGCACCGGCCAAGCCGGGGCCGCGCGTGTAGGCCACCACGTCGATGTCCTGCAGTGACTTGCCGGCCTCTTGCATGACCTGGCGGGTCAGTGGCAGCACGCGGCGGATGTGGTCGCGGCTGGCCAACTCGGGCACCACGCCGCCATAGGCCTGGTGCATCTCGATCTGGCTGTACAGCGCATGCGACAGCAGCACCGGCACCGGGGCATCGCTCGACTGAACCAGGGCCACGCCGGTTTCGTCGCAGGAGGACTCGATCCCCAGAATCAATATTTCGTTGTCAGACATGGGGAGAGTTTAGGCAATAAACCGGTAGCCTACCCCCGCCTCCGTCACGATATGCCTGGGCTGAGAGGGATCGTCCTCGATTTTCTTGCGCAACATGCCCATGTAGACCCGTACGTAATGGCTGTCCTCCGCATGGCCGGGCCCCCAGACGTTCTTGAGCAGTTGCCGATGGGTCAGCACGCAGTCCGGATGTGTGATCAGGTAAGCCAGCAGACGGAATTCGATGGGCGTCAGATGTACAGCTGCGCCGGAACACTCGACGGTGCGCCGGCCCAGGTCAACACGCAGCTTGCCGAATTCGTGCACGGTCGCTGCGCTGCCGCCGGTCTGTGCCCGGCGTCGCAGATGCGCCCGCACCCGGGCCATCAGCTCGGCCGCGCCAAAGGGCTTGGTCAGGTAATCGTCGGCCCCCGCGTCCAGCGCGCCCACCTTGTCGGCTTCGTTTGAGCGTGCCGAGAGAACGATGACGGGAATATCCGACCAGGTGCGCAGATCGCGAATGAAATCCACGCCGTCACCGTCGGGCAGCCCCAGATCAAGCACGACCATGTCCGGGTGGCGGGTCCCCGCCTCGATCAGGCCGCGCTTCATGGTGTCGGCTTCGTAGACCTGGCAGCCCTCCGCTTCCAACGACATCCTGATGAAGCGCCGGATCGTCGGCTCATCCTCGATGACGATGACGACAGGCAGCGGCTCACTCATGGCTGACTCTCCTCTTTCACAGCACCGTCCTCCGCGGTATCGACCACCGGCGGGTTGCCACGCGGCAGCGAGAAAATGAAGCGTGCGCCTCCCCCCTGGCGATTTTCAGCGCGAATGGTGCCGCCATGCGCTTCGACGATGGCGCGGCAGATCGCCAGGCCAAGGCCAACGCCGGGCGTGGCACTCTCTTTCTGACCGCGCTCGAATTTCTTGAAGATATCCTCTTCCTTGCCGGCAGGTAGACCCGGGCCGTTATCCGCAACCCAGACGTCGATGTTCTGTCCGCTCTGAATGGCGCCGATTTCGATCCTGCTGCCGCGCGGCGTATATTTCGCGGCGTTCTCCAGCAAGTTGGACAGTACCCGTTCGATCAGCACTGCGTCCAGTTCCATCAAGGGCAGGTCTTCTGCCAACTCGACGCCGACATGATGATGGGCGATGGTCAAGCGAACCGCGTTGAGGGCGCTGCCAACCACTTCCTCCAGCGGCTGCCATTGCCGGTTGAGCTTGACCGTGCCGGACTCCAGGCGAGCCATGTCGAGCAGGTTGTTGACCAGCGAATTCATGCGCAAGGCCTCATCCCGGATGGAGGCGGAGATCTCCGCCTGCTGCTCTGTGGGCGGCGGCTGCGTCATCGTCATCGATTCGGCCAGGCCGACCAACGCGGCCAGCGGTGTGCGCAGATCGTGGGAAATGGCCGACAGCAAGGAATTGCGCAGGCGCTCGGACTCCATCTGCACGGTGGTCGTCCGGGCCACATCCACATAATGAACGCGCTCCAGCGAGATCGCGACCAGCCGGGCAAACGTATCAAGCAGACGCCGCTGCTCCGGCGCCAGCACGCGGCGTGGATTGCGCGGCTCCAGTGCCAGCACGCCGCGGACGCGCATCGGCGCCCGCAAGGGAAGGTACAGCAAAGGGCTGCCTGGCAAGGTGTCGGTACCGCACCCGGCTTCGACCTCATGATCGAACGCCCATTGGCCGATGCCGGCATCAATGGCCGGATGGCCTGCCTGTGTGGGAACGGGCGGGCCCAGCCGGTCGTTATCGTCCGCCAGCAACAGGGCACAACGGGCACCGAATTCGGTTTCGGCGAAGCGCTGGCTGATCTCGGCAATCTGCTCCGGCATCAGGGCGCCTGACAGATCGCGCGACATTTCGTAAAGAGCGCGCACCCGCTGTTCGCGCCGGCTGGCGACCCGGGCCTGGTACTTCAGCCCGGTGGTAAGTTGGGCCGTGATGAGGCCGACCGCCAGCATGACCGCAAAAGTCATCAGGTACTGCACGTCGCTGACCGCGAACGAGAGCCGCGGCGGCACAAAGAAGAAGTCGAAAGCGGCAACGTTGATGAACGACGCCATGACCGACGGCCCGAGTCCGTAGCGCACGGAGACCAGCACGACCGCCAGCAGGAACAGCATGGCAATGTTGGCAAGATCGAACACCGAATGCAGAGGGGTGGCAATCACGGTGGCCAAGGCGCAGACGGCTGCGCTCATGGCATAGGACTGCCAGGGCGCCTTCATCCGCGCCAACCAGGATTCTTCGGTCCGGTCTTCAACCGGTTTGCGCGCCTGGCCCTCGTCCCGTGCCACCTGAATGACTTCAATGTCGGACGCCTGTTTGCCGATGCGATCGGCAAACGAGCGGTACCAGGGCCGCCACACGCGCGTACGGTCGCGTCCGACGACGACCTTGGAGAGATTGTGGTTGCGCGCGTACTCGACCACGGCATCAACGGCATCGCTGCCGGAGAGCGTTTCCGTCTCGGCCCCCATCTCCTGCGCCAGTTGCAGACTTTTGAGAATACGCTGGCGCTGTTGACCGGAGAGGCGCTGCAGTTCGGGGGTTTCGATGTAGATCGCGTGCCACGGCACATCCAGCCGGGTGGCAATACGAGCCGCGCTGCGGATGATGCGATCGGCGCCTTCGCCGGGGCCGACGCAGGCCAGCAACGATTCCCGGGTCTGCCATACCGGCGAAACCGACTGGTCGCGCCGATATTCGAGCATCTGACTGTCAACGCGATCCGCGGTACGGCGCAGTGCCAACTCGCGCAATGCAATCAGGTTGCCTTTGCGAAAGAAGTTCTGGATCGCGCGTTCTGCCTGGTGGGGAAGGTAGACCTTGCCGTCCTTGAGCCGCTGCAGCAGCTCGTCCGGCGGCAAGTCGACCAGCACGACTTCATCGGCCTCATCGAAGACATGGTCGGGCACGGTCTCCCAGACCCGGATGCCGGTGATGCCGCCGACGATGTCGTTGAGGGTCTCCAGGTGCTGAACGTTGACCGTCGAGTAGACATCGATACCGGCCGCCAGAAGCTCTTCCACATCCTGCCAGCGCTTGGGATGACGCGAGCCCGGCACGTTGGAGTGGGCCAGTTCGTCGATCAGGATCAACGCCGGCTTGCGCGCGAGCGCGCCATCGATGTCGAATTCCTTCAAGGACTTGTCGCGGTAAGCAACGTCCTTGAGGGGCAGCCGCTCCAGCCCTCCGACCAATGCTTCGGTTTCCTTGCGCCCGTGGGTTTCCACCACGCCGATGACGAGGTCCGCGCCTTGCAGGGCCCGCTGGCGCGCGGCCGACAGCATGGCATAGGTCTTGCCGACGCCGGCCGAGGCGCCGAAAAATATCTTCAGCTTGCCGCGGGCGGCCCGCATCTCGTCTTCCCTGATCTTGTCAAGGAGCTGGTCGGGATCAGGGCGTCCGTCGGCCATACAGGTGGTCCTCAATCCTCAAAGCCAGCCGGCGCGCTTGAAGCGCCGGAAGAGAAAACCGCATACCGCGGTGATGAAAAAAAGTGCGATCGGATAACCATACTCCCACTCCAGCTCCGGCATGACCTTGAAGTTCATGCCCCAGATACCGGCAAAAGCCGTCGCCACGGCAAAGATGCCGGCCCAGGCTGCCAGGCGCTTGTGCACGTCGCTCTGCTCCAGGGCCACGGTGGACAGGCTGACCTGAATCGCCGTGCCGATGGTGTCACGAATCGTGTCCAGACTGGTGCTGATCCGCGCCAGATGGTCGTAAACGTCGCGGAAGTAGTCGCGGCTGTTGGCGCAGACCGGCGGCACGCGTCCGCTGGTGAGCTTGCCCACAGCCTCCATGAGCGGCACCACTGCATGCCGGAGAACCGTCACCTGGCGTTTGAGGTCATACAGGCGTTCGATGCTGGAGCGTGCGGTCCCCTTGTCGAAGATGTGCTCTTCCACGGACTCCAATTCCGACTCGAGGCTGTCGATGATCGGGAAGTAGCGGTCGACCACCGCATCCATCAGCGCATAGAGGACAAAGCCGGCGCCCTGGCGCAGCAATTCCGGCTCGCGCTCGCAACGCTCGCGCACACCCAGAAAATGCTGCGGACTGCGGTGGCGAACCGACAGCACGAAGTGACGACCGACGAAGATGTCGACCTCGCCGATGACAATCTCGTTCCGGCCCGGGTGCAGCAGATGCATGGCGGCGAACAGCGTTTCGCCGTATTCCTCGATCTTCGGCCGCTGATGCCCCTTGCGTGCGTCCTCGACGGCCAGCGGATGGAGATCGAACTCCTCCTGCATCTCCGTCAGCTCGGCATCCGTGGCATCGATCAAGGCGACCCAGACGAAGCAGTCCGGCCGGTCGAGGTAGTCGCTGATGTCCGCCACGGGAATATCAGCCAGCTTCTTCCCTTCCTGATAAGCCACACAGTTGATCAGCATGCAGTCCCCTTGTTTTTTCCGATGGCCTTGGAGTATGCATCGTCATGGTGCTGATCCATCTGCAGAGCGGCCAGAATGAGTACGGGCCAATCGGTCTTGCACCGAGGTGAGCAGGTCAGTTGCCGCCCATAGGCCAGGGCATGAAGCACGGGATGGACTTCGTGAGTGGCCCGGCACACCGGGCATTGGTGGACTGGCATCACATCATCCGCTCACACCGTACGCGCGGCAAAGGCGGCGAGTTCCGAGGGCTGATCGGCCACGTGCGGCGAAACCAGGATGACCTCCCGCTCCGGAGACTCCCCCATGGCCAGCGCAATCCCGATGGTTGCGACGCTGGCCAGAATGGCAAGCCGCACCGGTTCACGGATGCCGGCCACGTAGCGCTTGAGCAACTCGCCCCCGCTTTCGTTCGCGGGGAAAGTCACCGTTGCGGGGATCTGGCCCGCCCGGCGTGCGTCGACGCAGTACATGCCGTCATGAAGGGCAATGCCGATATATGTCGTTGATTTCACGACCGACTCCGTTTCAGGCCTTGGTTATGGTCCATATCTTCGCTGCCCGGCTACTTCTTTTCGGCTGAAACACTTGACGATGAGCCAAGCCAGACCGGAAGGGGCGACCAGCGCCAGCAGCACAAGCAGGGCCCCTGTCATCTCTTTCATGATTCGGACGACTCCCGGGTGGCCATCGTGGGCCAGTCGGCAAAAGCCTGGTACACGCCATCGACATCCTTCTGCCTGCGCAAATGGTCATGAAAGTACAGATCGCCGAACATCTGAGCCGCTTCCGCCAGCAGTTGCAGGTGGGCCTCGGTGGCTTGTTGCGGCACCAGCAGAACGAACAACTCCGCCACGGGATTGCCATCCGGTGCGTCAAAAGGCAGAGGCTGGCGCAGACGCATGAAGGCGGCCAGGGGTTCCCGCAAACCCTTGATGCGGGCATGTGGGAAGGCAATGCCCTGGCCGAGCGCCGTGGAGCCGAGACTTTCACGCGCTGCCAGACTCTCAGCCACGCTGGCTGCATCCAGCCCGACGTGGTCAGCGAATATCCGACCGGCTTCCGCGAAGACGCGGTTCTTGTCGCTGATGTCAAGGTCGAGGCGGATGTGCTCCGGACAGAGGAGCGAGGCGATCTGGTTCATCGTCTTTTCAGAACGTCTTGCTGACCGACAGTACCAGCGTGGGCGCGCTGGTGTCGTAGGTTCCGGTCGGTGCCGTCGTCGTACCGGTGGTCGTGCGGTAGATGTCACGCTTGGCATCGGTACCGATGGCGGCAATGCCGACATTGAAGCCGTTGAATTCCTTGCTCAGGCTGACCTTGTAGTCGGTGTAGTCGAGCAGACCGTAGTTCTGCACCGTGGCGTGTCCAGCGTGCAGGCCCAGCATCAGCTTGTCGCCCACCTCGAAATTCGCGTTCATCTCCAGGTAGCTCGATCCCTTGGAGCTGCCCGGCGCGGCGCCAAAGCAATTGCCGGAACTGGTCGTGCCATTGGTTTCAATACCGCAGACGCCACCCAGGGTCGCCGTCTTGGCGCCGAAATAATCCGTGAGCGATTGCGAATACTTGACCGAGAACCACTGGTAGGTCGCGCCGATATAGAGCTCGAGGTTGTCGAAGCTGCTGCGCTCGGTGTTGTTCCAGCGGGCACCCGGGTAGTAGTAATACAGGGCACCGACGTCCAGCATGAGGTCCTTGGCCACTTCGAACTTGTAGCCGCCGTACAAATCCCATTCCAGACCGGCACCGTTGGTGTAGCTGGTGCCGACGCCGTTGCCGGCCGTGCTGTAGACGTTCGAGGCCCAGGTCCCGAGGTAGACACCGCTGGCGTGGGCGTAGTCGAACCCGCCCTGAATGGCCGGCAAGCCATAGGTTTGCGAGATGCCGCGGAAGCGGTAGTCGGTGACGAGGGCAACATTGCCGGTCAGGGTGTGCGGGCTGGCCTCGGCGGCAGACGGGGCCGTAGCCTGGGCCTGCACAAAGGAAGGCGTGGAGAAGGCTGCTGCGATGGCAGCGGCGAACAGGGTTTTACGCATGGTTGTTTTCTTGGGTCTGAAGTAATTGACGGGGCTCAGGGACGCATTGCATCGAGCGCCAGGTTGAGTTTGAGCACATTGACCCGCGGCTCGCCGAAGAGGCCGAACTGGCGGTCCTCGGTGTAGCGCTCGACCAGCGCGCGCACAGCAGCGGCATCGAGCTGGCGGGCACGGGCGACGCGCTCGATCTGGTAGTTGGCTGCGGCCGGACTGATGTGCGGGTCCAGGCCGCTGGCGGATGCCGAGACCAGGTCGGCCGGAATCGGCAGCTTGTTGTCCGGATCGGCGGCCTTGAGGGCTTCGATGCGGCCCTTGACGGCTTCCGTCAACGCCGGGTTCAGCGGTCCCTGGTTGGAACCCGACGACGCCGAGGCGTTATTGGGCTGCGGCCCGGTCGCCGACGGGCGGCCCCAAAAGTACTTCGGGTCGGTGAAGTTCTGGCCGATCAGTTCCGAGCCGACCGGTTTGCCGTCCTTGAGGATCAGGCTGCCGCCGGCGGCCTGCGGGAAAAGCCCCTGGGCGATGCCCGTGACCGCAAGCGGATAGACAACGCCAGTGATGGCGGACAGCAGCACCAGCAGGGTGATGGCGGGGCGCAATAGAGTTTTCATGGTGGTTTCCTTTCTCAGGCCAGGCCGGCGGCGGCGATCAGCAGGTCGATCAGCTTGATGCCGATGAAGGGTGCGATCAGGCCGCCCAGGCCGTAGACCAACAGGTTGCGGCGCAGCAGCACGGCAGCACCCAGAGGCTGGTACTTCACGCCCTTGAGCGCCAGCGGGATCAGGAACATGATGATCAGCGCGTTGAAGATCACCGCCGACAGGATGGCCGACGCGGGGCTGGCCAGGCCCATGACGTTGAGGGCCGACAGTTGCGGGTAGGTGGTCACGAACGCCGCCGGAATGATGGCGAAGTACTTGGCCACGTCGTTGGCGATGCTGAAGGTGGTGAGTGAGCCGCGCGTCATCAACATCTGCTTGCCGGTCTCCACCACCTCGATCAGCTTGGTCGGGTTGGAGTCGAGGTCAACCATGTTGCCGGCCTCCTTGGCCGCCTGCGTGCCGGTGTTCATGGCCACGGCCACATCGGCCTGGGCCAGCGCCGGCGCATCATTGGTGCCGTCACCCGTCATGGCCACCAGCCGGCCTTCACTCTGGTGCTGGCGGATCAGTGCCAGTTTCGCCTCCGGCGTGGCCTCGGCGAGGAAGTCGTCGACGCCGGCCTCGGCAGCGATGGCCGCGGCCGTGAGACGGTTGTCGCCGGTGATCATGATGGTGCGGATGCCCATGCGGCGCAGTTCGGCGAAGCGCTCCTTGATGCCGCCCTTGACGATATCCTTGAGTTCGACCACGCCGAGCACGCGGGTGCCCTCGGACACGACCAGGGGCGTACTGCCGCGGCGGGCCACGTCATCGACAGTGGATTGCACCGCGGACGGAAACTGGCCGCCGGACGCTTCCACATGCTTGCGAATGGCATCGGCAGCACCCTTGCGGATCTGCGTGCCCCCCATGTCGATGCCGCTCATGCGGGTCTGGGCCGAGAAGTGGACGAACTGGGCATTGAGCGACTGGATGTCGCGCTCGCGCAGATTGAACTTCTGCTTGGCCAGCACCATGATGCTGCGGCCTTCCGGCGTCTCGTCGGCCAGCGATGCCAGTTGTGCAGCATTGGCCAGGTCCATCTCCTGGACGCCTGCGGCGGGCATGAAGGCCGAGGCTTGGCGGTTGCCCAGGGTGATGGTGCCAGTCTTGTCCAGCAGCAGCACGTCTACGTCGCCGGCAGCTTCGACCGCACGGCCGGAGGTGGCGATGACGTTGGCCTGCATCATGCGGCTCATGCCGGCCACGCCGATGGCCGACAGCAAGCCGGCAATCGTGGTCGGGATCAGGCAGACCAGCAGGGCAATCAGCACCGTGATCGTCACCGGCGTGCCGGCTTGCGCCACACTCACGCTGAACATCGAGTACGGCAGCAAGGTAACGGTCACGCCAAGGAAGACGATGGTCAGCGCCACCAGCAGAATGGTCAGTGCGATCTCGTTGGGCGTCTTCTGGCGCTTCGCGCTCTCGACCATGGCGATCATGCGGTCGACGAAAGTCTCGCCGGGGTTGGCCGTGACGCGAACGATGATCCAGTCGGACAGCACGCGCGTGCCGCCGGTGACCGACGCGAAATCGCCGCCGGATTCCCGGATGACGGGCGCGGACTCGCCGGTGATCGCAGACTCGTCCACCGAGGCCACGCCTTCGATGACCTCACCGTCAGCCGGAATGGTCTCAGAGGCGCGCACGATGATGACGTCGCCCTTGCGCAGATCGGTGGCCTGCGTCATGGTCCATTCGGCATCGGCGCGCGGCGCCTTGAGCTTCTTGGCCCAGGTCTCTTTCTTCAGGCTGCGCAGGGACGCGGCTTGGGCCTTGCTGCGGCCTTCGGCCAGCGCCTCGGCGAAGTTGGCGAACAGCACCGTGAACCACAGCCACAAGGCGACGGCCAGGATGAAGCCGGCCGGAGCTTCACCCTGCCCGCCCAGCGCCTGCAGCCAGAGCACGGTGGTCAGGATGCTGCCGACATAGACAACGAACATCACCGGGTTGCGCCATTGCACGGCGGGGTTGAGTTTTCTGAATGAATCGACGATGGCCGGCTTGACCAGTACCGGATCGAACATGGCCAGTTTCTTGTGCGACATGAATTTCTCCTTCGGCTCAATGAGCGGGCCAGAGCATCAGGTGCTCGACCAGCGGCCCGAGCGCAAGCGCGGGAACATAGTTCAGGGCACCGACCAGCACGACCGTGCCAATCAGCAGCACGATGAACAGCGGGCCGTGGGTCGGCATGGTGCCGGCATTGGCGGCAATGCGCTTCTTGGCCGCCAGCGCGCCGGCCAGGGCCAGCACCGGCACGATGACGCCGAAGCGACCGAACCACATGGCAATGCCGAGCATCACGTTGTAGAAGGGCGTGTTGGCGGACAGGCCGGCAAAGGCGCTGCCGTTGTTGTTTGCAGCCGAGGTGAAGGCGTAGAGGATTTCCGAGAAGCCGTGCGCACCCGGGTTGGCGATACCGGCAATGCCATCGGCCGCCATCACGGCGATGGCGGTGCCGGCCAGCACGATCAGCGGCGTCACCAGGATGGCGATCGACACCATCTTCATCTCGAAGGCTTCGATCTTCTTGCCGAGGTATTCCGGCGTGCGGCCGATCATCAGGCCGGCAATGAACACAGCCATGATGGCGAACACCAGCATGCCGTAGAGACCGGTGCCGACGCCGCCGAACACCACTTCGCCCAACATCATGTTGAACAGCGGTACGAAGCCGCCCAGGGGCGTGAAGGAGTCGTGCATGGCGTTGACGGCGCCGCAGGAAGCCAGCGTGGTAATGGTGGCAAACAGGCCCGAGTCGGCGATGCCGAAGCGCGTTTCCTTGCCTTCCATGTTGCCGCCAGGCTGCAAGGCCGTAACGGACTGGTCGACCCCGAGCTGAGCCACCAGCGGGTTGCCCTGCTGCTCGAAACTCATCGCAGCCACCGCCATGACGACAAACATCAGCGTCATGGCGATCAGCACCGCCCAGCCCTGGCGGCCATCGCCGACCATGCGGCCAAAAGTCAGGCACAGCGCCGCCGGGATCAGGAAGATCGACAGCATCTGGATGAAGTTGGACAGCGGGGTCGGGTTCGAGTAGGGATGCGCCGAGTTGGCGTTGAAAGTCCCGCCGCCATTGGTGCCCAGCATCTTGATCGCCTCCTGAGATGCCATTGGCCCCATCGGCAGGGTCTGCGTCCGGGTTTCGGCCGGTTCGGTGACGACGGCACCCTTCTCATCCTTGAGCGGCTGGCCATCCGGTCCTGCCTTCGGGTTGTCGTACTTCGTGACCTCCAGCGTCGTCACATCCTTGTAGGCGTCGAAGTTCTGGATCGCGCCCTGGCTGACCAGGAACGTCGCGTAGACCAGCGAGATCGGCAGCAGCACGTAGAGCGTGATACGGGTCAGGTCGACCCAGGCATTGCCGATGGTCTTGGCCGTGTGCCGGGCGAAACCGCGGATCAACGCGATGACGACGACGATGCCGGTGGCCGCCGACAGGAAGTTCTGCACCGCCAGACCGAGCATCTGGGTCAGGTAGCTCATCGTCGACTCGCCGCTGTAGCCCTGCCAGTTGGTGTTGGTGGCAAAGCTGATGGCGGTGTTGAAGGACGAATCCGGGCTGACGTTGCCAAAAGCCTGCGGATTGAGCGGCAACCAGAGTTGCAGCCGTTGCAGGGCATAGACGGCCAGCGCGCCGAGCAGGTTGAACAGCAGGATGGCCAGGGCGTATTGCTTCCAGCCCATGTCCTCGTCCTTGCGCACACCGCCCAGGCGGTACAGCACGGACTCGATGGGGCCGCCGAGGCGCAGGGCAAGGCTGCGGCCTTCCATCACATTGGCGATGTAGCTGCCCAGCGGTTTGGCTGCCAGCAGCAAGACGAGCAGAAACAGCCCGAGAAGTAACCAGGCATGGGTCGTCATGAGAAGTTCTCCGGGTTGAGCAGTGCAGCGATCAGATAGGCCAGCAGCCCGATCGCGACGACGGCACTGGCAATATGTAGCCAGCTCATTTTTCGCCTCCGAGCTTGTCGCAGCCGAAGGCAAGGCCTGCCATCAGGAAAAAGAACAGGACGATGCCTGCGGGATAGATGAGATCCATTGCTTGACTCCATGAGGGAACGTGGACATCCTCATGCTAGGCAGGCAGGCCTCAAAATACCCAAAAAACCAAAGGGGGCGCGTATAAAAAACGCGTAAAAACGGGGCAGAACAAGACCGGGATGCGCCCCTCCCAGAAGCTCAGCGCATCACCAGCCCGCCGTCCACATAGAGCACCTGCCCGGTCATGAAGCGGCTCCAGTCGGAGGCAAGGAACAGCACCGGCCCGGCCACGTCGGCCGGGCTGGCAATGCGGCGCAGCGGCGTCTGCGCCACGATCGCCTCTTTCACATCCTCCTTGGTCGCACGGCTGGCATCGGTCGGATAGACCAGGCCCGGCGCCACGCAGTTGACGCGGATGCCCAAGGGCCCCAGCTCAGCCGCCAGGTTGCGGGAAAAACCCACCAGCGCCGATTTGGCGGTCGCGTAATCGTGGTACGGCACCACCGGCCGCGCCACCAGGTCGCTCGCCAGGTTGACGATGCAACCCTGCGCACGCTGGCGCAGGTGCGGCAACACGGCCTGGCACAGGTTGTAGGTGGCATGCACGGCACCGTCCACTTGGCGTTGGTAGTCGCTCCAGTCCAGTTCCCAGAAGCGCTTGCGCTGCTCGGGATCGAAGCGGTAGGGCGCGAAGGCGTTGTTCACCAGCACGTCGATGCGCCCCACCTCGGCCAGCACCTGGGCCACCATGGCTTGAACTTGCACCGGGTCATTGACGTCGGCACGGATGGCCCAGGCGTCGCCGCCCAACTCTTTGCAGCGCGCGACGACTTCTTCAGCCGCGGCCTCGTTGCGCAGGTAGTTGACGATCACGAAGCCTCCTTCGGCCGCGAAAGCCTGCGCAATGGCCGCACCAATGCCACGGCTGGCGCCTGTGACGAGGATGACCTGCCCCTGGAAATTCATGGCTTACTTCCGGCCGGGCAGCAGGTCCTGACTGACCACGGCCTTCATGTCCAGGTCGCGCTCGATCAGGCCAATCTGCTTCCAAGCCCGGGCACCCTTCTGCAGCATGTCCACGTCGATGGCGCCCAGACCTTTTTGCTGCGTCAGCGGCGAAACGCTGGTGGCGTTGCGCAGCTTGATCACTTCCAGGTTCACGGCTTCGTTCTGGCCGTTGATGGCACGCTTGACGGCGAGTTTGGCGGCCTCCTCGGGGTGGTCGATCATCCACTGCGCACTGTCGCGGTAGGCGGCGAGGAAACGCTTGAGCAGGTCCTTCTTCTGCTGGAAGGTGTCCTCGCGCACGATGAAAAGATCGCTGGAGAGGTTGAGCGAGTGGCGCACCTCCATCACGTTCACGTCGCCCACGCCCTTGGCGCGCGCCACGAGCAGGCCGGTGTCAGTGGCGGCGGTGGCGTCCACCTGGCCCTGCATCAGCGGCGCGAAGTTCAGCAGACCGGTGACGACGATGGTCACATCCTTGGTGCTCAGACCCGCCTGGTTGAGCAGCAGCTGCAAGTTGGTCAGGGTGCCGCTGGAGAGGCTGTAGACGCCGATCTTCTTGCCCTTGAGGTCGGCCGGTTTGCTGATGTTGGCGCTCTTGAGCGAGACCACGTTGAAGACGTTCTGCGGGTAGATGTCGTAGACGGCGCGCAGCTTCTCGCCCTTGTCCAGCCCGCCGTAGAAGGAGCCGGGATCGGTGAAGGCCACGTCGGCCTGGCCGCTGAGCAGGTTGCGCACCGCGTCGCCGCCGCCCGCGCCGGGCATGTAGACCAGCTCGATGCCGCGGGCACGGAAGAAGCCCTTGTCGGGCTCGACCAGGATGTTGGTGATCTCGGAAATCGGACCGCCCCAGCCGGCGATGGTGACCTTCTCCAGCTTCGAGTCCTGGGCGAGCGCCGGGCTGGCGCCCAGGGTGGCGAGCGCGATGGCGGCCAGCATGTGCAGGGTGTTGCGTTTCATATCCTTGTGTCCTCTCTCGGGTTCAGGTTGACTTGGGGTTGGAATAGGGTTGGAGCAGACACCGATCCAGCAGCAGTGCGGCTTCGTACAGCAGCAGGCCGATGCCGGTGATGAGCACCAGCGCAGCGAACATCAGCGCCGTATCCATGGACGCCTGCGAGGCGATGATGAGTGCACCCAGGCCGCGGCTGGCACCGATGAACTCGCCCACCACGGCACCCACCAGCGCCAGCACCACAGCCACGCGCAGGCCGGCCAGGATCGTTGGCAATGCGGCCGGAATCTTGAGTCGCCACAAGGTCTGCCAGCGGCTCGCGCCCAGCATGCGGAACAGCTCGAGCCGTGCGGCATCCACCTGCGCCACGGCGGTCAGCGTGTTCTCCATCAGGGGGAAGAAGCAGATCAGCGCGGTGATGAGCACCGTGGGTGCAGTGCCGAAGCCCAGCCAGACGATGAACAACGGCACCAGCGCCAGCTTCGGGATGACCTGGCTGGTCACCACATAGGGCATGAACACGCGGCGCAGCGCGGCCGATTCGCCCAGCAGCACGCCGCCGACAAAGCCCAGCACCACGCCCAGACCCAGGCCCAGCGCCAGCTCCAGCAGGGTCTGCCCGATGTGCGGCCAGAAGTAGCCGGTCGCAAAGCCGCGCCACAGGGCTGTGCCGATGGCACTGGGCGCGGGCAGCACGAGCGCGGAGAAGCGGAAAGCCGGCACTGCGGCTTCCCAGAGCGCGAGCAGGACGACCAGCAGCACGAAAGCGAGGAGACGCGGGTATTTCAAGCGACCACCTCCTCGTCCATGGCCCGCCGCAACTCAGCGCAGAGGGCGTTGAAGGCGGCGCTGTAGCGCACGTCCTGGGCGCGCGAACGCGGCAGCTCGACGCGGATGTCGTGCCGGATGCGCCCGCCCTCCATCACCGCCACCCGGTCGGCCAGGTACACTGCCTCGGCAATGTCGTGCGTGACGAAAAAGACCGAGGTGCCGCGCGCGCGGCACATGGCCTGCAGCTCGTCCTGCAGCTCCTCGCGCGTGATGGCATCGAGCGCGGCAAAGGGCTCGTCCATCAACAGGATGGGCGGCTCCAGCACCAGCGCGCGCGCAATCGCCACGCGGCTTTGCTGGCCGCCCGACAGCTGGCGCGGGTAATGGTTGGCATGCGAGGCCAAGCCCATCTGCGCCAGTAACTGTTCGGCACGCGCCACGTCGGCCACGGTCGGTTTGCGCTGCAAGGTCACGGGTAGCAGCACGTTGTCCAACACGCTCAGCCACTCCAGCAGCGTGGGGGCCTGGAACACGAAACCCGTGCCCGGCCCGGGCCGGCGCACCGCTTGCCCTTGCAGGCTGACCTGACCCTCGTCGGGCTGCAGCAGGCCGGCGGCCAATTTGAGCAGCGTGGTCTTGCCGCAGCCGCTGCGACCCACCAGGCAGTGGAACTCGCCCTGCGTTATGTCCCAGTCCACGCGCTGCACCACCGGCGGCCAGCCGGGGTAGGTGTAGCTCACGCCTTGCATGTCGAGGAAGGCCATGGCGTTCAATCCCGATACGGCGCGTAGGCCTCGGCCGCGTTCTCGGCCGATTGCTCCAGCTCGACCATGCGCACCAGGTCGAGCAGGCTGAAACGCCCGTCGTGGTGCCAGCCGGCCTCGGGCGCCGTCATGGCACCCAGGGCGCAGATGCGGGTGGCACCGGCCTGCCCCAGTGCCTCGGCCAGAGCGTACAACTCGTGCGGCGCGGCGGCCAGCCCCACCGTTTGCAGAATCTCGCGCTGCGCAGCGACCAGCGGCATGGCATCGTCCAGCCGGTCCACCGCCTGCACCTGCACCGTGCGGTTCAAGGCACAGGGCTGGAGTGCACCGGCCTCCTCCGCATAGGCGACGCACCAGGACGCAGTCGCATCGCCAAGGAGTTCCACGCCAGCTTGCGCCAAGCCCTTGAGTTCCTGCCGCTCGCGCCAGCCGGCCACACTGGCGGCTTCTTCCAGCGACAGCGTGCGACGCGCGAACTTGTGCTGCAGCGCGGCCAGTTCGCCGGCCAGTTGTTGTGCGAACTCGCGCGGCGTCACGCGGCCGCCGCGCGCCACATAAAACACATGCGGCGAGTAGCAGCCCTGCTGCTCGTAGCGCACCACGTCGAGTGCCGCCTGGCGCGCTGCCACCGGGACATGTTGGGCATCGAGCACCGCGCTGGACACCAGGCCCAGGCTGAGCTTGTGGCCGTGCGGCAGGAAGCGCGTGCCGATCGGCACCTGCTGACGCAGCTGGCTCAGCGTGTCGTTGCCGCCGTAGGCCAGCACCACATCGGCTTCGCCAAACAAGGTTTTCTCGCTCACCGTATCGCCGCCCTTGAACCAGAGCACGGCCAGGCAATCGGCCAGCTGCGGTTCGACCTCGGCCAGCAAACGTGCGAACAACGCGGCAAACACGGGCTCGGCACTGGCCACCTTGCCGATGCCCGGTGCCTTGACCAGCAGGCCGCAGACCAGGCTCCACAGCGGCAGGCCCGGCACATTGCCGGCCCAGACGTGCACCAGCAGTTCCGGCCCGAGTGCCCGCGCCATGCCGCCTTTGGGACGCGGCTGGAACTCGTCGAGCAGCTTGGGGTTGGCGAAGTCTTCCGCCACGAAGCGCTGCAGCTGCGGCGCGCGGAAGGTCTTGAGGTAGGCGTTGAGCCCCAGGCGCACCATCTCGGCATCGAAGCCGCTCACCAAAGGCAGCAAGCGCTCGGCCTCGACGCGGTAGGGATCGTTGGCATCCAGCAGGCGTGCGACGGCGCGGTCGATGGCGGCGATGATCTGCGACACCGGCATGCGCTTGAGGCGTTCGCGGCCGGCCTCGCGCACATGCGCGGTCAGGGCCGTCAGCTGTGCCGGCGTCAGCTGCGGCACCGCCACTTCGACACCGTCCGCGCCTGTGCCGAAGCGCAGCGTCTGCCACTGCACCTGCTCGGCCGGCAAACCCGGCAGATAAGCCGCGACGGCTTTCATCGTCATGCCGCGGCTCCGGTCTGTGCTGCCCGCAGGAAATCGTCCACCGCAATCGAGCAGCCCTTGGCCTGCGCGCCCTGGGCGCGACCCAGCAGCAGGAAGCCGTCGTCCATCGCCACGCCGACGTCTTCGGTCAGGATGGTGGTCACCGAGTTGAAGTTGCCCAGATCGCAATGGGCCAGGATGCCGCGTTCGCCGAAGGGGACCTCCTGCCCGCTCAAGGGATCGAGCAGACGTGAGCGGATCCAGTGCGGGCCGGACTTGACGGCGGGCAGCACGGCGTTGCCGTTGTCGTAGAACTGGGTGCTGAGCTCGGTCATGCCGTACATGTTGATGCACTGGCTGCGCGGCACGCCGAAGGTGGCCGAGAGCTGGACGTAAAACTCGTCCATATCCATCTCGCGCGACTGGCCCTTGAAACCACCGGTGTCGAGCAGCCGGCTACCGGCCGGCAGCGCAAAGGTCTGGCCACGCCGCTGGAGTGCGTCCATCAGGGGCACAAAGCTGTAGCTGGCACCGAGCAGAGCAAAGGGCTCGCCCGTGCGCTGCACCTGCGCCAGCGTCTCGCACAGGTCGTCGAGCTGCAGGCCGTCCTGGTCCAGGAAGTAGCGGCTCTCGGGCGTGCCGAACGCGCGCAGCGCCAATGCCAGGTAGTGCGCCAGCGAGGAATTGGGCATGAGCTGCTCATCAGGGAACAGGATGCCCATGCGCAGGCGGTCTCGCCCTTGCATGAAACGCTCGGCAAAGTTGAGCGTCATGGAGCGGTCGTACACCGCGAGGTGCGGGTGATAGTGCCGGCCCTTGACGTCGCCGCGCGTGGTGCCGCTGGTCATGAAGACGCGCGCGCAGTCCTGCGGTGGCACGCAACTCAAGGTGAGGTCCTTGAAGGCGTTGATCGGCACGGCCGGGATGTCGCGCCAGCTTTTCACGGTGCGCGGTGTGCGGCCGCGCTGCTGGCAGTAGCGCTGCAGGGCGGCGTTGTGCTGGAACTGGTGGGTGAACAGGCGCAGGGCGAGCGCGTTGAAGGCGTCGTCGGTCGAGCCGGGCTGCGCGATGAAGGCCAGCAGATCGGCCACCAGCGCGTCATCCAGACCGCTGGCCTTGGCTTGTGTCGCTGTGGAGGTTTCGTTCACGTTCGCCCTTCTTCCGGTGGTGTGCTTCGCACGGGTGCTCCGAAAGGGGTGGCAGGGCTGGACGCTTGTTCCTGACAGCTCTTCTTACGTCGGCATGATCCGAGTCAAGTTCGCGGGTTCGGCTTCACCATCTCAGCCATCCCACCATCACGGCAGGATCGCACCCCGGAGCACGCCTGATTCTAAGGCAATCGACCCGGGCGTTGGCGTGAATCTTGCAACAGGAAAGCCATGAAAGATCGGGTGCATATCGTCGTCGTGGTTGAGCCGCTGGCCTCCATCCAGCGATCCAACGGCATCCTTTCCGCTAAGCTCCATCGACATACTGTGTCCCATTGCGCATGAAATCGGGTCTGAATTTTCTGGTCGCAGCCAAACGCTGCGAAATCACCGAGCTGCAGCAGCTCGCGTTCACCAGCGCGCTGGTGAACGTGTCCGGGCGCCTGGTGCACGGCCTGCAGCGCGAACGCGGCTTGTCCAACCTCTACCTGGGCTCCCAGGGAACACGCTTTGCCAAGGCACGCGCGCAGCAGATCGACGAGTGCCGACAGATCGAAGCCGAGCTGCGCGCCTGTTTCGACAAGCTGGACACCGAATCCGACCGCGTGGGCCATGGGGCCCGGCTGTTCAGCCGGATCGCCTATGTGCTGCACGGGCTGGACGCCCTGCCCGCGCTGCGCCAGCAGATCGACGCCCTGCGCTGGACCGCCCGGCAGGCCACCGATGCCTATGTACGGCTGATCGCCGGACTGCTGGCGGTGGTGTTCGAGGCCGCCGACAGCGCCTGCGACCCCGAGGTCTCGCGCCTGCTGGTGGCCCTGTTCAATTTCATGCAGGGCAAGGAATTCGCCGGCCAGGAACGCGCGGTCGGCTCGGCCCTGTTTGCCTCGGGGCATGCCGCGGCAGGCGAGCAACAGCGCCTGCTGCACCTGATCGAGTCTCAGGAGCGCTGCCTGCAGGTGTTCGCCGAGTTCTCCACCGCCCAGGTCGGCGCCTTGTGGGCACAGAGCCAGGACCGCGCGGCGCTGGCGGAGCTGGAGCGCATGCGGCGCGTCCTGGGCACGGCCACGGCCGGCGCCGCGCTCGACGCCAGCCAAAGCCAGGTCTGGTTCAACTGTTGCAGTCAGCGGATCGATTGCATGAAAGTCGTGGAAGACCAGCTCGCACACGATCTGCTGCGGGTCTGCGAAGAAAAGATCACCGCCGCCAGCCGCGACCTGCAGGCCTACCAGGCACTCGACGCCACCACCACCCGCGAAGCCGATCCGCTGTCTTTCTTCCGGGACACACCCGCGCCCGCCGGCGGCCAGGGGGCCGGCAGCACCCCGGGGGCAGCGACGCCCGGCTTCGGCGTGCCGGCCCAGAGCTACGGCTTGCAGCTGGAGCGCTCGATCCTGGAACTGGTGCAGGAACAGGCCCGGCGCCTTCAGACCATGGGCGACGAGCTCGACACGGTGCGCGCCAGCCTCAACGAACGCAAGCTGATCGACCGGGCCAAGGGCCTGCTGATGCAGCGCCAGGCCTTGAGCGAACAGGCCGCCTACGACAAGCTGCGCAAAACGGCCATGGACAAGGGACTGAAGCTGGTGGAAGTGGCGCAGCTCATGCTCGACGCGGCCGATCTGCTGTAAGCACAACGCACGGCCGTCTTTTCACTTTTGGTGCGCCGCACAAAACAGGTGCACCTCGCCGCATGGGTCAAGAAATCAGGCACCAGACCATGTGGAACATGCGCCATTAGCTATAAAAACAATAGCAAAACAGCATTCGCCGCATCTGGCACAAACATTGCTTTGAACTAAACAAGACCAATGAAGGTCACCCGGCAGGGCCATCCAACGGCGGATGGGTCTGCCGAATCCGGACAAAGGCGTCCCCACAGCTTGGCACCGTCTGCATGACGTGCAAGCCGCGTGAGGACGCCTTTTTTGTTTTCTTCGTCGACTCAAGGAGCAAGTGATGCCTGATCTTCTGAACGCCCAACTCAGCCGCCGCACCGTGCTGCAGACCGCCGCCGTCGGCGCCCTCGGCATCAACCCCGCCCTGCGTGCCGCCGTCTATGCCGCCGGCTCCGATGCGCCGGAGAAGAAGGAAGTGAAGATCGGCTTCATCCCGCTGACCGACTGTGCCAGCGTGGTGATGGCTTCGGTGCTGGGCTTCGACCAGAAGTACGGCGTCAAGATCATCCCGAGCAAGGAAGCCAGCTGGGCCGGCGTGCGCGACAAGCTGGTCAACGGCGAGCTCGACTTCGCCCACGTGCTGTACGGCCTGGTCTACGGTGTGCACCTCGGCATGAGCGGCCCGAAGAAGGACATGGCCGTTCTGATGACGCTCAACAACAACGGCCAGGCCATCACGCTGTCCAAGAAGCTGGCCGACAAGGGCGCGGTCAACGGCGCCGGTCTGGCCAAGCTGATGGCCAGCGAGAAGCGCGAGTACACCTTCGCCCAGACCTTCCCCACCGGCACCCACGCCATGTGGCTGTACTACTGGCTGGCGGCCAACGGCATCAATCCGATGAAAGACGCCAAGGTCATCACCGTGCCACCGCCGCAGATGGTGGCCAATATGCGCGTGGGCAATATGGACGGCTTCTGCGTCGGCGAGCCGTGGAACCACCGCGCCATCATCGACGGCATCGGCGTCACGGCCACCACCACGCAGGACATCTGGAAGGACCACCCGGAGAAGGTGCTGGGCACCACGGGCGACTTCGTCAAAAAATATCCCAACACCGCACGCGCCGTGACGGCCGCCATCATCGAGGCCGGCCGCTGGATCGACGCCAGCCTGTCCAACAAGAACAAGATGGCCGAGACGATTGCCGACAAGAGCTACGTCAACACCGGCGTCGATGCCATCAACCAGCGCATCCTGGGCCGCTACCAGGACGGCATGGGCAAGACCTGGGACGACCCCAACTACATGAAGTTCTACAACGAGGGCGCGGTCACCTTCCCCTACCTGAGCGATGGCATGTGGTTCCTGACCCAGCACAAGCGCTGGGGTCTGCTGAAAGAGCACCCGGACTACCTGGCGGTGGCCAAGCAGATCAACCAGATCGACCTCTACAAGCAGGCCGCCACGGCCGCCAAGGCATCCGTGCCGAAGGACGCCATGCGCAGTTCCAAGTTCATGGACGGCGTGGTCTGGGACGGCAAGGACCCGAAGAAATACGCCGACAGCTTCAAGGTCAAGGCCTGAAAGAACAGAGAAGGAACGCATCATGGTCAGCGCCGTGTTTCATCCCCCGGTGGATCGGGTTAGCCCCGCCACCCCGTCGAACGCTATAGAAAAGATAGCACAAACCACCCATTCCACGATGGCCAAGGCTGAAAAACCTCGTGAAAGCGCGGCACCGCAGCCGATCGGCTACGACTGGCGCGGCCTGGCCTTGCGCGTGATTCCGCCGCTGCTGGGCCTGGCGCTGCTGGTCGGCATCTGGGCGCTGGTGACGATCACCAGCGGCAGCAGCATCCCCAGCCCGGCAGAAACCTTCAAGCAGGCGCTCGACGTCTTCAGCGACCCGTTCTACCGCAAGGGCCCGAACGACCAGGGCGTGGGCTGGAACGTGCTGATGTCGCTGGAGCGCGTGGCGTTGGGCTTCGGCCTGGCGGCGGCGGTCGGCATCCCGGCCGGCTTCCTGATCGGGCGCTTCGAGTTCCTGAGCCGCATGTTCAACCCGCTCATCAGCCTGCTGCGCCCGGTCTCGCCGCTGGCCTGGCTGCCGATCGGCCTGCTGGTCTTCAAGGGTGCCAACCCGGCCGCCATCTGGACCATCTTCATCTGCTCGATCTGGCCCATGGTCATCAACACCGCCGTCGGCGTGCAGCGCGTGCCGAGCGACTACATGAACGTGGCGCGCGTGCTCAACCTGTCGGAATGGAAGATCTTCACCAAGATCCTGTTCCCCGCCGTGCTGCCCTACATGCTGACCGGCGTGCGGCTGGCGGTGGGCACCGCCTGGCTGGTGATCGTGGCGGCCGAGATGCTGACCGGCGGCGTGGGCATCGGCTTCTGGGTCTGGGATGAGTGGAACAACCTCAACGTCAAAAACATCATCATCGCCATCTTCGTGATCGGCATTGTCGGCCTGGTGCTCGAGTACGCCCTGATCAAACTGGCCAGCGCCTTTACGTTCGACGAGGTGAAGTCATAGCCCACCCCTGAGCCGCGCCCAAGGGCGCGTCACCCCCTCGAGGGGGCGCCACCAGTGACCCGGCAAAGCCGGTTCCACGGTGGCCCCCGAGAAATACACGGAGAGCATCATGAACGCATCACTGACATCCAAGTTCATCGAGGTCCAGGGGGTCGAGCAGACCTTCCGCACCAAGAAGGGCCTGTTCCCTGCCCTGCGCGACATCAACCTGACGATTGCCAAGGGCGAGTTCGTGGCGCTGATCGGCCACTCGGGCTGCGGCAAGTCCACCCTGCTGAACCTGATCGCGGGTCTGACCACCCCCACCGCCGGCACCCTGCTGTGCGCCAACCGCGAGATCGCCGGCCCCGGCCCCGAGCGCGCGGTGGTGTTCCAGAACCATTCGCTGCTGCCCTGGCTGACCTGCTTCGAGAACGTCTACCTGGCGGTGGAACGCGTCTTCGGCGCCGCCAGCAAGAGCACCGGCGCCCCGGCGGAAAACAAGGCTCAGCTCAAGGCGCGCACCGAAGCGGCGCTCGAACTGGTGGGCCTGAGCGCAGCGGCGCAGAAACGCCCCGGTGAAATCTCCGGCGGCATGAAACAGCGCGTCGGCATTGCCCGCGCCCTCTCCATGGAGCCGCAAGTGCTGCTGATGGACGAGCCCTTCGGCGCCCTCGATGCGCTGACGCGCGCCAAGCTGCAGGACGAGCTGCTGGAGATCGTGGCGCGCACCAGAAGCACGGTGGTGATGGTGACGCACGACGTCGACGAAGCCGTGCTGCTGAGCGACAAGATCGTGATGATGACCAACGGCCCGGCCGCCACCATCGGCGAGGTGCTGGCCGTCGACCTGCCGCGCCCGCGCAACCGCGTGCAGCTGGCCGAAGACCCGCGCTACATCAACTACCGCAAGGCGGTGATCGACTTCCTCTACACGCGCCAGGCGCACGTGGAAAAGGCAGCCTGAAGTTCCTAGCCCATGCCCGGGGTCGGCAGGCATTCCATGATCTCGACGGACTCGCCCGGAAAGATCGCGAAATGGGGATGGTTCACGAAGAGCTTCGCCGCCTCTTCATGCGTTGACGCCGCGACGACCACGTAGCCGCAGATGGCGTTGCGCCCATCGGCAACGCCGGCCGATGCCACGCGCTTGGTCTTGCCGATCGGCCCACCGGGGTAGACGATGCGCTCCGCGTTCAACGCCATCCAGGCATGCCACGCCTTGATCCCGGCCTGGGTCCGTTCCTCCTGGGTCTGTGCGCTCAGCGCGTTCCACCCCGACTGCTCCGCCGCCTCGGGGGTTCCGAGGAAAACTGCCAGAAAGTTCTTCATGTGCACTCCTTGTTGGTGGTCACTGACTCACAACCCCAGCGGTCTTGAGCGTGATCCCTACCGTACGACGAACGAAGCCGGGGCAAATCGACACCGGGCCCGAGACGGCTTCGCGCCGACGAGGGGAGGTAGCCATTCAGGCATTCTGCGCGTCGTGAATCGGTCCACTCGCACCGCCATGTCCCGGGTTTGGGGCACACCATCGGCATCGCGCACCAATGTGGCCATCGAGATCGAACCCGTGCCAGCGCGAGGCCTGTTTCGTGCTGTCCGCCAGAGGCGTTCCGCGCAAACGCATTCCGCTAGCACGCACAAAAGCTGGCACGGCACTTGCATCGCTCATGACATGAGCGGCCAAAGCTGGCTGCTATTCACTCATCCGGTGCAACGACGGACCGGATGAGCCCAGGACAAAGGCGTCCCCACATGCGCTGCACCACTGCAGGCACCGTGAGGACGCCTTTTTTGTTTCTTGCTTGACTTGGATGGACGGAGTTTGCGATGAAAAAACTCAAACTGGTGATGATCGGCAACGGCATGGCCGGCGTGCGCTCGCTCGAAGAGCTGCTGAAGATCGCGCCCGACCTGTACGACATCACCGTCTTCGGTGCCGAGCCACACCCCAACTACAACCGCATCCTGCTGTCGCCGGTGCTGGCCGGCGAGCAGAAGCTGGAGGACATCGTCCTCAACGACTGGGCCTGGTACCAGGACAACGGCATCACCCTGCATGCCGGCTGGACCGTGACCGAGGTCGACCGCGTCAAGCGCGTGGTGTATGCGAAGAACGCCGCCGGTGAAACGATCAACGCGCCCTACGACCGCCTGATCATGGCCACCGGCTCCAACCCCTTCATCCTGCCCGTGCCCGGCAAGGACTTGCAAGGCGTGCTGGCCTACCGCGACATTGCCGACACCCAGGCCATGATCGACGCCGCCGGCAAGTACGCGCATGCGGTGGTCATCGGCGGCGGCCTGCTCGGGCTGGAAGCGGCCAACGGCCTGATGAAGCGCGGCATGACGGTCAGCGTGGTGCACGTGGCGCCCTGGCTGATGGAGCGCCAGCTCGACGACGTGGCCGGCCGGCTGCTGCAGCAATCGCTGGAAGCGCGCGGCATGCAATTCCTGATCGGTGCGCAGACACAGGAGTTGGTCGGCGACGCAGATGGCCGTGTCAAGGCCATCAAGTTCAAGGACGGCAGCGAAGTGCCGGCCGATCTGGTGGTGATGGCGGTCGGCATCCGCCCCAACACCACACTGGCCGAAGCCATGCACCTGCACGTGAACCGCGGCATCGTGGTCAGCGACACGCTGCAGACCACCACCGACGCCCGCATCTACGCGGTGGGCGAATGCGCCGCGCACCGCGGCATTGCCTACGGCCTGGTGGCGCCGCTGTTCGAGCAGGGCAAGGTGCTGGCCAACCACCTGGCGCAGTTCGGCATCGGTCGTTACACCGGCTCGCTGACCTCGACCAAGCTCAAGGTCACCGGCATCGACCTGTTTTCTGCCGGCAACTTCATGGGCGGCGACGATACGGAAGAGATCGTGATGAGCGACCCGGCCGGTGGCGTCTACAAGAAGCTGGTCATCAAGGACGACAAGCTGGTGGGCGCCTGCCTCTACGGCGACACGGTGGACGGCAGCTGGTACTTCAAGCTGCTGCGCGACGGCCGCCCGGTGGCCGACATCCGCGACAAGCTGATGTTCGGCGAATCGAACATCGGCGACGCCGGCCATGAGGGCCACAGCAAGGCCGCCGCCATGGCCGACACGGACGAGGTGTGCGGCTGCAACGGCGTCACCAAGGGCACGATCTGCAAGGCCATCAAGGAGAAGGGCCTGTTCACGCTGGACGAGGTACGCAAGCACACCAAGGCCAGCGCCTCCTGCGGCTCATGCACCGGGCTGGTGGAACAGATTCTCATGTTCACCGCCGGCGGCGACTACTCGGCCACGCCGAAGACGAAAGCCATGTGCGGCTGCACCGAGCACGGCCACCAGGCGGTGCGCGAAGCGATCGTCGCCAACAAGCTGCTGACGATTGCCGACGTGTTCTCCTTTCTCGAATGGCGCACCCCCAACGGCTGCGCTTCCTGCCGCCCGGCCGTCAACTACTACCTGATCAGCAGTTGGCCCAAGCTGGCGAAGGACGATCCGCAAAGCCGCTACATCAACGAACGCAGCCACGCCAACATCCAGAAGGACGGCACCTACAGCGTGATCCCGCGCATGTGGGGCGGCGAGACCACCGCCGACGAGCTGCGCCGCATTGCCGATGCGGTGGACAAGTACAAGATCCCGACCGTCAAGGTCACCGGCGGCCAGCGCATCGACCTGCTGGGCGTGAAGAAGGAAGACCTGCAGGCCGTGTGGAAAGACATTGGCATGCCCAGCGGCCACGCCTACGCCAAGGCGCTGCGCACGGTGAAGACCTGCGTCGGCAGCGAGTGGTGCCGCATGGGCACGCAGGACAGCACGCAGATGGGCAAGGACCTGGAGCGCGCCATGTGGCGCATGTACGCGCCGCACAAGGTCAAGTTCGCCGTCAGCGGCTGCCCGCGCAACTGCGCCGAGGCCGGCATCAAGGACGTCGGCATCATCGGCGTCGATTCCGGCTGGGAGATGCACATCGCCGGCAACGGCGGCATCAAGACCGAGGTGGCGCACTTCTTCACCAAGCTCAAGACAGCCGAGGAAGTGCTGGAGTACACCGGGGCCTTCATGCAGCTCTACCGCGAGGAAGGCTGGTACCTGGAGCGCACCGTGCACTACGTCAACCGGGTCGGCCTGGACTATGTGAAGAAAAAGATCCTGGACGACCATGCGGCTCGCCGTGCGCTGTGGGAGCGGCTGCAGTTCGCGCTCGACGGCGAGCCCGATCCCTGGTTCGAATTCGACAAGGCTACGGTGGACACGCGCCAGTTCGAGAAGATTTCAGCATGAAATCGGCACCCAGCCCTGATGAAACAAGCGCCAACAGCTACAAAAAAATGAGCACATCATGAGTGAATGGAAAACCATCTGTCGTGTGGAAGACATCCCGGTCCTCGGTTCGCGCCGCGTGGCACGCCCGCAAGGCATGGACGTGGCGGTGTTCCGCAACGACCAGGACCAGGTCTTTGCCCTGCTCGACCGTTGCCCGCACAAAGGCGGCCCGCTGAGCCAGGGCATCGTGTTCGGCACCCACGTCGCCTGCCCGCTGCACAACTGGACCATCGGCCTCGACACGGGCTGCGCCCGCGCGCCCGACGAGGGCAGCACACCGCGTTTTGCCGTGCAGGTGACGGACGGCGTGGTGCAGCTCGATGCGCAGGAACTCGCCACACTGGCAATCGACCTCCAGCCCCCGGTGGCCGGGCCGTGCCAGAGAAAGACGGCTTGCGCATGAGCCCTGGCCCCGTTCGTGAAACCAAATCCACCTGTCCGTACTGTGGGGTGGGTTGTGGTGTCATCATCGAGTCGCAGGGTGAGCAGATCACCGGCGTGCGCGGCGACCCGGACCACCCGGCCAACTTCGGCCGCCTGTGCTCGAAAGGTTCGACGCTGCATCTGACGGCCAGCGCGGAGATCACGCAGCAGGTGCGCCTGCTGCAGCCGATGCAAAGGCTGCAGCGCGGCGCGGCACCGCAAGCACTGGGCTGGGATGCGGCGCTGGATCTGGCCAGCACGCGCTTTGCCGACATCATCCGCACCCACGGCCCCGACGCGGTGGGCTTCTACATCTCGGGCCAGCTGCTGACCGAGGACTACTACGTCTTCAACAAGCTGGCCAAGGGCCTGATCGGCACCAACAACATCGACACCAACTCGCGCCTGTGCATGAGCAGCGCGGTGGCCGGCTACAAACAGACGCTGGGCGCCGACGCGCCGCCGGCCTGCTACGACGACGTGAATCACGCCGACTGCCTGTTCATCGTCGGCTCGAATGCGGCCTGGGCCCACCCCATCCTGTTTCGCCGCATCGAGGACGCCAAGCGCAACAACCCGAATCTCAAGATCATCGTCGCCGACCCGCGCCGCACCGACACCGCCGGCAGCGCCGACCTCTACCTGCCCATCCAGCCCGGCACCGACGTCGCACTGTTCAACGGCCTGCTCTACATCATGCTGTGGGAGGGCTGGCTCGACAGCACCTACATCGCCGCCCACACCAGCGGCTTCGACGCCCTCAAGGCCACGCTGCAGGACTACACGCCCTACCTGGTGGCGCAGACCTGCGGCATCGACAAACAGGCGCTGTATGAAGCGGCACGCCTCTTTGCCACCGGCGCCAGCAGCGACCCGCAGCGACGCGGTGCCACGCTCAGCCTGTACTGCCAGGGCCTCAACCAATCCAGCAGCGGCACGGCCAAGAACGCCGCGCTGATCAACCTGCACCTGGCCACGGGCCAGATCGGCAAACCCGGCGCCGGCCCCTTCTCGCTCACCGGCCAGCCCAATGCCATGGGCGGGCGCGAGGTCGGCGGCCTGGCCAACCTGCTGTCGGCCCACCGCGATCTGGCCAACCCGCAACACCGTGCCGAAGTCGCCGCGTTGTGGGGCGTGCCATCCGTTCCCGAGAAACCCGGCAAGACGGCGGTGGAGATGTTCCAGGCCGCCGCCGATGGCGAGATCCGCGCGCTGTGGATCGCCTGCACCAACCCGGCCCAATCCATGCCCGACCAGGCCACCGTGCGCCGTGCGCTGCAACGTGCCGAGTTCGTGGTGGTGCAGGAAGCCTTCGCCACACCGGCCACCTGCGACTTCGCCGACCTGCTGCTGCCCGCCAGCACTTGGGGCGAAAAGGACGGCACCGTCACCAACAGCGAACGCCGCATCTCGCGCGTGCGCCCGGCCGTGCCGGCCCCGGGCCAGGCGCGCCACGACTGGCAGATTGCAGTGGATTTCGCCCGCCGCCTGCAAAAAGCCATTGGGGTCGGATCCGAATTCAGGACAGCAACATCCGAAGTAGCCAACAGTGCAGATCGAAATTCGGCTCTGACCCCGACGGCGCTGCAACCGAAGAGAGATCTCTTCCCCTACGACACGCCGGAATCGATCTGGAACGAGCACCGCGCATCCACCCGCGGCCGCGACCTCGACATCACGGGCCTGAGCTACGCCCAACTCGAACAAGCCCCGCAACAGTGGCCGTGTCCTGAAGGCCAGACCACGGGCAAGGCACGCCTGTACGAAGACGGCATCTTCCCCACGCCCGATGGTCGCGCCCGCTTCGTCAACACCGTCTACAGAGAAGTCGCCGAGCCGCGCGAATCGCGCTATCCGTTCTCGCTCACCACCGGCCGTCTGCGCGACCAGTGGCACGGCATGAGCCGCACCGGTACCCTGGGCCGGCTGTTCGGCCACGTGGCCGAACCAGTGGTGCAGATGAATGCGCAGGACATGGCGCGCCGCGGCCTGCTTGAGGGCGAACTGGTGCATGTGACCAGCAAACGCGGCTCCATCGTGGTGCCGCTGCAGGCCAGCGCGGAAGTGGCGGCGGGCCAGGCCTTCATGGCCATGCACTGGGGCGAGGAGTACCTGAGCGGCCTGAGCAGCACCGGTCTGCCCTTGGCCGGCGTCAATGCGCTCACCACCTCGGCCTTCTGCCCCGACTCCAAGCAACCGGAGCTCAAGCACGCCGCCGTCAAGATCCTCAAGGCCGAACTGCCGTGGACGCTCTTGGCCATGGCCTGGCTGCCGACTGGCAGCGCGCTGCGCACACGCGAAGCGCTGCGCCGCCTGATGCTGCGTTTCCCCTTTGCCAGCTGCGTGCCGTTCGGGCGTGATCGCGCGGGCGTGCTGCTGCGCGCCGCCGCCCATGAAGCACCCACGTCCGCGTTGCTGGCCGAAATCGAGCAACTGATCGGGCTCGACGAGGCCCATGTCTTGCACTATGCCGACCCCAAGCGCGGCCAGCGCCGCGCCGTGAAGCTGCAGCGCGCGCCGGAACGCACCACGGTGGAAGGTTTTCTGCTCGCCGGCGACACGCGCGCCGAGGCCTGGCTCAAGACCCTGCTGCAGGACGAGCTGCCGGCGCAGGACTTCGGCCGCGCACTGCTGCAAGGAAGTGCCACCGCCCCGGTGGCACTGGCAGCGCGCAGCCGCCAGGTCTGCACCTGTTTCAACGTCAGCGAAAGCGCGATCCACACGCAACTGGCACAGTGCCGCGGCCCGGACAGCGAACGGCTGACCCAGTTGCAACAGGCCCTGCGCTGCGGCACCAACTGCGGCTCCTGCGTGCCCGAGCTGCAGCGCATGGTGCGCGCCAGCACGCCCTTGCAACAGGCGGCTTGAGTTGGCGCCGGCCTGTGACGCAACAGGCCGCAAAACCTTGAATCAGCTTATTACCGAAATTTATAACAACAGGTCCAGAATTAAGGCATGAGCATTGGTCAATACATCCGGGAAATCGGCCGCGGCAAGGAAGGCGCGCGGTCGCTGTCGCGCGTGCAAGCGGCCGATCTGTTCGGCCAGGTACTCGACGGCACGGTCACCGATCTGGAGATCGGCGGCTTCTGTCTGGCCATGCGCATCAAGGGCGAAACGCCGGAAGAGATGGCCGGTTTTCTCGATGCCACCCACGCCCGTCTGCAGCACGTGCCGGCACCGCAGCCGGTGGTGGT
>Ga0255338_1002036_pt1 | contig 33064 bp, 27 predicted proteins | sample MeOH1_35cm_T4_19_FD_203715 | JGI IMG/M metagenome (GOLD analysis project Ga0255338, IMG submission 203715) | Sandy soil microbial communities from University of British Columbia, Vancouver, Canada - MeOH1_35cm_T4_195 | ecosystem: Engineered > Artificial ecosystem > Sand microcosm > Unclassified ... | reverse complement strand
TGGTGGAACTCCACCTGGTCGATGCGCCGGCCGAAGCGGTCGTGGCTACGCAGTTGCGGCGTGTGCACATTGGCCAGCCGCGCATGGGTCTGCATCTCCGCCGTTCCCAGTCCGGCGCCAAGCGCGTGCAGCGCGGCCGTGTCCAGCCGCGGGGCATTGAGCTTCAATGCGTCCCGTAACGACGGGTTGGTCTCAAACAGGTTGTAGCCGACCAAGGGCGACGGCTGGTTGAGGACCTCGTGGGTAGCGTGCATGGTGACCTCCTTGCCGCGCCGCGGCACCCGTTAGCTCAGCTTGACCAGCTGCTTGCCAAAGTTCTTGCCCTTGAGCAGGCCGAGGAAGGCCTCCGGCGCCGCTTCGAGCCCCTGGGCGACCGACTCGCGTGGCCGCAGCTTGCCGGTGCCGACCAGCGTGCCCAGCTCCTTGAGCGCCTCCGGCCAGACTTCCATGTGCTCGCTGACGATGAAGCCCTGCACCTTGAGCCGGTTGACCAGGATCAGCGCCGGGTTGTCCAGCGGCAGTGGCTGACCGTCGTAGCCGGCGATCATGCCGCACACCGCGATGCGGCCATGCGCGTTCATGCGCAACAGCACGGCGTCGAGCACCATGCCGCCGACGTTCTCGAAGTAGCCGTCGATGCCGTTCGGGCAAGCCTGCTTGAGCGCTTTCGCCAGCGAGTAGGCATCCTTGTGCTCCTTGTAGTCGATGCAGGCATCGAAGCCGAGCTCGTTCACCACATAGTCGCACTTGTCCTTGCCGCCGGCGATGCCGACCGCGCGGCAGCCGCGTGCCTTGGCCAGTGCACCGTAAGCGCTGCCCACCGCGCCGGCGGCGGCGCTCACCACCACGGTGTCGCCCGCCTTCGGGTCGATGATCTTCACCAGGCCGTACCAGGCCGTGACGCCGGGCATGCCGACGGCGCCGAGGTAATGGCTCAGCGGCACGTGGGTGGTGTCGACCTTGCGCAAGGCGCCGGGTTGCGCGGCATCAACCACGCTGTACTCCTGCCAGCCGCCCATGCCGACCACTTGGTCGCCGACGCTGAACTTCGGGCTGCGGCTCTCCACCACCTCGCCGACGGTGCCGCCGATCATCACCTCGCCCAGCGGCTGCGGCTGGGCGTAGCTCTTGCTCTCGTTCATGCGACCACGCATGTAGGGGTCCAGGCTGAGGTAATGGTGGCGCACCAGCACTTGGCCGTCCTGCAGCGCAGGGGTCTCGGTGCTGACGAGCTTGAAGTTGCTGACGCTGGCTTCGCCTTGCGGGCGGTTGTCGAGCAGGATCTGGCGATTGGTCGTCATAGGGTTCTCTTTTCAGTCAGTGGAAATCACGTTCAAGGGGTGGCTGCTCTTCGCATCGACAGGCAGGCGCTTGACGTACTTGAAGGTGCCGGTGGCATGGGCGCAGGCTCGGCCCTGCGCATCAAAAATCGTGGCCTCGGTAAAGGCCAGGGTGGCGGTGCGATGGATCAAACGCCCCTTGCCGGTGAGCTTGCCGCGCGCGGCCTGCATGAAGCTGGTCTTCATCTCGATGGTGACCACCCCCATGTCCGGCTGCACGCTGCGCGCCGCCGTGGCCATGGTCACGTCCATCAGCGTCATGCTGGCGCCGCCATGCGTGACGGCAAAGGAATTCAGGTGCTCGGGCTTCGGTTCGTAATGCAGCTCGGATTGCCCATCCTCAAAACGCTCCAGGGAAAAGCCCAAGTGCTCGACAAAAGGAATACGGACGCCAAAAGGAATACTCATATCAAACCATCTGCATGCCACCGAAAAAGTGGCACGTGTGCAAAAGAACAAACCGGGGAACGCCGCGGAACCGGCTTCGCCGGGCCGCTGGCGTTGCCCCCTTGAGGGGGGAGGCGGCCACACGAAGTGGGCCCGCAACGGGGGGGAGCATGCCCTACCCGCCAGTCACACAGCTGACACCGCCATCAACGGCGAGCCACTGACCAGTAATGTGTTTGCCCGCATCCGAGGCATACAGAACACAGAGTCCTTTCAGGTCCTCGTCATCGCCCAGGCGCTGCAGCGGCGCATGCTTCTTGAGTTCGTCCTCGCCCCAGGCTTCCAATGTGCCGGCCGTCATCTTGCTCGGGAAGAAGCCCGGACAGATGGCGTTGACGTTGATGCTGTACTTGCCCCACTCGGCCGCCAGCGCGCGGGTGAAGTTGATCACTGCGCCCTTGGAGGTGTTGTAGGCAATGGTGGTCATCTGCGGCGGGTTGCCACCCAGGCCGGCAATGGAGGCCACGTTGATGATGCGTCCCGACTTGCGCGCAATCATGCTCTTCTTGCCGATCACCTGGCTCAGCAGAAAATAGCCGCGGATGTTGAGGTTCATCACCTTGTCCCAGGCCTCGATCGGGTGGTCTTCGGCCGGTGCACCCCAGGCGGCGCCGGCGTTGTTGACCAGGATGTCCACGTCGCCCATGCGTTGCAGTGTCTCGTCGGCCAAGCGATGGATGTCCGCTTCCTTGGCACAGTCGGCAGCGACCCAGCGTGCATCGATGCCGGCGGCCTGCAGGTCGGCCACGGCCACCTCCAGTTCGTCGGCCTTGCGGGCACTCAGCATGATGCGGGCGCCGGCCTCGCCCAGGGCATGGGCCATCTGCAGTCCCAGGCCGCGCGAGCCGCCAGTCACCAGGGCCGTCTTGCCCTTCAGGTCAAACAATTGTTGAATGGTTCGTGTCATGGTTTGTCTCACTCTTTAGTTTCGGTTGCTTGGTGTTTCTTTGAGGCGCGAGCGCACATAAATCAGCAGTACGCCGATGGCGACGAAAACGCCTCCTACGCGCTGCATGCTGCCCGCCTGTTCTGCATCGGTGCGCGCCAGAAAGATGCCGAGCACGATGGCCAACAGGCCGCCGTAGATGCAGATCCATACCAGCCGCTGTATCCACGTCAAGGTGGATTTCGATGCCATCAGAATGCCTCCTCCGGGAAATCGGCGCAGGTCAGATCGCGCGTCTGCACCACATTAAGCCAGGCGCCGATTTTCGGCAATTCGTAGCGGAAGAAAAAGCGGGTGGCCAACAGGCGGCCCTGCTTGGCCATGTCTGACGTTGCGCCAAGTGCCGTCAGCGCCACGTCCAGCCAGATCCAGGCCAGTACGGTGTGGCCGAAGGCCTGCATATAGGGCACGGCATTCGCTAGCGCCTCGCTCGGCTGGCCGGTGGACCAGGCGGCGCGTGTGGCCGCGCCCACCTGCTGCAGCGCCAGTTCCAGTTGATCGGCAAACTCCGTGAGTCCCGGGTGCTTGCGGGCCCGATCGATGGTGGTGCCGATGCGGTCGGCCAGCAAGGCCAGGCCGCTGCCGTTCTCCATCAATACCTTGCGTCCCAGCAGGTCCAGCGCCTGGATGCCGTGCGTGCCCTCGTGGATCATGTTCAGCCGGTTGTCGCGCCAGTACTGTTCCACCGGGAAGTCGCGTGTGTAGCCGTAGCCGCCGTGGATCTGGATCGCCAGCGAATTGGCCTCCAGGCACCACTCGCTGGGCCAGCTCTTGGCGATCGGCGTCAGCACCTCCAGCAGCAGCCGGGCCTCGTCGGCGGCTTGCACCGAGCCGGTGTGCTGTTCGTCCACCAGCCGGGCGCAATACAGCTCCAGCGCCAGCGCGCCTTCGCAATAGGCCTTTTGCGCCAGCAGCATGCGCTTGACGTCGGCGTGCTCGATGATGCGGATCTGCGGCTGCGTGGCGTCCTTGCCTGCGGCGCTCGCGCCGCTTCCTGAACTCTGGCCTGTCGGCCGAAGGCCGATCGGCCGGCCCTGCGGCCGGTTCTTCGCGTAATCGAGGCTGGCGTGGTAACCGGCCATGCCCAGCATGGTGGCCGCCATGCCAATGCCGATGCGAGCCTCGTTCATCATGTGGAACATGCAGAGCAGGCCCTGGCCGGGCTCGCCAACCAGGTAGCCCACGGCGCCGGACGCGCCACGCACCGGGTACTTGCCCTCGCCGAAATTCAGCAGCGTGTTGGTGGTGCCGCGCCAGCCGCATTTGTGATTCAGGCCGGCCAGCGCCACGTCGTTGCGCTCGCCCGTGAGGTGGCCTTGCGCATCCACCAGTTTTTTAGGCACGATGAACAGCGAGATGCCGCGCGTACCGGGAATCGTCTTGCCGTCCGGCCCAGGAATCTTGGCCAGCACCAGGTGGATGATGTTCTCGGTCAGCTCATGCTCGCCCGCCGAAATCCACATCTTGTTGCCCTTGAGCCGGTAGCGCGGCCCGAGCGGATCAGCGGCGAAATCGTCGCCGTCGGGCACGGCGCGCGTGGCGATGTCGCTCAGGGACGAGCCGGCCTGCGGCTCGGAAAGGCACATGGTGCCGGAGAAGCGGCCGGCAAATTCGTTCTTCGCGAACACGCCCTTCTGCAATGGCGTACCGTGCGCCATCAAGAGGTTGGCGTTGCCGGCCGTCAACAGGCCGGAGCCGATGCTGACCGAGGCCATGGCAAAGAAGGCGTTGGCCGCCGCCTCCACCGTGTAGGGCAGCTGCATGCCGCCCATCTCGTAATCCTGCGCGGCGCTCAGCATGCCCGAAGCGGCATAGGCCTTCTGCGCCTCGTAGGTGGCCTGCGGCAGGATGACCTTCTCACCGTCGAAGCGCGGCTCCTCGGTATCCACGGTGCGGTTGAACGGGGCGTACTTCTCGCGTGCAATGCGCTCACAGGTTTCCAGCACGGCGTCGAAGGTCTCGCGCGAATGATCGGCGAAACGGGTGCGCTGGCTCAGCGCTTCGGCATCGAGCCACTGGTAGAGAAGAAATTCGAGTGTCTGGCGATAGCTCATGTCGTTATACCGATGGGGCTTGCGGCAATGCCGTGATCGTGCCTTGCGCCACGGCGCAGAGTTTTTCTGCCCCATCCTTCAGCACGAAGACGTCGCAACGGCACACGGCTTGGCTCTTGCCGTGGTGAACCGCATGGGCACGCGCAATCAGGCGCTCGCCCACGGCAGGCCGCACATAGTTGATCTTGAATTCGGAGGTCACCACCGGTACACGCATGGCGGTACCGCCGGCATAGGTCAGCGCGTTGTCAGCCGCGTAGCTGACCACGCCGCCATGCACGAAACCGTGCTGCTGGCGGATCGAGTCGCTGACCGGCACGTGCAGTTCGCACTGGCCCGGCGAGAGCTCCTGCAACTCGGCGCCGATCAGCACGCTGAAGGGTTGCTTGGCCAGCACCTCGCGCCCCATCGCCAGGAAGGTTTCGGGTGAAACCGTCGGCGACCACGGGGCGTCCGGGCTGTTCATGGCAAGCTCAGAGTACCTCGAACACGCCGGCCGCACCCATGCCGCCACCGATACACATGGTGACCACGACACGCTTGGCTTTGCGGCGCTTGCCTTCGATGAGCGCATGGCCGGTCAGACGCTGGCCACTCACGCCGTAGGGGTGGCCCACGGCAATGGCGCCGCCGTTGACATTGAGGCGATCCGCCGGGATGCCCAGCTTGTCACGGCAGTACAGCACCTGCACGGCAAAGGCTTCGTTGAGCTCCCACAGGTCGATGTCGCCGACTTTCAGGCCCAGCTTGGACAGCACCTTCGGAATGGCGAACACCGGGCCGATGCCCATTTCGTCTGGTTCGCAACCGGCGACGGCAAAGCCGAGGAAACGGCCCAGCGGCTGGAGGCCACGCTTGGAAGCCAGCTCTTCGCTCATTACCACGCAAGCGCCAGCGCCATCCGAGAACTGGCTGGCATTGCCGGCCGTGATCAGGCCGCCAGGCAAGGCCGAGCGCAGGCCGCTGATGTTTTCCTTGGTCGTGCCTTCACGCGTGCCCTCGTCCTTGGACACCGTCACCTCCTTGGTGATCAGGCCCAGCGTCTTGTCGGCAATGCCGGCAGTCACGGTGATCGGCGCGATCTCGGCGTCGAACAGGCCGGCAGCCTGGGCAGCGCAGGCTTTCTGCTGGCTCGCAGCGCCGTATTCGTCCATGGCGTCGCGACTGATGTTGTAGCGCTTGGCCACCATCTCGGCCGTCTCCAGCATGGACCAGTAGATCTCAGGCTTGGTCTTGGCCAGCGACAGGTCGCGCAGCATGTGCTGGTTCATCTCCTGCTGCACGCAGGAGATGCTCTCCACGCCGCCGGCTACATAGACATCGCCCTCGCCAGCAATGATGCGCTGGGCTGCCAGCGCAATGGTCTGCAGGCCGGAGGAACAAAAACGGTTCACCGTCATGCCGGAGACGGTGACCGGGCAGCCGGCCTTGAGCGCGATCTGGCGTGCGATGTTGGCGCCGGTGGCGCCCTCGGGGTTGGCACAGCCCATGAGCACATCTTCAACCTCAGCGGCCTCGATGCCGGCACGCGCAATGGCGTGTTGCACAGCGTGGCCGCCCAGGGTAGCACCATGGGTCATGTTGAAGGCACCCTTCCAGCTCTTGGCCAGGGGGGTACGTGCGGTGGAAACGATAACGGCGTTCGTCATTTTCTCTATCTCCGTGGATGTCGGACTATGGGCTGCTCAGCCGTTGAATGTCTTGCCTTCGGCCACGAGACGGGCCAAAAGCGGTGCGGGTTGCCAGAACTGGGCATCGTCCAGCGGGTTCTGCGCAAAGCGCTTCATGCTCTGCGCCACGTTGAACAGACCCACGGTGTCGGCGTACTGCATCGGGCCGCCGCGATGGATCGGGAAGCCGTAGCCGGTGAGGTAGACCATGTCGATGTCGCTGGCGCGGGAGGCAATGCCTTCTTCCAGAATGTGGGCAGCTTCGTTGACCAGCGAGTACACCAGACGCTGCACGATTTCCTCGTCAGAAATCTTGCGTGGCGTGATGCCCATGTCCTTGCGGTGCTTCTCGACCATGTCCACCACCAGCTGGCTGGGGATGGCGTCGCGCTTGCCCGGCTTGTAGTCGTACCAGCCGGCACCGGTCTTCTGGCCAAAGCGGCCCAGCTCGCACAGCAGGTCGGCCGTCTTGCTGTATTTCATGCCCGGTTTTTCCTGGTAACGGCGCTTGCGGATGGCCCAGCCGATGTCGTTGCCGGCCAGGTCGCCCATGCGGAACGGCCCCATGGCGAAACCGAACTTCTCGATCGCCTTGTCGACCTGGGCCGGGGTGCAACCCTCCTCCAGCAGAAATCCCGCCTGACGGCTGTACTGCTCGATCATGCGGTTGCCGATGAAGCCGTCGCAGACGCCGGAGACGACCGCGGTCTTCTTGATGGTCTTGGCCACCGACATGACCGTTGCCAGCACGTCCTTGGCGGTCTTGGCGCCACGCACCACTTCCAGCAGCTTCATGACGTTGGCCGGGCTGAAGAAGTGCAGGCCGACCACGTCCTGCGGCCGCTTGGTGAAGGAGGCGATCTTGTTGACGTCCAGCGTCGAGGTGTTGGAGGCCAGGATGGCACCGGGCTTCATCACCTCGTCGAGCTTCTTGAACACGGCTTCCTTGACGCCCATTTCCTCGAATACGGCCTCGATCACGAGGTCGGCGTCCTTGAGGTCGTCGTAGTTCAGCGTGGTCGACAGCAACGCCATGCGCTGCTCATACTTGTCTTGCTTGAGCTTGCCCTTGCCGACCTGGGCCTCATAGTTCTTGCGGATGGTGGCGATGCCGCGATCCAGCGCCTCCTGCTTCATCTCCAGCATCTTCACCGGGATACCAGCGTTGAGGAAGTTCATGGTGATGCCACCGCCCATGGTGCCGGCGCCGATGACGGCGACCGACTTGATGACGCGCTTGGGTGTGTCTTCCGGCACGTCCGGAATCTTGGAGGCGGCACGCTCGGCCGCGAAGATGTGGCGCAGCGCACGGCACTCGGGCGTCCACATCAGGTTGATGAAGATCTCGCGCTCGAACACCATGCCGTCGTCGAACTTCTTCTTGGTGGCAGCTTCCACCGCGTCGACGCACTTGGCCGGTGCCGGGAAGTTCTTCGCCATGCCCTTGACCATGTTGCGCGCGAACTGGAAGTAGGCATCGCCCTGCGGGTGCTTGGCCGGCAGGTTGCGCACCAGCGGCAGCGGACGGACGTCGGCCTTCTCGCGTGCCAGCGCAATTGCTTCGCCCAGCAGGGACTCGGCGGATTTGGCCATCTTGTCGAACAGCTTCTGTCCCGGCACCATGGCCAACATCTCGCTCGGCACGGGTTCGCCGCTGACGATCATGTTCAGTGCGGCTTCCACACCCAGCGCGCGCGGCAGGCGCTGCGTGCCACCGGCACCGGGGATCAGGCCCAGTTTCACTTCCGGCAACGCAATCTTGCAACCCGGGGCGGCAATGCGGTAGTGGCAACCCAGCGGCAGTTCCAGGCCACCGCCCATGGCAATGGTATGCATGGCAGCCACGACAGGCTTGGCAGAATTCTCGACCGCCAGGATCACGCTCAACAGGTTGGGTTCCTGCAAGGCCTTCGGCGTGCCGAACTCCTTGATGTCGGCACCGCCGGAAAAGGCCTTGCCGGCGCCGGTGATGACGATGGCCTTGACGGCGGCATCGGCATTGGCACGTTCCAGACCATCGGTGATGCCTTTGCGGGTGTCATAGCCCAAGCCATTGACAGGGGGATTGTTCAGCGTGATCACGGCCACATCGCCGTGCACTTGGTATTCAGCGCTCATGCTTGCGTTCCTCGGGTTTCTAAAAATAGAACGATCGTTCGATTTTGGATTTTAAGAGCTTTGTGTTGCAGCGCAATACACACTTGTCGCGGGAGGGACAAACCAGCCGACGGCAGGTCAGACCTCCAGCCACTCCTTGCGCGTGTAGGCATCGTTACGCAGGCTCTCGGGCGTGCCTTCGAACACGATGCAGCCGTGCCCCATGACCAGGGCACGGTCGGAAATCGCCATCGCGATGGTGAGCTTCTGCTCGATCAGCAGCACGGAGATGCCGCGCGCCTTGAGCTTCTTCAGGTACTCGCCCACCAGTTCCACGATCTTGGGCGCCAGGCCTTCGGTCGGCTCGTCGATGATGACCAGATCCGGATCACCCATGAGGGTGCGGCACAGCGTCAGCATCTGCTGCTCGCCGCCGGACAGCACGCCCGCCTCGGTGTGCTGCCGCTCCTTCAGGCGCGGAAACATGGCGTACATGTCGTCGAAGCTCCAGCGGCCGTTCTTGCCTGCCCTCTTCTGGCCCAGCAGCAGGTTCTGCTGCACGGTCAGCTTCGGGAAGATGTCGCGGTTCTCTGGCACGTAGCCCAGCCCGAGGTGGGCAATCTCGAAGGTCTTGCGGCCCTGGATGTCCTGCCCTTTCCACCGCACGCTGCCTTCGCAGTCCACCAGACCCATGATGGCCTTGGCCGTGGTGGAGCGCCCCGAACCGTTGCGCCCCAGCAGGGCAACAATCTCGCCAGGCTGGACACCAAAGTTCACGCCATGCAGCACATGGCTCTTGCCGTAGAAGGCATGCAGATTTTCTATCTGTAGCATCCTCAATGTCCTCCGGCCTGGGCATCGGCAACCACCGAGCCGAGATAGGCCTCTTGCACCTTGGCATTGGCACGCACGGCCTCGGGGGTGTCGAAGGCAATCACTTCGCCATAGACCACCACGGCGATCTTGTCGGCCAGGCCGAACACCACCCCCATGTCGTGCTCCACCGTCAGCAGGGTCTTGCCTTCGGTCACTTCGCGGATCAGATGGATGAAACGCGAAGTTTCGCTCTTGCTCATGCCGGCGGTCGGCTCGTCGAGCAGGATCACGCTGGCGCCGCCGGCAATGGTGACCCCAATCTCCAGCGCGCGCTGTTCGGCATAGGTCAGGTTCACGGCCAGCACGTCGCGTTTCTTGTCGAGCCGGATCATTTCCATCAATTGCTCGGTGCGGTCGTTGGCATCCTCCAGATCAGCCAAGAACTTGAAAAAGGTGTAGCGGTAACCCAGGCTCCACAACACCGCGCAGCGCAGGTTCTCGAAGACGCTGAGCTTGGGAAAGATGTTGGTGATCTGGAAGCTGCGGGACAGCCCCATGCGGTTGATCTCGTAGGGCTTCCTGCCGCCGATGCGCTGGCCGTGCAGCAGCACGTCCCCGCTGCTGGGGCCGAAGCGGCCGCTGATGAGGTTGAACAGCGTGGACTTGCCGGCGCCATTGGGGCCGATCACGGCCACGCGCTCGCCGGCCTGCACGGCCAGGTTGACGCCGCGGATGATTTCGGTCTTGCCGAAGCTCTTGCGAACGTCCTTCAGCTCCAGCGCGTAGGTTGTAGCTTCGCTCACAGCGTCTCCCTCCGCTTGATTTCTTTCTCGATGTCTTCCTGGACCTCGCCCCATTCGCGTACGAACTGGCGGCGGCACAACTCGAACAGTCCCAGGCCGGTCAGCAGGACAAAGACAGCGCCGAACCAGTGGTCCAGGCTGCTGGTGTTGAACTCGATGCCGACGAACTTGAGCGTCGACCCCATGGCGGCATTAAGCTGCAGGTGATAGACCATCTCGATCATCACAGCCGCGCCCAGAAACACCACCAGCGCCGACACACCAAGCGCCAGATAGCTCACCCACAATCGCCGCAACAGCCCGAAGGACGCCACGCGCAGGTTCATCATGATCAGGCTGGCGATGCCGCCCGGGGCGTACATCACCATGAAGAGGAAGATCAGCCCAAGGTACAGCAGCCAGGCCTGGGTGAACTCCGACAGCAGCACGAAGGCAATCACCATCAGAATGCCACCCAGAATGGGGCCGAAGAAGAAGGTGGCACCGCCCAGGAAGGTGAACAGCAGGTAGGCCCCGGAACGGCCCGTCCCGACCACCTCGGCCGTGACGATCTCGAACAGCAGACTGCCCAGACCGCCGGCGATACCGGCAAAGAAGCCGGAGATGATGAACGCCAGGTAGCGCACACGCTGCGTGCTGTAGCCGATGAACTCCACCCGTTCCGGGTTGTCGCGCACGGCATTCAGGATGCGGCCCAGCGGCGTACGCGTGAAGGCGAACATCAAGGCCACGCAAACGAAGGTGTAGACCGCGATCAGGTAATAGATCTGCGTGGCCGGCCCGAACGTGATGCCGAAGAACGGCTGCCCGGTAACCCGGTTGCCCGACACCCCGGCCTCACCGCCGAAAAACTCCGAGAACATGAGCGACATGGCAAACACCAGTTCGGCCACGCCCAGCGTGATCATGGCAAAGGGCGTGCCGGATTTGCGTGTTGTCACATAACCGAACAGCACGGCAAAGACCAGGCCGGCAAAGCCGCCGATGATGGGCAGCAGGCTCACGGGGATCGGCAACGCCCCTTGGCTGACCAGGTTCAGCGCATGGATGGCCATGTAGGAGCCCAGGCCGGAGTACACCGCATGGCCGAAGCTCAGCATGCCGCCCTGCCCCAACAGCATGTTGTAGGACAGACAGGCAATGATGGCAATGCCCATTTGCGACAGCATGGTCACCGACAGGCTGCTGGTGAAGACCTTCGGTGCCAGCAGCAGGACCAGAGCAAACAGGCCCCAGATGATCCAGCGTCCGACGTTGTAGGGTTTGAATTCGTAATAACGCTTCACTTTGCGATTTCCATGACGCTACGTTTCTGCAAACCAGCATGCAAACAATGGTGCAAGCCGCGGGCTACCGCGGAACCGGCTTTGCCGGGCCGCTGGTAGCGCCCCCTTGAGGGGGTGGCGCCGAAGGCGCTACGGGGGTGTTTCATGTTCATTCCTCCCGCGTACCCAGCAAACCCTTGGGCCGGAAGATCAGAATCAGGACCAGGAACAGATAAGGCAGGATGGGCGCCACCTGCGACAGCGTCAGCTTGATGACCGAGTTGGCCTTGAGCGCATCACTGAGCTCGATGCCCATCTGTTGCGCCAGTGTGACCAAGGAATAGTCAAAAGCCACGGCAAAGGTCTGGATCACCCCAATCAGCACCGATGCCAGGAAGGCGCCCGACAGGGAACCCAAACCGCCCACCACCACGACCACGAAGATGACCGAGCCGACCGTGCCCGCCATGGCGGGTTCGGTCACGAAGGTGCTGCCGCCGATCACGCCACCCAGACCGGCCAGCGCGGCACCGGCACCGAACACCAGCATGAAAACCCGCGGCACGTTGTGACCCAGGGCCTCGGTCATTTCCGGGTGCGTCAGCGCCGCCTGGATCACCAAGCCGATGCGACTGCGCGTCAGCAGCAGCCACAACGCCACCAGCATGCACAGTGCTACCGTCATCATGAAGCCGCGCGTGGCCGGGAACGGCGAACACACCACCTGGACCGCAGTATCGGCCACTTGGCACATCTCGGCCGGTGCCGCGCCCCAGACCAGGCTCAGGCCCTGCAGGGAATGGTGAATCAGGGTGAACATCGGCCCCTGCAGCATGTCGGGCGGACGGAACTCCACCGCCGTGCGTCCCCAGATCAGCTGCACCAGCTCCAGGATGATGTAGGACAGGCCGAAGGTGATCAGCAGTTCGGGCACGTGGCCGAACTTGTGCACCTTGCGCAGGGCCAGCCGCTCGAACACGGCCCCCAGCACCCCCACCACCAGCGGGGCGACCACCAGGCCAGGCCAGAAACCGACCAGACCGGCCACCGAATAACCGATATAGGCGCCCAGCATGTAGAAGCTGGCATGGGCGAAATTGAGCACACCCATCATGCTGAAAATCAGCGTGAGTCCGGAACTGAGCATGAACAGCAGCAGCCCGTAGCTCAAGCCGTTGAGCATGGAGATGATGAAGAACTCCATTTGGAAAAACCTTCTGTGTCTGCGGTACAGACGTCAATACATGTCCACCGGGATTGTCAACGCCCTCCCGGGCAGGCAAAAACAAGGGCCCGACCGCCTTGCACCAATCGGGCCCTTACGCTTGTCGCTCCCGCTCAGACTCAGGGACGCTTCATCTGGCAGCTGGTCGGCGTGCTGGCGATGTAGGCGGGAAATTCCTTCACCAAGGCCAGCGTCATGCCGGTGTTCTCCGGACTGTAGGGAAACTTCTTGTCCGCCTTCTGCCAGACCGTCAGGTACAGCGGCTGCTGCAACTGGTGGTCGGTCTTGCGCATCTCGACTTCACCGTTGTAGCTGGTGAACTTCAAGCCTTCCAGTGCGGCGGCCACTTTGAGCGGATCGGTCGACTTGGCCTTGGCCATGGACTCGCCCAGGGCTTTGAAGATGTGGATCACCGAGCCGGTGTAGAAGTCATCCTTGAACTTTTGCTTGAATTCGTTCTCCCACTTGCCCATGTCGCCACCCATGTTGTAGTGGTTGTAGGACACCTGGAACACCCGGCCGGCACCGCCCGTGCCCAGCGCCGTGGGCGTGCCGGACACGCCGGTGTAGTAAGTGTAGAACTTGCCCGTATAGCCGCCTTCGTTGGCCGCCTTGACCAGCAAGGCCAGGTCGGAGCCCCAGTTGCCGGTGATCACGGTGTCGGCGCCGGAAGCCTTGATCTTGGCGATGTAGGGCGCGAAATCGCGCACTTGAGCCAGCGGGTGCAGGTCTTCGCCGACGATCTGCACATCCGGGCGCTTGCGTGCCAGGTTTTCCTTGGCGAACTTGGCCACCTGATGGCCGTGCGAATAGTTCTGGTTGAGCAGATAGACCTTCTTGACGTCTTTCTGGTCCTTCATGAAGGTGGTCAAGGCTTCCATCTTCATGGAGGTGTCGGCGTCGAAGCGGAAATGCCAGTAACTACACTTGCTGTTGGTGAAGTCCGGATCCACGGCCGAATGGTTCAGGTAGATCACTTCCTTGCCGGGGTTGCGCTCGTTGTGCTTGTTGACCGCGTCGATCAGAGCACCAGCGACGGAGGAGCCGTTGCCTTGCGTGATGTAGCGCACGCCCTGGTCGATCGCCGCCTTGAGCTGGTTCAGGCTTTCGGCCGGGCTGAGCTTGTTGTCCAAGGCAATGATTTCGAATTTCACGCCGGCCGGGTTGCCCGCACCGCTGAACTTGTCGGCAAAGAACTGGAAGCTCTTGACCTGGTTGGAGCCGACCGGTGCCATCAGGCCGGACAGCGGATCGATCCAGGCGATCTTGACGGTCTCGCCCTTCTGGGCAAAAGCGGCGCCGGCGAAGGCCAGGGCAGCCGAGGCTGCGACGATTTTCACGGTGAACTTCATCAAATGTCTCCTCGTTGTCAAAACAGGGCCAGCGTACAGGGATTCGCGCCGCCAGTCGCTAGGGATTGCCCTAAAGGGCTATCGCATTTGCGACTCGCGGCCCGCGTTGCTCCCTCCATCAGGTATTGGGCAGCTTGTAGTCCTTGAGCACCTCGCGCAGCTTGGCCTTGAGCATCTTGCCGGTCGCGCCCAGGGGGATCGCATCGACAAAGACCACGTCGTCCGGGATCTGCCACTTGGCGGTCTTGCCCTCGTAGAACTTGAGCAGCTCCTCGCGCGTCACCTCGGCACCGGGCTTCTTGACCACCACCACCACCGGGCGTTCGTCCCACTTCGGGTGCTTGATGCCGATGCAGGCCGCCATGGCCACCGCCGGGTGCGCCACCGCAATGTTCTCGACGTCGATCGAGCTGATCCACTCACCGCCGGACTTGATCACGTCCTTGCTGCGGTCGGTGATCTGCATGTAGCCGTCGGCGTCGATGGTCGCGACGTCGCCGGTGGGGAACCAGCCATGGCCCTGGGCATCCTTGACCAGCGGATCGCCGCCCTCGCCCTTGAAATATTCACCCAGAATCCACGGCCCGCGCACCAGCAGGTCGCCATAGGCCTTGCCATCCCAGGGCAGCTCTTGGCCGTCGCCGTCGACGATCTTCATGTCGACGCCGAAGATGGCACGCCCCTGCTTGAGGCGGATCTTCATCTGCTCGCTCTCGGGCATCGTCAGGTGCTTGTTCTTCAGCGTGCACAGGGTGCCCAGCGGTGACATCTCGGTCATGCCCCAAGCGTGCAGCACTTCCACGCCGTAATCCTCGCGGAAAGCCGCGATCATGGCCGGCGGACAGGCCGAGCCGCCGATCACCGTGCGCTTGAGGGTGGAGAACTTCAAGCCGCCCGGCTTCATGTGGCCCAGCAGCATCTGCCAGATGGTCGGCACGCCGGCGGCGTAGCTCACGCGCTCGGCTTCGACCAGCTCGTAGATCGACTTGCCGTCCAGCGCCGGGCCGGGAAAGACCAGCTTGCAGCCGGTCAGCGCAGCGGAATACGGAATGCCCCAGGCGTTGACGTGGAACATCGGCACCACCGGCAGCACCGAGTCACGGGCGCTCATGCACATGACGTCCGGCAGCGCAGCGGCATAGGCATGCAGGATGGTGGAGCGGTGGCTGTACAGCGCGGCTTTCGGGTTGCCCGTGGTGCCGCTGGTGTAGCACATGCTGGAGGCGGAGTTCTCGTCGAATTCGGGCCAGTGGTACTGGTCGGACTGGGCCCCGAGCCAAGCCTCGTAGCTCTTGAGGCCGGGAATGCCGGTGTCGGCCGGCAGCTTGTCGGCATCGCACAGTGCCACCCAGTGCTTGACCGTGCTGCACTTGGCATGGACGGCCTGGATCAGGGGCAGGAAGGTCATGTCGAAGCACAGCACCTGGTCTTCGGCATGGTTGGCGATCCAGGCGATCTGGTCGGGATGCAGGCGCGGGTTGATGGTATGCAGCACGCGGCCAGAGCCGCTGACGCCGAAATACAGTTCCAGATGGCGGTAGCCGTTCCACGCCAGCGTGGCGACACGGTCGCTGAACTGCAGCTTGAGCGCATCCAGCGCATTGGCCACCCGGCGTGCACGCGCTGCGACGTCACGGTAGGTGTAGCGGTGAATATCGCCCTCGACCCGGCGCGACACGACTTCGGCATCGCCATGGTGCCGTTCGGCGAACTCAATAAGGGAAGAAATCAGCAAGGGTTGGCTTTGCATCAGGCCCAGCATGGACACATCTCCTGGTTGTCAAACTCGTCTTCATTTCGGGCATGGCTTGCGGGCGCATCCCTTGGCCGGAGTATCGCTCCGGTTGCGACGCCGAATATGGCATCGACGCAGCTTGCGTGCAATCTCTGTCGCCCGGCTGACACCTTCTTGGTAGAAACCCCTAATTCATGCGCGGGCTGCAGCACAATCGCACCATGCTTTGCGATGCACGACTCCAGACCCGGCACTTCCTGGCCACCCAACCCTGGTTCAACGCGCTCGACGCTGCCCGTCAGACGCAGCTGACACAGCGGGTCGAAGTGCTCCAGGCCAGCAAAGGTCAGACCGTGCTGGGCGCCGGCGAGCCGGTGCAGGGCTGGTACGCCGTGCTGAGCGGCCTGGTCAAGCTGCAGACCGAAGCCGCCGATGGCCGCCGCTCGGCCTTCATCGGCGTGCCCGACGGCGAATGGTTCGGCGAAGGCTCGGTGCTCAAGAGCGAGCCGCGCCGTTATGCTGTGGTGGCCCTGCGCGACAGCTGGCTGATGTGCCTGCCGCGCGATGTCTTTACCGAACTGCAGCAGGGCAACCTGCGTTTCAACCAGTACCTGGTGCAGCACCTCAACATGCGGCTGGGCCAGGCCATGACGCTGATCGAAGCCAGCCGCATCCGCGCCCCCGAGCACCGCGTGGCGTTGTACCTGAGCCGCCTGTTCTGGCGCAGCACCCGCCGCCTCTACCTGACGCAGGAAGAGCTTGGCACCCTGGTCGGCCTGTCGCGCCAGACCGTCAACCGCGTGTTGCGCCAGCTCGCCGAGCGTGGCATTGTCTCCAGCGATCTTGGCCGCGTCGCCATCCTTGACGATGCGGCGCTGGACCGCTACCTCGAGGAAACCGCCTCGGCCTGAACCCGGCCACGATAGCCCTTCGGGCGGCAGGCCCGAAGGCTCTGCGGGACAATGCCGGCATGACTGTTGAGACTCCCGCCGCACCGCAGGCGACCGGCGGCTTGCGCTGGTGCCACCGCTTTGCCGCCCTGGGCCCGGATTTCCATACCCGGCTCGCGCCTACTCCCCTGCCCGATCCCTACTGGGTCGGGCACAGCGCGGCCGTGGCCGGCGAGCTGGGCTTGTCGCGCGACTGGCTCGACTCCGACGCTGCCCTGGCCGCCCTCACCGGCAACCGGCCCTTGCCCGGCAGCGATCCTCTGGCCACGGTCTACAGCGGCCACCAGTTCGGCGTCTGGGCCGGCCAGCTCGGCGACGGCCGCGCCCTGCTGCTGGGCGAGACCGACAACGGGCTGGAGGTGCAACTGAAAGGAGCCGGGCGCACACCCTACTCGCGCATGGGCGACGGCCGCGCCGTGCTGCGCTCCAGCATCCGCGAATTTCTGGCCAGCGAGGCCATGCACGCCCTGGGCATCCCGACCACGCGCGCCCTGTGCGTCACGGGCTCGGACGCCCCGATTCGCCGCGAGACCATCGAAACCGCCGCCGTGGTGACGCGGGTGGCGCCGAGCTTCATCCGCTTCGGCCATTTCGAGCATTTCGCCTACAGCGGCCAACACGAACAGTTGCGCCAACTGGCCGACTTCGTCATCGACCGCTTCTACCCGGGCGGCCGCCATACGGATAAATTTGCGGGCAACCCCTATGCCGCCCTGCTGGAAGCGGTCAGCGAGCGCACTGCGGCCATGGTGGCGCAGTGGCAGGCCGTGGGTTTTTGCCACGGCGTGATGAACACCGACAACATGAGCATCCTGGGCCTGACTATCGACTACGGCCCGTTCCAGTTCCTGGACGCCTTCGACCCGGCCCACATCTGCAACCACTCCGACAGCCAGGGCCGCTACGCCTACAAGCGCCAGCCCAACATCGCCTACTGGAACCTGTTCTGCCTGGGTCAGGCGCTGCTGCCGCTGATCGGTGAGCAGGAGCTGGCGCTGGCGGCACTGGAGTCCTACAAGACCGTGTTCCCGGCCGAGCTGGAAGGGCGCATGCGGGCCAAGCTGGGGCTGCGTCAAGCCCGGCCAGAGGACCGCGCCCTGATCGACGGCATCCTCAAGCTGCTGGCGCAGGACCGGGTCGACTACACCATCTTCTGGCGCCGCCTCAGCCATTTCGCCGCCGATGGCAAGGCCGAACCGGTGGTCGACCTGTTCCTTGATCGACCCGGCTTCGACGCCTGGCTGCTACAGTATTCAGAGCGACTGGCGAAGGAAAATCAAGGCCAAAGTGCCAATTTGATGCTCAGAACCAACCCCAAGTTCGTGCTACGCAACCACCTGGGCGAACTGGCAATCCGGCAGGCCCGCGAGAAGGACTTTGCCGGCGTCGACACGCTGCTGACCCTGCTGGAAAATCCCTTCGACGAACACCCGGGCTTCGAAGCCCAGGCATCTTTCCCGCCCGACTGGGCCTCAACGATTGAAATCAGCTGTTCATCATGATGAAGAAAACCGATGCCGAATGGAAAGCCCTGCTGGCCGAGAAAGGGGCCGAGCCGGCGGCTTTCGAGGTCACGCGCCATGCCGCCACCGAGCGCCCCTTCACCGGCCGCTACGAGGACCACTGGCAGCCGGGCAGCTACAGCTGCATCTGCTGCGGTGCCAAGCTCTTCGATTCCGACACCAAATTCGATGCCGGCTGCGGCTGGCCCAGCTTCTGGCAAGCCGCCCTGCCCGGTGCGATTGAGGAACGACGCGACGTCAGCCACGGCATGGTCCGCGTTGAAACCCTGTGCGCCAACTGCGGCGCCCATCTGGGCCATGTGTTCGAGGACGGCCCGGCCCCCACCGGCCTGCGCTACTGCATGAACTCGGCTTCCCTCGAGTTCAAGCCCTGATAATCGTCCCATGAAAATTCTGATCGACTTCTTCCCCATCCTGCTGTTCTTCGGGGCCTACAAGTTCTACGACATCTATGCCGCCACCGCCGTGCTGATGGCCGCCACCGCCGTGCAGATGGGCCTGATCTACGCCATTGACCGCAAGCTGCAGGCCATGCACAAGATCACGCTGGCGCTGATCCTGGTGTTCGGCGCCCTGACCCTGCTGCTGCACGACGAGCGCTTCATCAAGTGGAAGCCGACCGTGCTGTACGCCGCCATGGCCATCGGCCTGGCCGTGGCGCTGTGGGGCATGAAGAAGAACTTTCTCCAGTTGCTGCTGGGCAGCCAGTTGGAACTCCCCCATGCCGTGTGGATGCGATTGAACCAGGCCTGGATCGTCTACTGCGCCTTCATGGCCGCGCTCAACGGCTATGTGGCCGCGCTCTACAGCACCGAGGCCTGGGTCAACTTCAAGCTCTGGGGCTATGCCATTCCGCTGGTCTTCATCGTGGCCCAGGGTTTTTACATTGCCCGCCACCTCAAAGCCGACAAGACCGACAGCCCATGACGGCCGATCTGTCCCAACTGGCTGCGCAGATGACGCAGCGCCTGCAAGCCGCCCTGCAGCCCACAATGCTGGAAGTGATCGACGAAAGCGCCTCCCATGCTGGCCACGCCGGCGCCAACGGCACCGGTTTCGGCACCCATTTCCGGGTTCGCATCGCTTCACCGTTCTTTACGGGCAAGACGCGCGTGGCCTGCCACCGCCTTGTGTATGATGCGCTGCAGGATTTCATCGCCCAAGGCGTGCATGCGATTGCCATCGAGACCCAGTGAGCGCATGTGAACACCCCGGCCGCCTGTCCCATTTTTTGTTTCAGTACCTCGTAGGATCCATGATGAAGAAGCAGATTTTTTCGGCCCTCGCCGCCGCGACCCTGTTGAGCGCCCTGGCGGTGCCGGCCGCGGCCCAGAATGTCGCCATCGTCAACGGCAAACCGGTGCCGATGTCGCGCGTCGATGCGCTGGCACAGCAGTTGGCACGCGCCGGCCGTCCGGTGACGCCCGAAATGATGGGCCAGATCAAGGACGAGGTCATCGCCCGTGAGCTGTTCATGCAGGAAGCGCAGAAGCTCGGCCTGGATGCCTCCGAGGACTTCAAGGCCCAGATGGAACTGACGCGCCAGGCCATCCTGATCCGCGAGCTGTTCGCCAACTTCCAGAAGACCAACCCGGTGACCGACGCCGAGATCAAGGCCGAGTACGACAAGTTCGCTGCCGCCAACAGCGGCAAGGAATACCGCGCCCGCCACATCCTGGTGGAAAAGGAAGATCAGGCCAAAGCCATCATCGCCTCGCTCAAGAAGGGCGCCAAGTTCGAGGACATCGCCAAGAAGCAGTCCAAGGACCCGGGCTCCGGCGCCAACGGCGGCGACCTCGACTGGGCCAGCGCCGGCAGCTATGTGAAGGAATTCTCCGAGGCCATGGTCAAGCTGGGCAAGGGCAAGACCACCGAGACCCCGGTCAAGAGCCAGTTCGGCTACCACATCATCCGCCTGGACGACGTGCGCGACGCCCAACTCCCCAAGCTGGAAGACGTCAAGCCGCAGATCGCCCAGCAACTGGGCCAGCAAAAGCTGATGAAGTACCAGGAAGAGCTGCGCGCCAAGGCCAAGATCGAATAAGGCCCTGTCGGCATCCCGGAATCAACGCGGCTTCGGCCGCGTTTTTTCATGCTGGCTGGCAAGATGCGGGAAGCCGCTCTTGACGCTACGGCCATGCCTGTGTCCAATCAGCGGCAACATGACAAGCCACAAGGAGACACCATGACAACCAGCATTCCCGCCCGTTTCAAAACCCTGCTCAAGAGCGCCCTGACTGCCGCCGTGCTGCTGGGGACGCTGGCCGCGTCGGCGCAAAGCGGCAAGACCGAAGTGCTCTGGCTCGGCCAGGCCGCCACCCGCATCACCACGCCCGGCGGCAAGGTCATCGTCATCGACCCCTGGCTGCGCACCAACCCCAAGACGCCGGCCAGCTTCAAGAACCTGGAAGCCCTCGGCAAGGTGGATCTGATCCTGGTCACCCATGCGCACTTCGACCACTTCGCCGATGCGCCGGACCTGGCCAAGATGCACAAGGTGCCGATGTACGGTCCGGCCGGCCTGAACCAGACTGTGGCCACGCTGGGCATCCTGCCGGCCGAGCTGTCGCCGCGCTTCGGCAAGGGCGGCACCATCGAGCCCTTCGGCAAAGGCGGTGTGAAGATCACCGCCACCCATGCGGAACACTCATCGGAACTGGGGTGGAAGAATCCGGCCACCAACAAGGATGAAGTGCACGTCGGCGGCGAGCCGGTCGGCTTCATCATCGAAATGGAAAACGGCTTCAAGGTCTACCACATGGGCGACACCGGCCTGTTCGGCGACATGAAGTTCATCGGCGAGTACTACAAGCCCGATCTGGTCCTGATTCCGATCGGCGGCCACTTCGTCATGAGCCCGGCCGATGCCGCCTACGCGGTGAAGAACTACCTCAAACCCAAGTACGCCCTGCCCATCCACTACGGCACCATTCCGCAGCTCAAAGGCACGACCGCCGAGTTCTCCGCCGCCCTCGGTTCCGAGTCCAGCAAGATGCTGGTGGTCAGCCCGGGCGAAAAAGTCGAGTTTTGATGTCCATGCGCTTTCTGTCACGGCTGGCCGCCGTGCTCGCACTGGCGCTCGGGCTGGGCGCTTGCGCCAGCCGTCCCCCGGCGGCGGCCGTGGCCGAGTTGGCCCCGGGTGGAACGCTACGCGCTGCCATCAACTTCGGCAACCCGATTCTCGCCAGCAAGGACAGCACAACGGGCGAACCGCGCGGCGTTTCCGTCGATCTGTCGCGTGAATTGGCGCGCCGGCTGGGTGTTGCGGTTGAATTGGTCACCTTCAGTTCGGCTGGCCGCACGGTCGATGCCGTGAAGGGCGGCCAGGTAGACGTGGCCTTCGTCGCCATCGACCCGGCACGCGCGGTGGACATCAGCTACAGCGCGCCTTACATCATCATCGAAGGCGCCTATCTGGTGCGCAACGAGTCACCGATCCGGCGCAATGAAGAGGTCGACCGGCCCGGCATTCGCATTGCCGCCGGCGCTGGCAGCGCCTATGACCTGTACCTCAAGCGAGAGCTCAAGGCCGCCACCTTGGTGCGTGCCCCCACCTCCCCGGCCGTGGTCGATTTTTTCCTGGCCGAGAAACTCGAAGTGGCCGCCGGTGTGAAGCAGCAACTCCAGGCCGATGCGCGCCGCATCCCCAGCCTGCGCCTGCTGGACGGCCGCTTCATGGTCATCAACCAGGCCATGGGCACGCCTCGTGGCCGCGAAGCCGGGGCGCAGTACCTGCGCGACTTTGTCGAAGAGATGAAGGCCAGTGGCTTTGTGGCAGAGGCACTGGCTCGCCACAGCATCGAGGGTGCGGTCGTCGCGCCGGCCACCCAGTAAATCGCGGGGCTGAAATGCCCGCCCCCCTGCAGCCCAGGCAGCAGGCGGGGATAATTACGGCATGTCCCTGCCCGAACACCAGCTCGAACTCCTGTCGCCGGCACGCAGCGCCGACATCGGCATCGAGGCCATCAACCACGGTGCCGATGCCATCTACATCGGCGGCCCGTCCTTCGGCGCGCGCAGCAGCGCCGACAACTCGGTACAGGACATTGCGCGGCTGGTCAAGCACGCGCACCGTTTCAACAGCCGCATCTTCGTCACGCTCAATACCATCCTGCGCGACGACGAGCTGGAGCCGGCGCGCAAGCTGGCCTGGCAGTTCTATGACGCTGGCGTCGACGCCCTGATCATCCAGGACATGGGCCTGCTGGAGATCGACTTGCCGCCGATCCAGCTGCACGCCAGCACCCAGACCGACATCCGTACGCCCGAGAAGGCGCGCTTCCTGCAGGATGCCGGCCTGAGCCAGATCGTGCTGGCGCGCGAGCTGACGCAGGAGCAGATCAAGGCGATCCGGGCCGAGACGCAGTGCACGCTGGAGTTCTTCGTCCACGGCGCACTGTGCGTGGCCTACAGCGGCCAGTGCTACATCAGCCATGCCCACACCGGGCGCAGCGCCAACCGCGGCGACTGCTCACAGGCCTGCCGCCTGCCCTACCAGGTGGTGGACAGCCAGGGCCGCTTCGTCGCGCACGACAAGCACGTGCTCTCCATGAAAGACAACAACCAGAGCGCCAACCTGGCGGCCCTGGTCGATGCCGGCATCCGCAGCTTCAAGATCGAGGGCCGCTACAAAGACCTGGCCTACGTCAAGAACATCACGGCCCACTACCGCAAGCTCTTTGATGAACTGCTGGAGCAGCATCCGGAACTGGCGCGCGCCTCCAGCGGCCACACCACCTTCACCTTCACGCCGGACCCGGACCAGAACTTCAACCGCGAGTTCACCGACTACTTCGTGCAAGGGCGGCAACAGGACATCGGCGCCTTCGACACGCCCAAGAACCCGGGCCGCCACCTTGGCTATGTCACCAAGGTCGGCCCCGACTGGGTGGAACTGACCACCAGCGAGCCCGGCACCATGCTGCACAACGGCGACGGCCTGTGCTACTACGATCTGCAGAAAGAGCTGGTCGGCATGGCGATCAACCGCGCCGAGCCGGCCAGCGCGCTGGCGGTGGACCAGTGGCGTGTCTACCCGAAAGACCCGGTGAGGGGCTTCAAGGATTTGCGCAAAGGCACCGAGCTCAACCGCAACCGCGACATGAACTGGGTGCGCATGCTGGAGAAGAAATCCAGCGAGCGCCGCATCGGTGTCTGGGCCCAGCTGGAAGAAACGTCCGATGGCTTTGCGCTGCACTTGACCGACGAAGACGGCCACACCGGTCACGCCAGCATACAAGCCGCCAAGGAGCCGGCCCGGAACGCGGTACAGGCCGAAGCCAGCCTGCGCGAGCAGTTGGGCCGCTTCGGCACCACCCTGTTCGAGCCGATCGACATCGCACTGGACTTGAGCGCGCCCTGGTTCATTCCGGCCTCCACGCTCAATGCCCTGCGCCGCGATGCGGTGGAAGCGCTGGAAGCGGCCCGGGTCGCTGCCTATCAGCGCCCGCTGCGCGCCAAACCGGTGGCGCCGCCGGTGCCTTATCCGGAAGACACCCTGACTTACCTGGCCAACGTGTTCAACGAGAAGGCGCGCGACTTCTATGCCAAACACGGCGTGAAAGTGATTGCCGCAGCCTACGAAAGCCAGGAAGAAGAAGGCGACGTCAGCCTGATGATCACCAAGCACTGCGTGCGCTTCTCCTTGAGCCTGTGCCCCAAACAGGCCAAGGGCGTGACCGGCGTGCAAGGCACGGTGCGCGCCGAGCCGCTGACACTGATCAACGGCAAGGAAAAGCTGACGCTGCGCTTCGACTGCAAGCCGTGCGAGATGCACGTGGTCGGCAAGATCAAGAAGTCGGTACTCAACCAGGCAGCGCGTGACGCTGAAGCAGCGCCGCTGAAGTTCTACCGCACGCGCCCCCGGACTGCCATCCACTGAACTGCCGCCATGCCTGCTGCGCAAACGCCCAATCTGTTCACGCTCGGAAAAGCCGGAACTTTTCTGGCACAGACGCCATTCACCGTGTCATGAAGCGATGTTCAACCCAGGAATTAAGAATTCCGCTTGAATCAGGGCGAATGCCCAAAAGGCCGCCGGCGGCCTTTGTCACGACTTCCCTGGGACGGGCTGCGGTATGCCGTTGAGGGGCAGCGGCACCGGTTTGCCGACAAGGAAGCCTTGCGCGAAGTCCACGCCGATCAAGCGCAGTTGCATGAGCGCAGCCTCGGAATCGACATGTTCAGCGATGGTTTGCAGACCCATGACATGACCGATCTCGTTGATCGCGCTGACCATCGCCCGGTTGATCGGATCGCTGGCCATGCCCATGACGAAGCTGCCGTCGATCTTGAGAAAATCGACCGCCAGATTGCGCAAATAGGCAAACGAACTCATCCCGATCCCGAAATCATCCAGCGCGAAGTGAAAGCCGTCTGCCTTCATGTCGATGATGAACCGCGAGGCTTTGCGGAGTTGATTGATGGCCGCGGTTTCCGTGATTTCAAAGCAGATCGCGCCCGGCCGAACATGGTGCACGGCCACCTGCTCGCGTATGAATTTGTGCAACTGATCCTGGTTGAGTGAGGTACCGGACAGGTTGATCGAACAGGAGAAATCGCTGCCAAAGCTTCTCGTCAAATTGGCATATTCTGAAAATACTTTGGCAATCACCCATTGGTCTATGCGCGGCATGAGGTTGTAACGTTCGGCGGCCGGGATGAAAGCTCCGGGAACGATCACATTACCGGCTTCGTCAGTCATGCGCAGCAACACTTCGATGTGCCTGCCAGGGCTGGCGCGTGAAGTCAGCGGCAGATATTCCTGGTAATACAGAGCCAGCCGATGTTCATCGATGGCTTGGATGATGCGCGGCGTCCAGTTCATTTCCTCCAGGCGATGCCGCATATCGCTGTCTTCCGGCTGGTAGACCACGACGCGGTTGCGCCCGGCATCCTTGGCCGCGTAGCAGGCGGCATCGGCGGCGCTCATGACTTGCTCCCGGTTCAGGGTCTCAGCGGTCAGCGCCACAACGCCGATGCTCACGCCGATGTCGAATACCCGGTCACCCCAGGTAAACCGGAATGCCCGCACGGCAGCCAGCAGTTCCTCGGCAATGCCCTGTGCCCGCTCCAGCGTGCACCCCAGGAGCAGGACACCGAATTCGTCCCCCCCAAGCCGCGCCAGCAGATCGGATTCACGAACCTGCTGCTGGAGCGTTTCGGCAATCTGACGCAGCAGTTCGTCCCCGGCTGCATGACCGCAGGTGTCATTGATGATCTTGAACTGGTCCAGGTCCAGGTAGCACATTGCGTGCTGGCCGCCGATGGCGCGACAGCTTTCCAACGCAACGTCGAGGTGCCGCTCGAATTCCTGCCGGTTCAGCAAGCCGGTCAATTCATCATGACTCGCCTGCCAGGAAAGCTTCTGCGACAGGCCGCGCTGGGCTGCGACATTGCGGAAAATCAGCACGCCGCCAGCCACGTCGCCATTGGGCAGAATGATCGGCGCGGCACTGTTTTCGATCGCAATCAACTGACCGTCGCGCCGGACCAGAACCATGTGCTCCGTCAGCGGCATGATGCTCTTTTCCGCCAATGCCCTCTTCAAAGGGCTTTCCACGGCTCGCTCCGTCAGCTCATCGACGATGCGGAAAACCACCGAAAGAGGCCGTCCCTTCGCCTCTTCAGCGCGCCAGCCGGTGAGTTGCTCGGCAACCTGGTTCATGCTGATGATCAGTGTTGCCGGGTCGGTCGTGATCACGCCGTCGCCGATCGAACGCAGCGTGACCTGCGCGCGCTCCTTCTCCTGGCGAAGCGCATTGAACGCACGACTCATAAGGCGCAACGGCAGAATCCGCAAAGCCAGAAAGACCAACGCGGCAAGCACCAGCCCCAACAGCGCGGCGGCACCGGTCTGAAGCAGAACGCCGCGCAGGGAGCGGCTGACCTCCAGGCGTCCGATGACAGTGCCGGAGTCGAACAACTCGACCGAACGCGACAACACGGGCCACAGAGGGGGCTGCCCCAGCTGGGCCACCACGTTGTTCGCCAGGTCCACAATGACGATGTGCTCTTGCGCCGGGCCATGCGAGTGCTGCGCCAGGGCATCATCCAGGCGCAGCACCTGATACTTCCACATCTCGGGTTCGTTGTTGATGACCTGCCCGACGTGCTCGCTCTTGGTCACCGCGGTGAGCAAGGTTTCAGCCGACAGGGTGTTGAAAGCCATGTTGAAATAGCCCAGCGGGATGACAAGCGCGACCAGCAGGGCCACCGCACCGGCAAGCCAGGTGACGGAGATCACGAATTTCTGATTGGAAACTTGCATCATGCGACTCGGGCGGCGCTAACGCACCCAGTAGCCGGTACGGCCAAGAATGTCCCGTCCCGCCGGCGATTGCACAAACTCCGCAAAACGTTGCGCCGCGACTGTCGTCCTGGGGCCCGTGACCAGAAACATCACCTTCGCATGCGGATAGCTGCCGTTGGCAAGGTTCTGCGGCGTCGGCCGCACACCGTTGAGCGAAAGCGCTTTGAGTTGGCGTTGTTCCGCCATGATCTGGGCAAGCGATGTCACTCCGAATGCCCCGGGGATTTCCTCGATGCTTTTCTGCGCATCCTGGTCGGTCACCGCGTACAGCATGCCCGGTCGCTCTTCAGCCAGCCTCACCGCGTGCGCCATCTCCGGCGACATGCTTCTCGCCATTGTGCTGTCGGCCTCGTTTGCCGGTCGCAAGACGAGACGAATCCGGCTACCGTCCGGCCATTGCATAGACTTGCCGGCATAAATGTCGGCCACTTGTTGCAGGGTGATGTCATCGATCTTGTTGTCCGTCGAAACCGCGAAGACAAAGGGCGACCTTCCAAACTCCACGGCCACCAGGCCCTGTTTCCGTTCTGCGCCAGTCAGCTCACGGCTGCTCACTGCGAGCTGGACGGCGCCGGCCGCCACCGCCTTGATCCCGCCCGAGCTGCCAAGGCTGGGCGCAATCTTGATCGCGATGCCGGGATGATTTTTCACGTAGGCGTTGGCCAGCAATTTGATGGTGGCAAGCCCCGCCCCCGTGCCGCCAATCCTGATCTCTTGCGCGTACCCGCAAGACGCCCAGGTGTTGAGCGCAAACAGAATGAGAACGATGGCAATAGTCCGCTCGACGCTTCTCATGAGATCCCCCCATCGCAAGCCCTTTGCGGCGCATTCAGCCAAGCCACGAAGTTGACTGTTTCAGTGTGACGCATTTGGCGGTCTGGAGCAAGCAGCGCGCCGCTGCTTCTTTCTTGAGGCCCATTCGGCACCGAGTCCCGGGTGGAATTCCGGCAACTTATCTGAACGTCACCACCAGCTGCGACAGTGGAGCGTCAAATTGCGCTGTCCAGGTTTGACCTGGATTGACAGGCCAGGCATCGGTCCAGGTGCCGGTGGTCACCACGTCGCCGGCCTGCAGATCCTGCGTGCCGGGACATTGGCGCAACGCCTGCAAGAAGTAATGCAGGGCGTGCAACGGCCCTTCAAGCACGTTGGCGCCCCGGCCCTGCTCGACCTCCCGGTCATCACGGCGCAGCGAGACCGCAGCGGCCGTGAGTTGCTGTTCCAGCGCTGTGGCAGAACTCGCCAATTCACGCGCTGGAACCCTGCGCCCTACCAGCAGGCGGGCATGCAGGCCGCCATCGGCCACGGTGTCGCCAGCGCTGAATTTCCAGTCCGGCAGGTGCGACTGCACCACCTCAAAACCGGGGGCCACCCAGTCGAGACAGTCGAACAGCTGCTCCAGCGTCGCGTTCACCGGTGGCGTGGCGCGCAGGCCGAACACGGCCTCGGGCTCAAGGCGCGGCTGGCAGGCTACCCCCAGGTCCAGGGTGGCACTTCCGTCGCAGAACTGCAAGGTGCTATCCCACACCGTGCCCCAGATCGGCGCGAACACCTGATAGCGCGGCCAGATGCTGCGGTTGGTAAAGCCAATCTTGTAGCCGCGCGGCACCTCGCCGCGCTGTTCACGCAAGCGGCGTACCGCCAACGCACCCTGGTAGGCTGCCGCCACATCCAGGCCCGAGCCCTGCCCCCACAGACGACCACTGTCGTAATGGGCCAGCAGCGCCTGTGGGCTCATCATGGCAGGCCTGTCAGCCGACCCACTTGCGCGCATTGCGCCACAGCTGCATCCACGGGCTGGTCGCGCTCGCATCGAGGGGGGTCCAACTCATCTGGATGTTGCGGAACACGCGCTCGGGGTGCGGCATCATGGCAGTGAAGCGGCCGTCCGCTGTGGTCACCGAGGTCAGGCCCGCCGGGCTGCCGTTCGGATTGAACGGGTAGGCCTCGGTCGCCGCGCCGCTGTTGTCGACGAAGCGCATGGCGGCAATCGCCTTGGCCGCGTTGCCGCGATAGGCGAAGTTGGCATAGCCCTCGCCGTGCGCCACCGCAATCGGCAGACGGCTGCCGGCCATGCCGGCGAAGAACAGCGAAGGCGATTCCAGCACCTCCACCATCGACAGGCGGGCCTCGAAACGCTCGCTGCGGTTGGTGGTGAAGCGCGGCCAGTCTTGCGCGCCGGGAATGATGTCGGCCAGCTCGGCAAACATCTGGCAGCCGTTGCACACGCCCAGACCGAAGGTATCGGTACGCCCGAAGAAGGCCTTGAACTGTTCGGCCAGTACCGGGTTGAAGGTGATGGAGCGAGCCCAGCCGATGCCGGCGCCCAGCGTGTCGCCGTAAGAGAAACCGCCGCAAGCCACCACGCCCTTGAAATCCTGCAGCTTGGCGCGGCCGGTCTGCAGGTCGGTCATGTGCACGTCATGGGCTTCGAAGCCGGCCTCGTTGAAGGCATAGGCCATCTCGACGTGCGAATTCACCCCCTGCTCGCGCAGCACGGCCACCTTGGGGCGACTGGTCAGCAAGGCGGGCGCGAGCTGCTGCGCCGGGTCGAACGTCAGGTGCACGTGCATGCCCGGGTCATTGGGCGCACCGGCCGCGGCGTGCTCGGCATCGGCGCAGGTGGTGTTGTCGCGCTGCTGGCAGATCTTCCAGCTGACGCTGTCCCATACCTGGTGCAGATCGGCCAGCTTGGCACTGAACACGGCCTTGGCATCGCGCCAGACCTGCACCTCGCCCACACCAGCCGTCACAGCACCCCCTGCGGGGCGGGTCTTGCCGATGACGTGACTGAACCTGGACAGGCCATGTTCGCGCAGCACTTGCAGCACCGCATCGCGCTCGGCCGTGCGCACCTGCAGCAGCACGCCCAGCTCTTCGTTGAACAGGGCCTTGAGCGTCAGTTCCTCGCGCCGGGCCTGGACCTGGGTCGCCCAGTTCTTGCTGTCGCCGGCGTCCATGCGGCTGTCGGAAATGCCGTCGCCCTCGGTGACCAGCAGGTCCACATTGAGCGCCACGCCGACATGGCCGGCAAAGGCCATCTCGGCCGCGGCAGCGAACAGACCGCCGTCGCTGCGGTCGTGGTAGGCCAGGATCTTGCCCTGCGCGCGCAGTGCGTTGACGGCATTGACCAGGTTGATCAGGTCTTGTGGGTCGTCCAGATCCGGCACCGTGTCGCCAGATTGATTCAGCATCTGCGCCAGGATGGAGCCGCCCATGCGGTTCTGTCCCTTACCGAGATCGACCAGCAACAGCGTGCTGTCGGCCTCGCGGGCCTCCAGTTGCGGCGTCAGCGTGCCGCGCACGTCCGACAGCGTGGCAAAGGCGCTGACGATCAGCGATACCGGCGAGGTGACCTTCTTCGCTTCGCTGCCATCTTTCCATTGCGTGCGCATGGACAGGCTGTCCTTGCCGACCGGAATGGAAATGCCGAGCGCCGGGCACAGTTCCATGCCGACGGCCTGCACGGTGGCGTACAGCGCCGCGTCTTCACCGGGCTCGCCACAGGCGGCCATCCAGTTGGCCGAGAGTTTGATACGTGACAGTTCGATCGGCGCGGCCAGCAGATTGGTGATGGCCTCGGCCACCGCCATGCGGCCCGAGGCCGGAGCGTCGAGTGCGGCCAGCGGCGTGCGCTCGCCCATGCTCATGGCCTCGCCGGCAAAACCGGCGTAGTCGGCCAGCGTCACGGCGACATCAGCCACCGGCACCTGCCAGGGGCCGACCATCTGGTCGCGGTGCGTCAGGCCACCCACGGTGCGGTCGCCGATGGTGATGAGGAAGCGCTTGGAGGCCACGGTGGGGTGGCTCAGCACGTCGATCACGGCCTTCTGCAGCTCGACACCGGTCAGGTCCAGCGGCTTGAATCGGCGCGCAATGGTCTGGACGTCGCGGTGCATCTTGGGCGGCTTGCCCAGCAGCACGTTCATCGGCATGTCGACCGGGCTCTCGACCCCCTCGTCGGCCAGCACCAGTTGGCGCTCTTCGGTGGCCACGCCAACCACGGCAAACGGGCAGCGTTCGCGCTCGCAGAAGGCCTTGAACTGTTCCAGCGATTCGGGCGCGATGGCCATCACGTAGCGTTCCTGGCTCTCGTTGCACCAGATTTCCTTCGGCGCCAGGCCGGACTCCTCCAACGGCACGGCACGCAAATCAAAGCGTGCGCCGCGGCCGGCGTCGTTGGTCAGCTCGGGGAAGGCGTTCGACAGACCGCCGGCACCGACATCGTGGATCGCCAGGATCGGATTCTGCTCACCCTGGGCCCAGCAGTGGTTGATGACCTCCTGCGCCCGGCGTTCGATCTCCGGGTTGCCGCGCTGCACCGAGTCGAAGTCGAGTTCGGCCGCATTGGCACCGGTGGCCATGGAGCTGGCGGCACCGCCGCCCATGCCGATGCGCATGCCAGGACCGCCGAGCTGGATCAGCAGCGTGCCGGCTGGGAATTCGATCTTCTTCGTCAGTTTGGCATCGATGACGCCGACACCGCCGGCGATCATGATGGGCTTGTGGTAGCCGCGCTGCTGGGTGTCGACATCGCTGGCGACGGTCTGCTCGTACTCGCGGAAATAACCGGTCAGGTTGGGACGGCCGAATTCATTGTTGAAGGCGGCGCCGCCCAGCGGGCCCTCGATCATGATCTGCAGCGGGCTGGCAATGTGCTCGGGCTTGCCGCCTTTTTCAGCGGACCAGCCGCCCCACAGCTTGGACACCGTGAAGCCAGTCAGGCCGGCCTTGGGCTTGGAGCCGCGGCCGGTGGCGCCCTCGTCGCGGATTTCGCCACCGGCACCGGTGGAGGCACCGGGGAAGGGCGAGATGGCGGTCGGGTGGTTGTGGGTTTCCACCTTCATCAGCACGTGGTTGAGAGCGCTCTCTTTTTGATAGCTATTGGAGCTGTAACCGGAAGGGCTGGCGGCCATTTTTGCCACGAACCGCTCGACCGGGACGCCTTCCATGATGGAGGCATTGTCGGAATAGGCCACCACCGTGTGCTGCGGGCTGGTCTGGTGCGTGTGGCGGATCATGCCGAACATGCTGCGCTCCTGGCGCACACCGTCGATGGTGAAGTCGGCATTGAAGATCTTGTGGCGACAGTGCTCGCTGTTGGCCTGGGCGAACATCATCAGCTCGACGTCGGTCGGGTTGCGCTTCAGGTCGTTGAAGGCCTTGACCAGGTAGTCGATCTCGTCGTCGGCCAGCGCCAGGCCGAACTGCACATTGGCCTTTTCCAGTGCGGCGCGACCGCCGCCCAGGATGTCCACGTGCGCCATCGGCGCCGGGTGCAGCTCGGTGAACAGCTCGCAGGCCTGCTCGCGCGTGGTCATGGCGCTTTCCGTCATGCGGTCGTGCAACAGGGCCGCCACCTGGCCCAGCTGCTCGGGCGTCAGGCTGGCTTTGCCCAGCAAGGGGGACTTGAGCGTCAGGCGGTACTCGACGATGCGCTCGACCCGGTGCACGGCCAGGCCGCAGTTGTGGGCGATGTCGGTGGCCTTGGAGGCCCAGGGCGAAACGGTACCGAAGCGCGGCGACACCACGATCAGCGGGCCCTCCGTGGGGCCGGCATAGGGATCGCCGTAAGTCAGCAAGGCCCCCAACTGCTGCTTGAGTTCGGCACTCGGGACCGTATCGCTGGCAACGAGGTGCACGAAACGCGCGGCGATGCCGCTGATCTTGTCATGGATGGCCTGCAGGCCGGGCAGAAGTTGCTGGACGCGGAAGGCGCTGAGCGCGCTGCCGCCTTCGAAAGAGCTGATATGCAGGGTCACTGTGGTGGCCTTGATGAGGGTGGCGGACGAAGGTCCGTGGAAACCGCCAATTTTACCTCCGACATCACAAACCCTCCGGGCTATTGGAAGTCTGCGTCCCACGGGCTTTACTCGCGTCTCCTGCGGGAAAGCGCCACCAATGGGATAATTCCTCCCCATGACGATCACCTACAAAGACGAAGCCGGCATCGTCGGCATGCGCGTGGCGGGCAAGCTGGCCGCCGAAGTGCTGGATTTCCTCGCTCCCCATGTCAAGCCCGGCGTTACCACCAACGAGCTCGACATGCTGGCTCACGGCTACATCGTGGATGTGCAGGGTGCCATTCCCGCCCCCCTGAACTACGCGCCCTCAGGCTACAACCCGTACCCGAAGTCGATCTGCACCTCGATCAACCACCAGGTCTGCCACGGCATCCCGAACGACAAGCCGCTCAAGAAGGGCGATATCGTCAACATCGACATCACCATCATCAAGGACGGCTGGCACGGCGACACCAGCCGCATGTTCCATGTCGGCGAGACCTCGATCGCGGCCAAGCGCCTGTGCGCCATGACCTACGACGCCATGTGGCACGGCATCATGCAGGTCAAGCCGGGCGCACACCTGGGCGACATCGGCTGGGCGATCCAGAAATTCGCCGAAAGCAACGGTTTTTCCGTGGTGCGCGAGTTCTGCGGTCACGGCATCGGCCTGGGCTTCCATGAGGAACCGCAGGTGCTGCATTACGGCAAGCCCGGCACGCTGGAAGAGCTCAAGCCCGGCATGAC